>ENA-UEOR01000398-UEOR01000398.1-human-gut-metagenome-genome-assembly--contig:-NODE-398-length-26236-cov-22.799992_pt1 | contig 26236 bp, 17 predicted proteins | sample MGYA00242887_ERZ507890 | MGnify/ENA primary metagenome ERZ507890 (study PRJEB26167, sample SAMN06115431) | human gut metagenome | host: Homo sapiens | place: China:Guizhou | collected 2014-10-21...
GCAGATTTTGGGTGCTTCTACTTTCTTCTGCGGTATGCTGACAGGTACTTTTTTCGGATTTAATCTGTATGGTAATGGGTAGATCTTACTTCATTGGGAGAAACTGATGGATTGAAGTTCGAATTGACTACAACTAAAAAGAATGACTATGGTCCGATGACTCCTTCTTATTTCTGCCTTGACGGTATCACCCTCATCGAAGACTAGTATCAGACCTTGAGTCAAACAGAGGCTCCAATTGTTCCAAACAGACCTTCTGTTTGACTCAAACAGAGCCTCTGATTGTCCTAAACAGAGTGTTCGTTTGACTTAAACAAACTACCTGCTTACTCCCAACCAACCTGTCGATTGCAAACGATTACTCCTAATAATCACATTCAATCGACCGTACAATTTCAAAGAATATGTGCCAAAAGCTAGCAGTAGTCCCACCGTGGAAATAACTTTGGCTTTTGGCACATATTCATTATACACCGAAGTTATACATTTCTTCATCCTCCCATCCTATACTCTCCTCTCTCCCGTTTTCTCTAAAACCATTTTCTCCTATCTACACCTTTACAAAAAGTCATCAAAAACTTGTCTATCTCATCTATATTCAGTATTTTAGTCGGATAAAAATCTAAAATCGAGGACAATGGAATTACCTTTTGCTGAATCATGGAAAATCAAGATGGTAGAACCCATCAGAAAAAGTACCCGCGAAGAACGCGAGCAATGGATTAAAGAAGCACATTATAATGTCTTTCAACTCAAATCAGAACAAGTTTATATCGATCTCATCACCGACTCCGGCACCGGAGCGATGAGTGACCGTCAATGGGCGGGAATGATGCTAGGTGATGAAAGCTATGCCGGAGCCCGTTCTTATTATAAGATGAAGAATGCTATCAAGGAAATTCTGGGATTCGATTATTTCTTACCGACTCACCAGGGACGTGCTGCGGAGAATGTTTTATATTCTACCATTATCAAAGAAGGAGATGTGTTGCCGGGCAATTCCCATTTCGATACTACGAAAGGACATATTGAATTCCGGAAAGCTTTGGCTATCGATTGTACTATCGACGAAGCAGCTGATACGCAGTTGGAAATTCCGTTTAAAGGCAACATGGATCCTACCAAGCTGGAGGAAGTATTGAAAAAATATCCCAAAGAAAAGATCCCTGCAGTCGTATTGACCGTTACGAATAATACCGCCGGAGGTCAGCCCGTATCTATGCAGAATATTCGGGAAGTATCTGCCCTTTGTAAAAAGTACGGAGTGAACCTGCAGATCGATTCTGCCCGTTTTGCAGAGAATGCTTATTTCATTAAAACAAGGGAAAAAGGGTATGAAAACAAATCCATCAAAGAGATTGTAAAAGAAATGTTTTCTTATGCCGATATCATGACCATGTCTTCGAAAAAAGATGCGATTGTAAATATGGGTGGATTTGTAGCATTCAAAAACGAAGAATTATGGAAAAAATGCCAGATGTTCTGTATCATGAACGAGGGGTTTATTACCTATGGCGGAATGTCGGGCCGGGATATGAATGCTTTGGCACAGGGATTGGATGAAGGTACTGAGTTCGAATACCTCGAAACCCGGATTAAACAGGTGGAATATTTGGGGGCGAAATTGGATGAATACGGAATACCTTATCAGCGTCCTGCCGGTGGACATGCGATTTTTGTGGATGCCAAGAAAGTACTTACTCATGTACCTAAAGAAGAATTTATCGCTCAGACGTTGGGAGTAGAGTTGTATCTTGAAGCCGGAATCCGTGGTGTGGAGATCGGTTCGATATTGGCCGACCGGGATCCGGTAACCCGCGAAAACCGTTATCCCCGCCTGGAATTATTAAGGCTGGCTATTCCGCGCCGTACTTATACCAATAATCATATGGATGTAATAGCTGCTGCACTGAAAAATGTATATGATCGCCGCGAATCCATTACCCGTGGTTATGTAATTACGAAAGAATTTCCGATCATGCGCCACTTTACTGTCGAATTGGAAAAGGCAAAATAATTAGATTAACAACGATCGTAAAAAGGCGCCCCGCAAGGCGCCTTTTATTTTACCGGCTTTAAGTGTAAAGCCGTAATTTATAAACTTCCGGTCAATAACTGATGAATCCACTTCTGAAGATTCCGGATTGTGAGGTGGGAACAAGAGTTCCGGAGAAAGTCAGGTTATTACCGTTCATCATCGGGTAAACCGTTGCATTGGCATAGTTACTGCCTGCACTCAGATTGACCACAACCTGGGCGGTTAAAGCGATTCCGTTCACATAGAAGGAATAAGTGATATTTCCATGTTTATCCGTATTGGTGGTGATTTGTGAAGGAGTACCCTGTACGGTGATTCCACCAAGACCGTTCGGACCGGCAATGCCGTTGAAAGCTAACTGTACATACACGGTATTGCCTTTAAATTGGATGAAGTTGGTATTGTCGGATACAGGTATAGCTGAACCTCTGGGGCCATAAAGTGTACTGGCCATTAATACCCAATTCCGGTCTTTCAAAGCATCTACAGCAGCGTTGAAAGCTTGTTGGTTAGCAACCTCACGGGCTTTCTTGCGAAGATCCCGCTTCACTTGTCGTTGTTGTTGTTTGGTTAGCTCCTGATAATGAGTCGGAGTTTGTGTTCCTTGTACCTGTGCTTCGCTATGGAAAGCGGGCAGCATAAATACAGATACCAGCAATAAAAATAATACTCGTTTCATAATAGGTCGTTTTTATTTAGTTGTTTTATATTATATCCGGTTATTCAGATTGTTATCATATATCACCGTTTATTAATTTCCCTCATATACGTGTTAATTTCTCCAATAGTTTTCAACCTGTATTTAAAAAAGTATAAAACTTCGTTTCTGTCATGTCAGTAAAAAAGAGTACTTTTGTCAGAAATAGCTGTTAGGAAAGGTTTTGCATATTTTATGCCATATTGGGAATGACGCTTCTAAAAAAATGATAAAATTGATTTTATAAAACGATAAATTCTGGCTATCATGGAAACTTCTGAGGTAATTTGCGCTGTATCGACGGCTCCCGGAATCGGAGCTATCGCAGTTTTGAGAATGTCCGGGGCGGGTTGTATCGCTCTTACCGACCGGATTTTCGAGTCTCCATCCGGGAAAAAACTGACCGGCTCGAAAGCGAATACAGTGCATTTCGGCAGGATCCTTGAAGAAGGTTGTTTGTTGGATGAAGTCCTGGTGACTATTTTTCATGCACCTCATTCATTCACAGGGGAGGAGTCTGTAGAAATCGCTTGTCATGGTTCATTGTATATCCAACAGCGTTTATTGCAGCTGTTGGTGAATCAGGGCGCCAGGATGGCTACTCCCGGCGAATTTACCCAACGGGCTTTCCTGAACGGAAAAATGGATTTGTCGCAGGCAGAAGCGGTTGCAGACTTGATTGCCTCTTCTTCGGCTGCATCGCATCGGATGGCTCTGAAGCAAATGAAAGGTGGCTTTTCAGCTGAATTGATGAAATTGCGGGGCGAATTGTTACATATTACTTCCTTGCTTGAGTTGGAGCTGGATTTTTCAGAGGAAGATGTTGAATTTGCCGATCGTTCGGAATTGAGACGTATTGCCGGAAATATCGATGAATTACTGACCCGCTTGTGTAGATCTTTTTCTTTGGGAAATGTGATTAAAAATGGGGTACCTGTAGCTATTGTCGGCAATACGAATGTAGGAAAGAGTACCTTGTTGAATGCTTTGTTGCGTGAGGACCGGGCTATTGTGTCGGATATTGCCGGTACAACCCGGGATGTGATCGAAGATACGATCAATTTGAATGGAATCACTTTCCGTTTTATCGATACGGCCGGTATACGGGCCACCTCGGATGAGGTCGAAAATATCGGGATCGAAAGGACTTTTGCTAAAATCGGTCAGGCTAGTGTCGTCCTGTTATTGACCGATCTGAATCGGGGAGTAGAGTCTTTCGAAGAATATTATCATCAGGTGAAATCCCGCCTCACTTCGGATGCAAAGTTAATCATCGTCCTTAATAAAACCGATCAGGTAGAAGATTTATTGACGCCTCAGGAAACCATCCGGCTTTTTACCTCCGGTGAAGAGATTATTCCGATTTCAGCCCGTACCGGAGCAAATCTGGATCGCTTGATTCAGGAATTGACCCGGACTGTAAATCTAAATACCCTCAATACTTCCGATGTCATTGTCAGTAACGTCCGTCACTACGAAGCCCTTCGTAATGCCCGCACAGCCATCGAGCGTGTGAACGAAGGTCTTGAATCCGGACTCAGTGGCGAATTCATCTCCCAGGATATCCGTGAGTGTCTTCATTATCTTGGTGAAATTACCGGCGAGATTACTACGGATGAGGTTCTGGGTAATATTTTTAAGAATTTTTGTATCGGGAAATGATGGCTTGTAAGCAGCCATAAACAACCATAGCCAATTAGAAAAAAGTCGCTGATAGCCAGCGGCTTTTCTTTTTATGTGGTTTTCAGTCAAGTCTGACAGGTTGCGGATTTCCAGCATCATTTTGTACCATAATTCTACCGCAGAACAAATAAGCGGACACTTCGCACTCATCATAGCGACATCTTAGGCACGATGTGAGACGCTATGAGAATGTGTAAAACCGCTATAGAAGACACAGTGTGAGACGCTGTGAGAAATTGTGAGACGCGTTGAGACAGAATAGGCGAAATTAAAGGCGACTAATATATGGAAATCCAGAGAAAATGCCAGTGGTGCGGCAAACCATTTATAGCACACACGATGGTAACACGTTATTGCAGCAAATCGTGCAATGAAAAAGCGTACAAAGAGAAGAAGCGGAAGCAGAGGTTACAGGAATACGAGGAACGGCAAAATGAGCAGCCTATGCAGGAAGTCGGTATCGTGGGAAGCAAGTTGTATCTCTCCCCTGCCGAAGCCGCTACCCTTTTAGGTATCAGCCGTGCGACCATCTATCGCCACATGGCTGTCGGAATCATCCGGGCTTTACAACTTCGTGGGCGTACTATTATCCGCAAGTCTGACATTGAAAAGATGTTCGACAACGCACCCGGCTACAAGAAGCGCAGCTATGGACGGAAGCAGACTGCACTCTATTACACCACGAATGAGGTATTGGAGAAATACCAAATCCAGAAGAAAACCCTCTACCGCAGATGCAAGCTGTATAACATTCCGAAGATTGAGGAGGGCAATCGAGTGTTCTACAACCGTAGTCTTATAGACAAATACTTTGCAGATCTTGCCGAGGATATCAATCCAGCAAGCTATTATACGCCGGAGCAGGTCATGGAGAAATATAATATGAGCCGCAATGCAGTTGTCACCTTTGCCATGCGACACAATATCCCCCGAATCAACCGCCACCATGAGGTATATTATTCCCGTGCCCATATAGACGCGATTAAGGAAAAGCAGGAGAAGCTGAATCCCGACTATTATACCTACGATGAAATTACCGAGAAATACGGACTTACCAAGATTAATATCAGCTACTATGTCAACAAGTACGACATCAAGCGGTTCAAGCAAGGAAGCCGGACAATGGTGCTCCGTTCGGAGTTTGACAAAGTCTATATTGAGCATCGTGATGGAACATATACGCCCAAGAAACGGGAAAAGAAAAGCGACCGGCAGAAAGAGACTTTTGTAATCCCTGAAGGCTATTACTCATCCGAGCAAATTGCAACGACCTATCAGATGAACAAGAAAACCATTTGCAGACTGTGCCGTGAAAACGGCATCCCTAAAATCAGTCATGGTGGGTTCAACTATTACGAACAACTGTCAGTTGACCGATTCTTTGCCAAGTACAAAGCGGCTGACAATATCAAGGAATGGATTGGTGCGGAGCAAATGGAAGAAATCTACGGCATGAGCAAAGATGCCCGATGTTCGTTTCCTTGGAGGAGTGGCTGGTACTACATTGCCGGTTCCACTTATGAATATAATTAATGGTGGAAGACATGCTGTTGGAAGCGATTTTCAGGAGTATATGATAGTTCCAGCAGGAGCACCTTGTTTCAGGGAAGCTTTAAGAATGGGAACAGAAGTGTTTCATTCATTAAGGGACATACTTTCACAGAGGGGATATGTTACAACTGTTGGTGACGAGGGCGGATTTGCACCTGCCATAACAAAGGCAGATGAAGTGTTTGCTGTGTTGCATGTGTATGGTGACTTCGCTGAGAAGTATATGGCTGTTCCGGTAATCAAAGGGGTAAAATCGGCTAATGAACGTTTCGCCGGTGCATTGGATACTTACACCATCGAAGGCTTGATGCAGGATGGAAAGGCATTGCAATGTGGTACTTCTCACTTCTTGGGACAGAATTTCGCAAAAGCGTTCAATGTACAGTTTGTTGACAAAAACAATAAACTGGATTATGTTTGGGCTACTTCTTGGGGAGTATCTACCCGCCTGATGGGTGCTTTGATAATGACTCACTCTGATGATAACGGATTGGTGTTGCCACCGCATTTGGCTCCTATTCAGGTAGTTATCGTTCCTATTTATAAGAATGATGAAATGCTGAAGAAGATTGATGCAAAAGTAGAAGGCATTGTCAATAAGTTGAAAGCAATGGGTATCTCTGTGAAATATGATAATGCAGACAATAAGCGTCCGGGATTCAAGTTTGCAGATTACGAACTGAAAGGTGTGCCTGTTCGCTTGGTAATGGGTGGCCGTGATCTTGAAAACAATACAATGGAAGTGATGCGTCGTGATACATTGGAGAAAGAAACTCGTTCTTGCGACGGAATCGAAGAATATGTACAACAATTGTTGGAGGATATCCAGAACAATATTTATCAGAAGGCATTGAACTATCGTAACGAACATATCGTGAATCGGATGCAGAAGCGAAGAAACATGGTAAGGGAGCGGTCAAACAGCTATTTTCGAAAAAAATGCGTCTTGTGCTATCCATAGGGTTGGTTATTGCCGTATTTCAGCAATGGTGCGGAATCAATGTCATATTTAACTATGCACAAGAGATATTTCAAGCGGCAGGTTATGGTGTATCCGATATTTTGATGAATATCGTTGTTACAGGCATCGCCAATCTTATATTTACATTCGTGGCTATTTTTACGGTAGAGAAGCTCGGTCGTAAAAAATTGGTACTGATAGGCTCTGGCGGTTTATTATTTATTTATAGCATTCTGGCATGGTGTTATTTCGTTCATGCAAGCGGTATATTCATGATTATACTGGTTGTGTGTGCGATAGGATTGTATGCCATGTCATTAGGTCCTATTGCATGGGTGTTGCTTTCAGAGATATTTCCCAATGCCGTGCGTGGGGTTGCTATGGCGGTTTGTACAGGCGCGTTGTGGGTAGCTAGTTTCTTATTGACCTACACCTTCCCATTCCTCAATTCGGGATTAGGAACAGGGGGAACATTCCTGCTTTACACCTTTATTTGCCTATTGGGATTCCTCTTTACACTCAAATATATTCCCGAAACAAAGGGTAAATCACTTGAAGATCTTGAAAAAGAATTAGTTAAATAAAGCGATAAAATCAACTAGACATGAAAACACTTAGAAGACAAATGCTGTGTTATTTGCTGCTTTGTTTTGCAGTAACAACTTATGCCGAGGAGACGATATCCATAAATACGGATAATACCTCGTTAATTTATAAAGTAGATAAGGATAAAAAACTGAGACAAGTCTATTTTGGATCTTTTTTAGATGCGAAAGAGGCAGAGGCAACACAGGTTACGAAAGCCGAGGCTTATCCTACCTTCGGAACCTCTTATGTCAATGAAGCGGCTTTACGTGCAGTGCATGGTGACGGAAATACTTCTACTGAACTCTATTTCGAGGGTGTGGAACAAAATAAATTGAGCGATGATATAACCCAAACGATTATTACGCTTAAAGATGGTTATTTCCCGTTCACGGTGAAACTTTGTTTCAAATCGTATGCTCAAAATGATGTGATAGAGCAATGGAGCGAAATCAGTCATACCGAGAAAAAGCCGGTGACACTTTATAACTATGCTTCATCACACTTGTTTTTCAACGAACCGTCTTATCATCTCACTCAATTCTGTGGTGAGTGGGCAATGGAGATGAACATGGTCGAGACTCAATTATCGAGAGGGGTGAAAAATCTTGAATCGAAATTGGGTGTGCGTTCCAATCAGCATTCGCATCCCTGTTTTTATCTTTCACTCGATGGTAAAGCTCAGGAAAAGGCAGGTCGGGTCGTAGGAGGAACATTGGCATGGCCGGGTAGCTATCGTCTTTCATTCGAAGTCGATCATCGTGAGAATTTACATATTATATCGGGAATTAATCCTTATGCTTCACAATATATACTTAATCCTAAGGAGGTGTTCAGAACTCCGGCTTTGCTGTATTCCTATTCGTCTAAGGGTACAGGAGACATTTCGAGACGTTTCCATCGATGGGCGAAAAAATATGGTATATATCGGGGCGATAAGACCAGAACTACTTTGTTGAATAATTGGGAAGCAACTTACTTCAATTTTAATGAAGAGGTTTTGAGTGGTATTATTAAGGATGCGGCAGACATGGGATTCGAACTTTTCTTGCTCGATGACGGGTGGTTTGCTAATAAATATCCTCGTGATAATGACAAAGCCGGTTTAGGTGACTGGGATTGTAACAAAAAGAAACTTCCCCATGGGTTGGGCTATTTGGTGAACGAGTCGAAGAAAAAAGGTATTAAATTCGGTATATGGCTCGAACCCGAAATGGTTAATCCCAAAAGTGAATTGTATGAAAAGCATCCCGATTGGGTAATCGGGCAACCGAATCGACCGCTCGATTTAAGTCGTAATCAGTTGATTCTCGATCTTTCTAATCCCAAAGTGCAAGATTTTGTTTTCGGGGTGATAGATAAAACGCTGAGCGAAAATCCCGGTATTGCCTATATCAAATGGGATTGTAATCGCTTTGTTACGAATTCGGGTTCTTATTTCTTATCCCCCGAGAAACAGTCTCATCTTTGGATCGGTTATGTGCGGGGATTATTCTCGGTTCTCGATAGGGTACGTGCCAAATATAAAGATGTTTCTATGATGTGCTGCTCTGGGGGAGGCGGTCGTATAGATTATGGGACTCTTCCCTATTTCGATGAGTTTTGGATTAGTGATAATACCGATGCCCTCGACCGTATTTTTATACAATGGGGGACTACTCAGTTCTTCCCTTCTATGGCACTAGCCAGTCACGTATCGGTTGTTCCCAATCACATCACAGGTCGTATCGTTCCCTTGAAGTTCCGTTTCGATGTGGCGATGTCTGCCAAATTGGGTATGGATTTGCAACCCAAAGATATGACCCCCGAGGATAAAGAGTTCTCGAAAAATGCGATTAAAGACTATTACAGTATCCGCTCAATTGTACAGTTCGGTGATTTGTATCGCCTACTTTCTCCATATGAGAATAAACGTACGGCTATGATGTATGTTACCGAAGACCAAAATGATGCTGTATTGTTCACATATCTTTTGAAGAAAAGTATCAACGGGAATACACAACCTTTGATTCTCGAAGGTCTTGACCCTGATAAAAATTATCGGGTAACGGAATTGAATAAAGAGACCAAAGGATATTCGTGGTTTACGCCGTTGGACGGAAAGGTATTTTCGGGCGACTATCTGATGAAATATGGCCTTCGCTTCACGATGTATAATGAATACGATAGTAAGGTGATACGCATTACGGCTGAATAAAACTAAATATATAGCATGAATAACACTAATTATTTTACATTATGAACAGGTTGAAATTATGTTTTATCACTTTGCTTTGTGTCCTACCGTTGTTCGGTTCGATGGCACAAAGTGTAAAAATTGAGGGTTCGGTTCGAAATTCTCAAACAGATGAACTATTGCCGGGTGTTAATGTAATGGTAAAAGGAGCGTCTATCGGTGCAATGACAAATATCGACGGTGCGTTCTCTATTACCGTTCAAAAGGGTTCTGTGCTTGAATTTTCTTTTATCGGATATGAGAAACAGGAGTATGGGGTAAAAGGAAATGCCAAAATTCAAGTAGAATTGAACCCTGTGGGAATCGCGATGGACGAGGTAATCGTTGTAGGTGCTTCCATGAAGAAAAGCGATTTGACAGGATCGGTCGCTAGGGTGACCGATAAAACCTTACAACAGATCCCTACCGCCGATTTGAATACTGCATTGCAAGGGAAAGTTGCTGGTGTATTTATCCAGAATAGTGCAAAACCCGGAGAGGCTGCCAGCATTAAGATTCGGGGAAATAACTCGATACAGTATGGAACCTCTCCTATTTATGTCATAGACGGTTTGTTGGTCGATCAAGGGTTCGAGATGCTGAATCCCAATGATATAGCTACTATCGACGTATTGAAGGATGCTTCGGCGACTGCTATTTATGGAGCTCGCGGCGCAAATGGGGTTGTTGTAATTACCACTAAAAAAGGGCAAAAAGGTAAGGCTCGTGTTACTTATGACGGTTGGTATGGCTCGCAAAGTTTCAGCAAAGAGATGCCATTGATCAATGGCTCTCAATTGCATGACCTCCGCGTAGAGGCATATATCAATGAGTTTAATAATACGACTAATTTACCGCCTGCCCGACGAGAAAAATACATAAAGGATAATTTCTTATCGACAACGGTTCCACCTAATACGATTTTTACAGAAGATGAAATGGAGGCTTACTTGTCGGGAAAAACGTATAATTGGCTTGATGCGGTTACTCAAAATGCATATCAGCAAAATCATGCGGTAAGTTTTTCTGGAGCTGGTGATAAGGGTTCTTACTTCATGAGTTTTAACTATAATCAGCAAGAGGGCTTAATGAAAAATGTAAGCTATGAGCGTTACACAGGTAAAATCAATCTCGATCAGATGGTAAAGCCTTGGTTGAAGGTAGGAACTAATACAACCTTCGTTTATCAGGTGGGACATCCTGTTGCAGATGACAATACTTTTCCTGTGGCGCTTAGAGCAGATCCTCTGTTACCGATATCAGGTGAATATTGGTATATGAAATATGGCACAGAAGAGAGCCAGAGCAATAATAATCCTATCAGGGACTTGAATGTGGTCAGAGATGCGAATCAAGCTCGTCTTATGAGTTCTAACTTTATCAATATCAATCCAATAAAAGGACTTGATATACGTTCGACCTTTTCTATTGATTATATGAGTAAAGAAGACTATACCTACTATTCTACCGAAACGACACAGTCCTATAAAGCGTCAGCCGATGGGCAGGCTAAACATCGTAAGGATAAAATGTTGAATTGGCAGTGGGATAACACGGTTTCATACAAAACATTAATTAAAGAGAAGCATAGGATATCGGCTGTTTTGGGTGCTAATATGTCTTATTACAGTCAAAATTGGAATAGTCTTGATGTGAAGGGTTTTGGTAATGACTTTTTCTCATATAAGGCAATAGCCGGAGCTTCGAAGAAAGAGGATTTCGGCGTTAATTCAGATTTTTGGACTTACTCTATGGCTTCTGTATTCTTGCGTGCGGGATATGTATACGATAGTCGCTATTATGTCACGTTTACAGGTCGTTATGATGGTTCATCTAAATTCGGAACCAATAATAAATGGGGATTCTTCCCTTCGGTATCTGCTTCGTGGAATATTACAGGAGAGGAGTTCATGCAGTCGCAGAATGTCATTAATAACCTAAGACTTCGGGTAGGCTATGGTTTGGCTGGTAATCAAAATATTCCCAACTATGGTTACCAAACGCTTTATGATGTAAGAGCTACTCTTGGTACGAGTGCGTTGATTAACTGGGGACGGTATGGTAACCCCGATTTACGCTGGGAAAAGCAGAAACAAATTAATGTGGGATTGGACTATGGCATGTTTAACGATCGCTTGAGCTTTACGCTCGATTTATTTCATATTGATAACGAGGATTTGTTGATGACCATTAGTAAGTCGCCGTCTTCGGGATACCTTGATCAATTAGCCAATGTAGGCACGCTTCGGAATAGAGGTATTGAATTTTCGATAAATGCCACTCCTATTCGTACAAAGGACTGGAATTGGAATATCGGATTTAATATTTCTGCCGATCGCAATAAGATTATCAAATTGGACGGGCAGGCTCAGGAAATCTATAAATTAGGTGGTATGTCGAATAACGAGATACAGACCGAGGGTAACTTGTTTGTGGGTGAGTCGTTGAATACGATTTATATGTATCTGTTCGACCGGATTATACAGGAGTCGGATATGGATTATGTGAACTCTCTCGAATTGGGTTCTCGAACGGCACAACCCGGAGATATTTTGCCGTTGGATAGAGATCATAACGGCATTATTAATGATAAGGACCGTACGGTCGTGGGGGTTAAAGACCCTAAATTCTATGGTGGTATCCATACGACTGTAAGTTGGAAAGGTTTGGAATTGACGCTTGTCGGGAATTATTCGTATGGAGCCAAGAAAACGAGTTTCTTGTATAATTCATTGGTTACCAGTGATGGAAGAAGTGCAGCTCATAAAGATATATTGAATCGTTGGACACCGGAGAATACGAATACATTGATACCGAGAGCTTATCATGCGTTTAGCGGATTTGGGTACGGCAGTACGAGCCTATGTTTGCAAGATGCCTCGTTCTTCCGGTTAAGTTCGGCTACGTTGGCTTATACGTTCCCTCGTAAATTGATCAATAAGATTTACCTTGACAATCTTCGCATCTATTTTACGGGAAGTAATCTCTTTACTGCGACGAAATACAAAGGATTCGATCCTGAAACCGGGGATTGGTATCCCAATACGCGTATGTATGTTGTCGGTCTAAATATATCATTCTAAGAAATTAAAAGTTAGGAATATGAAAACTAATAGATATATCGTTATAGCGTTGCTTCTGTCGATTTTTGTATCGTCTTGCGAAGACGGTTTTTTGAAGCAAGATCCGCAAACCAGTTTGTCGAGCGAACAGGTTTTTGAAAAACCAGAGAATGTGCAAGCTTTTGTTTATGGGCTGTACTATCAATGGCGTGCGACTCGTGTGAATCGGAAAGGTTTTTACACGATTTTAGGAACCGATGAGGCTCAGCAGGGTGAGTATCAGGTAAGGACAAATGCTATGCAGGCGGCGTTCGATAAATATGACGGATATTATGATTCTGAAAATACTTCTATTGCAGAGGCTTGGAATATTCGTTGGCCGGTGGCTGTGCAAGCAAGTGAGGGGTTATGGCATATCGATCGATTGTTGAAATCTGCTTCTGCCGATGAAGCCGAGCAGTATAAGGTGTTCTTGGGACAGATATCTTTTTATCGGGCATGTATTCTTTTTGAGTTGACTCAATATTGGGGCAAATTACCATTGCCCAATATCGTAGACGGCCAGAATCAGTTGGGGCCGCGCAAAGAATTGCAAGAAGTCTACAAGATGATTACAGATGATTTGAAGGTATCTCTTACTTACTTGTCGGAAAAAAGAGCGGCCGATGGACGTATCCCTACGATTTGGGCCGCAAAAATGTTGTTGGCGAAGGTATATATGTCGGCTCCTGTGGAGTCAGGATATAGAGATTTCGGTGAAGCGCAGATTTTGCTGGAAGATTTGAAAAGCAGAGGCGGATTTGTTCTTGAAAACAATTATGCCGATTTGTTCGATGCCAACAAAGTAATGGGAAATTTACCGTCTCAGGCCAGTACAGAAGAAATATTCACGTTTTATTTCAATAATGTATGGCCCGATTCTAACGAGGCTCAATGGTATGCAGGCACTCGTGCTTGTTCCGGAGATCCCAATTGCATGTATGGAGGATATGATTTTGTTTTACCGACTGATTATTGCGTGAATATATACGAGCCGGGAGACTTGAGAAAAGATGCCAGCATACGCTCCGATTTTATTTATAAGGGCAAACAGCCTGTTCCATCTGCTGGTTTTGGAGAAGACCAATTGAAGCCCCATTTCAAAAAGTTTGAAGATGTGCGTATCGATGGAACTAAGTCTTTTTATTATACGGGTGGAAATATGTACTACTTCCGTTATGCCGATGCGTTGTTGATGTTGGCCGAATGTATGAACGAGACAGGAAATACGTCAGGTGCTGTTACATTGGTGAATACGACTGTTCGCTCTCGTGCTTTCGGTGGAACGGTTCCGGCTCAATATGTTTGGGACACGGGTATGTCTGCCGAAGAATTCCGCACGAAAATACTCGATGAGCGTATGCGTGAACTCGCTTGCGAGGGTTGGCGGCGTATGGACCTTGTGAGGACCGGACATTTTGAAGAGTATGTAAAAGTGAGAAACCGTTGGCAGGCTTTGGCTCCGACTATTGGAACTCAACATCGCTTATTCCCTGTGCCTATGGTGGAAATAAAGCAAAACCCGCATTTGCAAGGTGATCAAAATCCTGGATTGAATTAAATTGATTATATATTCTCTATCGGCAGGATTAAGAGGTCTGTTCTGCCGATAGAGAAATAAAAATAGACCTCGCCATAAAAACACTTATCGAATATGAAAAAATTATTATTCTCTTTGGCTCTTGTAGGAGCTGTAATTCCGAGTTTTGCCGTAAATTCGGTAAATTGGGAAATTTTACGAAATCCGGTAGATGGGGAAAGTGGATTCCCAATGACTGCCTCTGGTCGTCAGTTGTTTGTCGATTTTAACAACGATGGCATTATGGACTATTTTATTATTGCCGGACAAGCTGACCCCAGTATGGGCTTGTTCAAAGGCAATGCCAATGGAACGTATACCGATGTTACTGCGGAGTCGGAAGACTTGTATGCCAAAAGCCAAGCTTCTGCGGTGTTCATTGATATCGATAATGATGGTAATCTCGATTTGATTACTGTCGGGAAATCCGGTAGCGATGCGTTTACCGACATATTTATGAACAGTGGTGCTCCTGATTATAAATTCGTGGCCGACTGGGATATGATAGAGGCTTTTCCCGGTCTTAGTTCCGAATCGAATGACAATGGCTCTAAGCTACTTGTCGCTTTCGATTACAATAATGACGGTTGGACCGACTTGCTTATCAACGGAAGCGCCGGTGGTGTGTGGGAAGAAATTACGGGAGGAACAGGACAAGGTCGTGTATGTGCTATTATGAAAAATAATCATGGAACGTTTGAACTATTAAAGAATCCGGTAGATGGAACAGAAAATTTCATCGGTGTTAACGGTGGTTCTATTGATGTGGCCGATTTCAACAATGACGGTTGGATGGATATTTTGGTTACAGGATATCATGATGAGTATAAATCGATAACGAAATTATATAAAAATAATGGTAATGATACGTTTACCGAAGTTACGGGGATCGACTTTGTGGGACATCAACAAGGAGAAACTGCTTTCATCGATGTAAATAATGATGGATATGCCGATATCATTGAGATCGGTCGTGATGTGAATAATGGTTGGGCCGCTTTTGGAAAGTTGTATATCAATAATCAAGATGGTACATTTACTCGTCATGAGGAAGCCGAGACCAATTTCTTCGGTGGGGGCTGTGCTTTGGCGATTGGCGATGTGAATAACGATGGGTTGAATGATTATTTCATGACGGGTTGGAATACCAATGCCACCTTTATGTATAATAATGGAGATAATTCATTTACAAAGCAGGAGCTTATTCCCGACGATGCTCGTTGCCGCGGAGGATCGGCTACTTTTGTAAATATTGATAATGACGGTTTCCTCGATATGGGTATCTTCGGTTATCGTGATGGTGGTGGGGCAGATGGTGATGGATTGGGTTCTTGGCCCGATTATATCTTATTTAATAGAGGCAACGATGGTGTTATTGCCAATGCCGCACCTGCTGCGCCTAAGAACTTTACGGCCATTTACAATGAAGACAAAGGTTGCTATGAGTTGAGATGGGAAAAAGCTACTGACGATACGACTCCGGCTGAGGCTATTCGATATAATATCTATGTCAAGACTCCCGATGGTAAAATAAATTTCATACTTCCTGCCGATAAAACCACAGGTGCGTTGAAAGTATATGGAACGCAATATCCGTTGGTTCCGACCAATCGGTATGACTTGTATATGCCTAAAACCGAAGGTGTGGAATTTGCGGTATCTGCTGTGGATAACGGCTGGTTGGCAAGTCCTTTCGTAATAAGTTCTACTTCGAGCATTGAAAATGTTTTAAGCGGAAATGATTACAAAGTGTATGCTGCCGGACAAACCGTGTATTTGCAAAACTCCTCGAACGAAGTTGCCATATTTGAAATTTTGGGTATAGATGGAAGGGCATTGGCACAATATCGTGTGGCTGCTAGTCAGAACATGAATTTCGATGTAAACGAAGGAGTTTATTTGGTAAAAGTTACCATTGGAAACAAACAAGCTGTATCTAAGATAATAGTAGGCATGTAATAGGATTTACATGGTTTGTTGCATGAAATTTGTATAATAAAATCTTAATCAGGTCGTCGGGGAAATTTTTATTTTCCCGACGATTAAAAAAACACCAATAATATGAATCGACTCACCTCCCTTTTATTTTGTGTTATCCCCCTTTCTGTATCGGCTATCACAGTACAGGAAGGAATGCTGAAATTAAATATTTCGGATACAGATGGGCAAACGGATATTTACAGAAACGAAGTATTGTTGATTTCCAAAAACCATGCTGTATTTAAGATAGACGAATCTGAATATTCTGCTCCCTCGTTGACATTTACCGGAGCAACTGTTAGTGATTATTCCGATTTATTTGGTTTGGGTAAGCGTGTAGACCTTGTGTATACGAATGAAAATCCTAAACTGAAAGCTACACATACTTATTACCTCTATTCGGGTCAAAACTATTTGTTGACTGAATTGAAAGTAGAGGCTCCCGATGTGATAGCATCGAATTATATGTCGCCTTTGACGACGACTGAGCCAACGGCTTTTCTTCCCGCCGAGAACGGAACGAACGTTGCTTTGATCGTTCCTTATGACAATGACTGTTGGGTAGCTTACGACTCTAAGGTGTTTAGAGTAGGGGCGACTTACACGAGCTATGAAGCAGGCTGCTTGTATAGCACGAAAAATAACAATGGTTTGGTATTAGGCTCTATCGAACATGATAATTGGAAAACCGGAGTCGTGTCGAAAGTCAATACTCCCAATTCTATTACGTCGCTTATTGTTTATGGCGGTATTAGCGACAATTACAGTGGAAAGACCCCTACTACCCGAGATCAACTGCCTCATGGCAAAGTGAAAGGTACAACTGTGAAGTCACCGAAGGTGATGATCGGTTATTTTGACGATTGGAGAGATGGAATGGAGGTTTATGGCGAGTTGAATGCCGTTGTGACACCTAAACGTGCGTGGGATAAAGGAACGCCGTTCGGCTGGAACAGTTGGGGAAATGCGATGTCTGATGTTTCGTATGCGATTGCTTCGAGTGTATCGGCTTTCTTTGCCGATAAACTGGCTCCCGAATTTACCAATGACAGTACCGTATATATCGGTCTCGATTCTTATTGGACAAATATCACGGCTCAAAATCGCCGTCGTTTTATTAAGGAGTGTAAAGAACGTGGACAGAGACCGGGTATTTATTGGACTCCTTTCGTTGATTGGGGAGGCAACATGAATAAAGATGTGGAAGGAACTAACGGTAAATATAAATATGGGGATATTGTACTGAAAATCAATGGACAACCAGCGCAGTTTCCCGGTGGAAATAAAGGTTGGGCATTAGATCCTACTCACATCGGCACGAAAATGCGTATAGATTATTATATAGACCAATGGATTAAAGATGGTTATGAGTTCCTGAAAATAGACTTTATGACACACGGAACGTTCGAGGCCGACTCTTGGTATGATCCAGAGGTGACTACGGGAATACAGGCTTATAATCAGGGAATGAAATATCTTTCGGACAGAATAGGTGATAAGATGTACGTGAACCTTTCTATCGCACCTCTTTTCCCGGCGCAGTATGCCAATGGGCGTCGTTTTGCTTGTGATACATATGGAACGATGAACGATACGAAATATGCGCTTAACGCATTGACACATAGTTGGTGGACCGATCGTTTCTATTGTTATAACGACCCCGATTACATGGTCTTCGGTAAATTTACGGGTAATGGGGAATATCCGTCGGGCAGAACTTATACATTGCATTCGCCGGGAGAAAACCGAGCTCGGTTCACTTCGGTGGTAACTACGGGACTATGTTTGTTGGGGGACGATTTCTTGAACTGTACAGAGGAAGCGCGTGTTCGTGCACAGTCGATTGTCAAGAATGAAGAGATAAATCGTATCGGTAAAATAGGGAAGTCGTTTCGTCCTATCGTGAACGATTATTGGGGAACGGGTCAAGCCGATGCTTTTATGCATAGAGTTGCCGATACCCTTTATGTGGCCGCATATCACTTTACTACGTCTCCGACTCAAAAAGTTTTTAATTTGAAATATAGTGATTTGGGGCTTGCCGAAGGCGTGGTTTACACTGTACATGAACTTTGGACAGATAAAAAAGAAATGACAGATAAAACAGCAAATATATTGACGAAAGCGATAAAAAAGTAAGAATAAAAATCGAAAAGAAATATTTTATTCGTTTTTTTAATAAATATGAAAACTTACAGTATGATATTGTCTGTTGTGGTTTTAGTTACGATTTGAAAGACAGTAAGCAAGCAAGAAGGGTAATGTGTAAAGAGGACCGTCATCCCGACGCCCCTCTCCGCAAACTTAAAACAACCAACAAAAGAAATAGATAACCTTTATGCAGTGATTATCTAATAAAAAGCAATTCACGATATTTAGGTAATGTCCACATCTGGTTGTCTACGATCAGCTCCAGCTTGTCGATATGATAACGTATCTCTTCCAGCATCGGGGCGATGGTATCGTGATAGGCAATGGCCTTTTCGCGCTCGCTCTCTATTTTGTTCGCCACTTTTCGCGCCTCCACCATGGCATTTACATGCTCGGTGATGAAAATGGTTCGCCGGGCAATCTCTTCGATGAGTTTCATGTTCTCGGCCGACAGTTGGGATGCTTTTTCCGCCGGGAAGAGCTCTTTCATTTTATACACATTGTCTATCAGCTTGCTTTGGTATTCGGTGGCTACGGGGATGATGTGGTTCATCGCCAGGTCGCCCAGCACGCGCGCCTCGATCTGGATTTTCTTTGTGTAAGTTTCCCATTTCACTTCATTGCGCGCCTCCAGCTCCTTGCGGGTCATCACGCCGGTGGATTCGAACATGGCGATGCTCGCGGGCTTCAAGTAGTTGTCGAAAATGAGCGGGCAGCTCGTTTCGCAGTCCAGACCCCGATGGGCGGCCTCCGCCTTCCATTCGTCCGAGTAGCCGTTGCCGTCAAAACGGACAGGCTTGCACTCCTTGATGTAGCGGCGGATAATTTCAATGATGGCGGAGATTTTCGGTTCACCCTTTTCGATGAGCGCGTCCACGTCCTGCTTGAACCGGGCAAGTTGTTCGGCAACGGCCGCGTTGAGCGCAATCATGGCACTGGCACAGTTTGCCTCCGAGCCTACGGCGCGGAATTCGAAGCGATTGCCGGTGAAGGCGAACGGCGAGGTGCGGTTGCGGTCGGTATTGTCAATCAGCAGTTCGGGAATTTGCGGGATGTCCAGCTTCATTCCCTGTTTGCCTGCCAGTGAGACAAGGTCATCGTTGCCGCTTTCTTCTATATGATCCAGCACTTGCGTGAGCTGTTTGCCCAGGAAAGAAGAAATGATGGCTGGCGGCGCTTCGTTGGCTCCCAGGCGATGGGCGTTGGTGGCACTCATGATAGAGGCTTTCAGCAAACCGTTGTGGTGGTATACCGCCATCAGGGTGTTGACAATGAAGGTGATGAAGCGCAGATTATCTTCGGCGGTCTTGCCCGGAGCCATCAGCAGGACGCCGGTGTCTGTACCCAGTGACCAGTTGTTATGCTTCCCCGAGCCGTTGACGCCTTTGAAGGGCTTTTCGTGCAGCAACAGGCGGAAACCGTGGCTCCGCGCCACCTTGCGCATGAGCGACATGATGAGCATGTTATGGTCTACCGCCAAGTTGCATTCTTCGAAAATGGGAGCCAGCTCAAATTGGTTGGGAGCCACTTCGTTATGGCGGGTCTTGACGGGTATGCCCAGTTCCAGCGCCTGTATTTCAAGGTCTTTCATAAAGGCAGCCACACGGGTGGGGATGGCTCCGAAGTAATGGTCTTCCAATTGCTGGTTCTTGCTGGCTTCGTGTCCCATCAGGGTGCGCCCGGTCAGCAGCAGGTCGGGACGGGCGGCATACAGTCCTTCGTCTACCAAGAAGTATTCCTGTTCCCAGCCCAGGTAGGCCACCACTTTCTTCACTTCCGGGTTGAAGTAACGGCACACGTCCACGGCGGCTTTGCCCACAGCACTCAAGGCTTTCAGCAGTGGCGTTTTGTAGTCCAGCGACTCGCCGGTGTAAGCAATGAAAACGGTAGGGATGCACAGGGTGTCGTCCACCACGAAGACAGGCGATGAGGGGTCCCATGCACTGTAGCCGCGTGCCTCGAAGGTGTTTCGGATGCCGCCGTTGGGGAAGCTGGAAGCATCAGGCTCCTGCTGTACGAGGAGCTTGCCGGAGAATTCTTCCATCATTCCACCCTTGCCGTCGTGTTCCACAAAGGCGTCGTGCTTTTCGGCTGTGCCTTCCGTCAGGGGTTGGAACCAGTGGGTGTAGTGGGTTACACCTAGCTCGGTTGCCCAGCGTTTCATGCCTGCCGCCACTTCGTCGGCTATGGCACGCTCCAGGGGGGCGCCGTTGTCCATGGCGTCCGTCAGTTTGGCATAGACGGCGCCGGGCAGATACTTGAACATTTTCTCGCGGTTGAAAACGTATTTGGCGAAATATTCACTGGGCCTTTCGGCTGGTGTCTCCACCGTTGCTGCTTTCTTCTTGAAAGCCGTTTCGACTACTCTGAATCTTAATTTTGACATAATACCTAAATTTGTTTAGTTGTTAATTAGTAGAATGAATGGAAAAAACTTTTGTGATTAATTGTATGCCGACTCGCCATGCTCGTAGATATCGAGTCCTTCCTCTTCAATGCGTTTCGGAACACGCAAGCCATGTATCTTGTCCAGCACTTTAAAGACAATGAAGCCCATGCCTGCCGCCCACACTCCTACTACGGCCGCGCCGAAGAGCTGTGCCAGCAGGAAGCTGCTTCCGCCGCCATAGAACAGCCCCTCTTCTGTAGCGAAGAGTCCCGTAAGAATCGTTCCCAGGCAACCGCAAACACCGTGTACGGACGATGCGCCTACGGGGTCGTCAATTTTCAGCACATGGTCGATAAAGTCGACTGCAAATATCATTACCACGCCGCAAATGGCACCGATAAGTACAGACCCGAAAGGCGATACCAGGTCACATCCCGCCGTGATGCCCACCAGTCCTGCCAGCACACCGTTCAGTGTGAGGGACAAGGAAGGTTTGCCATACTTCATCCAACTCGCCACCAGTGCGAAGAAACCTCCTGCACAAGCTGCCAGGTTGGTGGTGAGGAACACATGCGAAATGGCCGTCTGGTCTCCACTTGTTGCCGCTGCCAACTGCGAACCGGGGTTGAACCCGAACCAGCCGAACCAAAGGATAAACACGCCCAGGCAGGCAAGCGTCAAACTATGACCGGGGATGGCCCTTGATTTGCCGTCTTTCCCGTATTTGCCAATACGCGGCCCCAGAATGGCGGCGCCCACCAAGGCAATCCATCCACCTACGGAGTGAACCACCGTAGAACCGGCAAAGTCATGGAAAGTAGTGCCGAACGTCCTCATCATAAAGGAGCCTTCGTCTCCGTTCATCAGCCATCCGCCGCCCCAGGTCCAGTGGCCGGAAACCGGATAAATGAGTACGCTGATAAAGACAGTATAGACCAGATACATGGAGAACTTGGTACGTTCCGCCATGGCTCCGGACACGATGGTGGCCGCCGTGGCGCAGAATACAGTCTGGAAAATCAGGAAGCCTTCGATGGGCAATCCGTTGTCGATGATTTTGTCCATCGCCTCCAAGTTGAAAAAATGGGGGGCGCCCACAAAACCGCCTATGCCGAACATCAGCCCGAAGCCGATGAACCAGAACAGGATGGAGCCGAACATGAAGTCTACCAGATTTTTCATCAGCACGTTGGCCGTGTTCTTGGTACGGATGAACCCGGCTTCTACCAGTGCGAATCCCGGTTGCATGAAGAATACCAGCATGGCGGCAAGTAGCATCCATACGGTGTTGAGTCCGGTAGCAAGTTCGCCTAGGGCCCCGGCGGTTGCATCGGGCGCCGCGGTGGTGGCTGCCACGCCTGCATCTTGCGCCCAAAGGCCGGCGGGGAGCATAAATAAGAGTATAGTATCCATAATTTTTCTCGTTTACGTTGTAGTATTGTTTTATTCCCGACTTTACTTTTGCCGGTAAAGGGAAGTAGCTTGCGCTTATTTTTCCTGTTCTGCATTATACAGGGCTATGTCACCCCGCTCGCCCGTGCGTATGCGGACGGCGTCTTCAATGGGGATGACGAAAATACGTCCGTCGCCTATCTCGCCGGTGTGCGCCGCCTTGATGATGGCTTGCACTGTTTTCTCCACATTCTTTTCGCGCACCACGATGGAAACCAGGATTCTTTCAATCGAACTGGTATCATACACCACACCACGGTAGATACGTCCCTGGCGTGCTTTACCAATGCCTCTTACATCGTAGTAGGAAAACCATTCGATGTCGGCTTCGAGCAACGCGTCCTTTACGTCCTCGAACTTGGTCTTACGGATAATAGCCTCAATTTTCTTCATTGTTGTACTTGTAATTTATATGTTCCAATCTTTTTACCTTTTTAAAAACTGATACCTCTCTCTACTTTGTCGTTATGTCTGAATTTGTTATTGTATCTGCATTTTCAGCACTTCCTGTCAGAAACTCAGTCCGAATACGAAATAGGCCCCTTCGGTGCGCGGATTCACCGTCACCTTGGCGAAGGCGGGGACTGAGAATGAGTCTGTAATCTTGATTTCCTTGGATACCCCAAGGCTGATGTCACATACGGCGAACCCGTCCGAACCGCTGCATTCCGGATCTGCGGACACGTTATAGAAGTCATTGGCCCATGGCGTGGCTCCTATTTCTGCCGTCCAGTCCAGGCCTGCCAGTTTGAAGGGGGCGGCGAGTGATATGTAAGAGGAGTAAGCCCGGTCGCCGTCCTTGTTCACCCCGTCGGCACCTGCAAAGTTGGTATACCAGTTCACTGCCAGCGGACCGAAATCGTAGCCTATCTGCGCTTCGAATACATGGCTGGTATGGTGCGTGCCATAGTGGAAATAGCCGGGGCCGCCATTGAACCAGTAGTCTGTCACCGAAATGCTGAAACCGCCGGTGCTGTAGCCCAGCGTCAGGTCCAGTTCTTTCGTATCAGCGGACTCAATGCCTGCGGATCCCCATGCGCCGAGCGAAAATCCTTTGTAGGCAACGGACAATGACGGCTGTATGCTTACGCCTCCCAAATCCTGTCCGCGCCAAATATAGCCGCTTACCAAGTCAGCTCCTACGCTGGCTTCCACCTTGTCTTGAGCGATGCTCGTTGCCGGCACTGTCATGGACAGGCCTAATAGCAATGCCGTTTCCTTAAAATTCATCTTCATAGCTTTTTACCTTTTAATTAATAATAGTGAGTATGTCATATTTTATATACCTATTGGCTTGATTGATGTAAGTCCGATGCAAGCACAAAGTGCTTCAAGGTGTTGTCATGTACTGTGCTCAGAGCAACCATTTTCTGATCCGTTTCATGGCTTCTTCGCAATCCGCCCGCTCTCCGAAAGCGGTCAAGCGGATATATCCTTCACCACTGGGGCCGAAGCCTACTCCCGGCGTGCCCACTACATTGGCTTCATACAGCATCTGTTCAAAGAATTTCCACGAGTTTACCTCACCCGGTGTCTTCACCCACAGGTAGGGGGCGTTCTCTCCGCCGAAAACTTTGAGTCCTGTACTTTCCAACGCTTCTTTCATGATGCGGGCGTTAGCCATATAATACTGTATGATGGCTTTCACTTGCTTTTTGCCCTCGGGGGTATAGATCGCTTCGGCACCACGCTGGGTGATATAGGATGTGCCGTTGAACTTGGTGCACTGGCGGCGGTTCCACATCCGGTTCAGCGGAATGCGCTCTCCTTCCAGCGTGGCGGCTGTGAGTTCTTTCGGTACGACGGTGTATCCGCAACGCACCCCGGTGAATCCGGCCGTCTTCGAGAAACTGCGAAATTCTATCGCTACTTTCTTCGCTCCTTTTATCTCATAAATGGAGTGAGGAATGTCCGGGTCTTGTATGTAGGCCTCGTAGGCAGCATCGTAAAGGATGAGGGTATCATTTTCCAATGCATAGTTCACCCATTTTTTCAGTTCGGCCTTGCTAATGACCGTCCCCGTAGGGTTATTGGGATAGCAGAGGTATAGGATATCTATCCTGCGGTCGGGAATTTCGGGCACGAAATTATTCTCGCTCAGGCAAGGCAAGTATACCACGTTGCTCCATCGCCCGTCTTCCAGTATCCCGGCACGGCCGCACATTACGTTCGAATCGATGTATACGGGGTAGATGGGGTCTGTCACGCCGATGCTGTTGTCGTGGCGAAGGATGTCTCCGATATTTCCCGTATCGCTCTTGGCGCCGTCACTGATAAAGACTTCGCCGGGTTCCAGATAGACGCCGCGCGGAGCGTAATCGTTCCTGATGACGGCATCTATCAGGAAATCATAACCTTGTTCGGGACCGTAACCGTGGAATGTCTCTTTGTTTGCCAGCTCGTCTACTGCCTTATGCATGGCTTCGATGGAAGCTTGAGGCAGCGGGCGGGTTACATCTCCGATACCCAGGCGGATAAGGTCCGTTTTGGGATGAGAGACTTTGAATGCATTTACCTTTTTGGCAATGTCCGAAAACAAGTAATTGTTTGGTAGTTTTAAAAAATGTTCGTTTACTAGTGCCATCGTTGTTATTGTTTTTATCGTTGTTTTAAGTTTTTCAAAATCATTATCACATCTCTATTTCGCCTTCGAAAACCTTTCCGGCCGGACCGGTCATGTATACATGTCCGTCTTTCTCGTCCCAGTGGATGTGGAGATCGCCTCCGTCCATCCTTACCCACGATTTTCGTCCGGCTTTATGGTTCAGTACGGCCGCCACCTCAATGGCACAAATCCCCGCCACGGTGCCTGTCTCGCTATCTTCCAGCACGAACACATAGCCCTGCTCACTTTTGGGCAGTTCGCCTTGCCAGGTTTTGATTGCCCTTTCGATACGCGCCGAAAGCGTGGCTTCATTGGCGGGAAGCGACGTCAGGCCGCCGCCCGTTTTGCTGGCAAGCTGCATCAGCGCCGAGACATCTGATCGCTCAACGGGACGGATGACCATCATGATGAACCTCGGCTAACAAAGTGTTCGCAAGCAGCTGCAAAGCGATCCAGTCCGGTCGTCACCTCTTCTTCGCTGACATTGAGCGCAGGCGCAAAACGCACCACGTTGCCACCTGCAATCAGTACCATCACGCCTGCTTTCGCCGCTTCCTGAGAGATCTGTTTCGCTTGCCCGGCGTAATCGGCATTCAGCACACAGCCAATCAACAAACCTAAGCCGCGAATTTCGCTGAACAAACCGTAGCGGTGATTAAGGGTATTAAGACGCTCAACAAACCAGTCGTGACGCTGTTTAACCCCGTTAAGCATCTCTGGCGTGTTGATGAGATCCAGCACTTTGCCTGCCACCGCCGAGGCCAGCGGATTGCCGCCATAGGTGGTGCCGTGAGTGCCAACGGTCATCACGCGGGCGCACTCTTCGGTTGCCAACAACGCACCGACCGGGAAACCGCCGCCCAGCGCTTTGGCGGTAGTTAACAGATCAGGCGTCACGCCGTAGTGCATATAGGCATACAGTTCCCCGGTGCGCCCGACGCCGGTTTGTACTTCATCAAAAATCAGCAATGCATTGTGGCGGTCACACAAGTCACGCAGACCATGTAAAAATGCGTTGCTGGCTGGCACCACACCACCTTCCCCCTGGATGGGTTCGACAATCACCGCCCAGGTAGAGTCGTCAATCAGCGCGCTGGCAGAGTTAATATCGTTATATGCAGCATGACGAATATCCGCCGGCAGTGGCGAAAAATCCTGTGAATAGGCTGGCTGCCCACCCGCACTGACAGTAAACAGCGTGCGACCATGAAACGCATTTTTGAACGCCACGATGCCGCTCTTATGGCTG
>ENA-UEOR01000400-UEOR01000400.1-human-gut-metagenome-genome-assembly--contig:-NODE-400-length-26197-cov-7.593683_pt1 | contig 26197 bp, 16 predicted proteins | sample MGYA00242887_ERZ507890 | MGnify/ENA primary metagenome ERZ507890 (study PRJEB26167, sample SAMN06115431) | human gut metagenome | host: Homo sapiens | place: China:Guizhou | collected 2014-10-21...
AGTAACGGATATAAAATTCTTTCTTTTCAGACTTACAAAGCTGTATGCTTAATCCCCCAGGTTTATCGGGTGAGCCGTCTAAACAAAAATAAAAATTTCGTAGTATAACTTATTGTGTTTCAGATAGTTTAAACTTGTTAAAATAAGTTATTTTCTTGTATGTTGCTTTTCCTATTCGTATATTAGCGCAATAATTTTAAAATAGAGGAATTGAAGATGAAAGAATTAAAAAAATGGAATAATAATCCAATAAAGATTACGTATTTAATACCTAGTGGAAACAAGTACGCTTATATAAAATTAGGTGACACTGTTGATCTGATGAACGGAACATATAAAATAACCGCTTTGGATAATGAAGAAAACATTTTCCAAGCGGTTAATATGGAGAATAAAGATGATTGTGTTACAATGTATGCGTATGAGGTTGTCTAGTTTTTAGTCTTGTATTTACCCCTTGACTTCTTTGGACGTATAAGCCCGTTGTTTTTAAGAGCATCCAATGTTTCTTTCAAATAAACGGGCTTTGTCATTCCTTGTACTCTCACAGGAGATAATAACGGTTGTACGGGATGAAATTTAGTGCCTTTATATGTAAGTCTTGCAAACTCTGTGTCGCTCACATCAAGATACTTAATGGCATTTTCTCTATCAAAATAAGACGGTATGATAGTGGATTTGTTTATTGCGTCAGTAAGGAAGTTGAACTGTTCCGCATCAACATTCGAGTTTCCGCTTTTCAACGATAGAGATATTCCGTCAAGTAAAGAGGCTAATATCGTGTTGTAATTCATTCCCATGTCCTACTCAATAGATGATATGTTTGCTGTTCCCGTAACACTTACCTTGCTTCCCGGTGTGACTGAAAAATATTCCACCGTTCCTGCCGGGAGAAGCATTCCTGTTGGTGCTATTCTGCTTGATCTGCTTTTCGTTTCCTGTACCAATGAGATACGGCATCCATCCGATGTCGCTACTCTTATAAGGTTTGACAATGCTGTGTATTCCTTGTCGGTTACATCTTCCGATGCTGATATTCTTGCAGCTACTAAACCTTTTAACGCTTCGTCCTTTGAAGCGTTTTTTGTGGAGAAATATCCACCTATCTGTTGTTTGTCATTGCTCTCCATATCCTTTTAAGTAAGATTGTTTAACACTTTCGGCAAACTCGTTCAGCTTTACATAATCTGCATCAAGTTTGTTTAAAATACCCTTTCTGAGAGCCGCTTCTTCCTCACCGTTGGGAAATTCATCCTTTATGGCGGCATCTACCGTTTTGTCGTATGATACAGGGTTCTTTACACGCTGTACATCGGCTTTCCACTTTTTGACGAACTTTCCCTGTACAATATTTCCCATATCGTCCGTTTCGGGTTCGTCAACTTGTTCAATGTTTAAATGAACATTGCTATATCCAGTGCCTAAATCAAAGATAAAGGCAGGCTTCTCGTCAAAAATCAAACCTCTTTCCATGTTGTTGTATTTCGTTTATTTTTTGAATATTCCCTAGAACATGACTTGCACATCCATGACCTTCCATGCCCTTTTATTAAATAAAAATCATCAATAGGAAGTTCCCTCCCACAAACTTTACAATATTTTATATTCCTATCTTTTACAGTTGGCAATATTCCGTGTAACTCCCAGTTATTTAGTGCTTCTATATAAGCATTGCTAGCTTGTTCTGCTGTCGAGAAAACCCCTAAATAATATCTTGTACGGTTAATAGAAATACACGAACCGTACTTATTTATGTTTTTGTAATACTTAACGCCTCTTCCGTATTTGTTAGTCTTGCTTCTTGCTGTATTTTCTCTTGTGTGTATTTGTCTTAAATTAGACAATTTATTATTCGTCTTATTTCCATCTATGTGGTCTATAACCAATTCATTATTCCTTTTATTAAAGGAATTAAATACAATGGTATGCACTTTATATGTATGTTTCTTTCCGTTTTTACTCAATACTACACTCATATATCCACTTTTTTCAAGATGTGTTTTTAACTTGACACCTGTTTTTAAAGAAAAAATATAGCCTTCGTCTGTAACACAGTAAAGACCTTCATAATTTACTACATTTACTATATTCATATTGTTATTATTTTTAATGCAAATATAGCAAAATTATTCGTATTACCCTAATAAACTATCCGCATTTGGTTAGATTTTTAATTATGCAAACTTAAACATAATTAATATATTTTGCAAGTTTTGGGAGGGGGATTTTTCACTTCGTGAAAAATTAGGATTGGGTTATTGCACAACGAAAGCCGCCACCGATGCTCGTGCCCGCGTACGAAGGATCAGGGTTCAAATAACTAGACCGCAGAGAACAAGAGCCGTAGTACGACTCACCACCAAAGAAAACACCACGCCTTCCAATATTACCCGCACTTGCATTTCCCGTAAACAAGTTGTAATGGCATTCCCCCGTGTGAAGATTGCTTCCCTTGACCTCTCCAATAAGAGAGTTCTTAAAGTTCTTCGTTATGTATCCTTCACCTCTAGCCATAGAACCGACAAAATCATACGTATTCTCAAAACCGTAAGATTCCCCGGGATTCTTTTCTGTGGCTACATTGTCCGTAGTCAGATTGTTCACGTCATAGGTCTGATAGATGTCTATGGATGTGGAATCGTGCATGACACAATCTATCCCACTGTACCACATCCATATATCTCCCCACCCGGCAATACGTCCGCGAATGATAGGCTGTGTGAAGCATATCTCTATTTCACGGTCTGTCACTGCCGCATTGTCAGGAATACTCCATCCGCTGGTTACAGTTGCATTGACAAACTTGGCTACGATACCCGACATCTCCCCGTTAGCCAATCCGTTATGACCTTGAAAGTTGTAATATTTGTATTTTGTGCTTTCATATTCAAACTCGGTGTCGGGAGCGACATTGTGTTCCTTTGCGTATGACATGGCAAGCTGTGCTTCAAACATCTTCATGCAAGGATGGTAGTCGTTTATTAATACGGAGAAATCATAAGACGTTCCTGTTTCTGACGCTCTAAATCCTTTCCCGTTCATATTGTAATACACATAGGTCTGACCGTCCGCCTTCTTGAACCTGACGCCTGTCATTTTTCCCCAGCTTGACGCATCGGGGGCTGAATCGTTGGATGATATTCCTTTTCCGCAAACAGACTGTGCGTGCAGGTCTTTTGTCCTGAACTTAATGAACAGAAGCGTGCACCATACTTCAAGGTCAAGGGCGAACGCATTGGCGTAAGGATAGTTCTTCGTGATGTCCTGGTTCTTTGCCCTAGCGTATTTCTCGTAATCAAAACGTGATACACCTGTCGTAGGCCATCCGTTTCCTTCCATTATGTTCACGCCTAGATTTCCTGCTGCTGTCGTTCCTTTTACCGTGTTGTCAAAAATAGATCTCTGCTTCCCATCCTTTATCGTGGAGTAACCGACACTCATCCCGAATGGCTCTATCTTTATGGCCGTATCGCCCCCGTATGTAAACGGAGCGTCACTGACGAGCCTTCTTTCGTATGTATCATCCGTCCCTCCGTTGATTACCCAGAAAGGTTTGGTGTTTACAAGCATGATGTCGCTTCCATCATCTGTTACATCAGTTCCGTCAATAACAATATTTGACGGGCTACCGTCAGTCATTTTGAAGAAATTGGTCTGGTCCAGGAATCCTACTACCTTACCGTCCTTTACCTTTGCCACACGGAACGAGTTGAGGATAGGATGGGATTGTTTGAACTCTTCCTTTCCTATCCATGTCTGAAAGACTGGGTCTGCCTGTCCTCTTCTCATCTCCACTCCATATATGTTCCCCTGCTGCATCTTTATCTGTTCGAGAAGGGTTTTGTAGTCATTGGTGAAATCATTTGTGGATAACTCCTTACCGTCCACCTTGTCTACCTTCTTGTCTAGGGCTGCTTTCTGTGCGGTGGATACAGGCTTTTCTGCATCGGACGTATTGTCCACATTTGACAGACCTATATTGTCTTTTGTTATATTGACATTGCCCGTCCTGTAAGACTGTTCGGCATTACCTTTCACGCCTATGACGGTATTCTTCTGTGCGCCTTTCTCTATCCCGTCAAGTTTATCTTTCAACTGGGTAGTAAAGTTATTGTCGGTATGCACATAATTTTCGTCCTTTACCATACCCTGTCTTATCTTGGACACCGTGACGGATTTGTTCTCTTTAGGGTCCCCTGTCACGCATGGTATCATCTCTTCTCCCGTAGCGGTTTCAACGGGAGGCATCTGTGAAATTTTAAGATTATCTTCCATTATATTATTCTGTTAGTATTAAACCATTGTTTTCAAGCAATATGCTGTATCCATTTTCAGTGATTACGATATTCCGAAGAACCTCTAGCGTTATCCTTGAATCAGCAAGCTTCCATGAATTGTTAGAAAACGGCATATACCCGTCTTTCTTTACAGACAGCGACATCGTGCCATTTGCCATACCTCGTACTTTTACCGTACCGTCAGACAATGTTTTGTACTGTACACCTCCCACCGTGACCGTTGCATCCTGTATGGGTGAGCCGGATACGTCCACCACCGTTATCGTTACGATAGCCTTTGGTATATAGTAGTCAATCAAATCCTGCTCGGTGAATCCGTCAGTTTCCTTGGTGGGAACTGAATCGAATCCTATGGAGTTGTAGAAAGCTGAACTAATCCATCCGCTATTATGATCAGTATTGCTAAAGAATACAGGAGTTTTAGTTTTATCACCTGTCACATCATTGTTTACTATGGTGATTATTTGCTTTTTGTTTAACAAAGCGGAAACTATTGTAGATTCATTCAGTGTTCCATCAATATAGGTCTTGCCGTTTGAGTTCCTACTATTATAAGCAATACTACCTTTGTCATTGAATACGGCAAACAGCCAAGGTTCAGTAGTATTCAGTCTTTGGTCATAGATAAACTTTCCATCAATGAACGGATTGATAGTTACAAACAACACCTTAACGCCCTGCTGCAAGTTCTGCACCTGTCCGTAATCATCCACTCCGTCTGTCACTAGGGCGTTGGGATAGGATGGGATTTGCTCAATTGTGATATTACAGGTATGGGGATAGGAGTTTACTAAAATAGCCCATCCCATATTATAATTACCTTCTACGGTATTATTTGACGGTAATTCATATTCACCATCTTCCTTTATATCAAAACTTACTAGTGTTCCGCTTGCGTTTATATATTTATAAGCTACCGTTTCATCAACTATACCATCTATTCTAACTTTGAATTTTTTAGCATACGAAGGTACTTTAGTTTCCATGATATTATAAGAACCTAACGCAGAAGTAACAGTTATCTTATGTGGTTCTATGGCTCCATTAAATCTACTTCCTAAAAGCCTACTCCATATACTTTGGTCAGTCCAATTTAATTCATACCCACCCACACCGCTCATTGTCGCGAACAGGAAATTGTTAAGTTTCAGCGGTCTGTTGTTTCCACTGAAATCCTGCAAGTATGGATTGGCTTTTAGTATCTCGTTTGTGGAAACGGATTGTCCTGACGGTAGCTGGGTGATGGTAAGACCTATGTAATCAGTTACTCCACTTGCTCCCATAAAAGTAACAGTTGTAGCGAAACTATGAGGAAGTACATTTTTTCCGTCTTTTAACTTAATATTTGTGATTTGATCACTATTTTCATCCAACTTCACTCTATATACTAAGTTTTTATCACCAAGACCTTCTATAAATACGGAAAAAGATTCTGTTTCTTTTCCTATGGATGCTATTCTAAAATTGTCTATCAAACCATTAACCACAATCTTATTGTTGGTTATACTAACAGAATTAGGGTTATAATTTTGCCAATCATTAAAATTCTGTGTATAAACATCCACAGGCTTTGACATATCATACCAGAACACCATGTGCTTTGGTATCCATTTTTCTATCATCTTGTTTATATCGGTCTTTCCTGTACCTGCCGATTTTACAAGGCCAAGTCTGCCTATATTAAAAAGTCCTATCTTTCTCATTTTTCGTCCATTTTAACCCACTCATCAGATAAAAGCAGCTTCTCAAACTCTCTTGTGCCCGTGTCGTATGTGTCGTAAGGGAAAGGGCGTTCCGTTCCGTCCTCAGGTAACGTCATAGGCATCACTTCCATAACCTTATTGGTATGGATCATATAATACAGACCGTCTGTCGATTGTCTGAAAACGGACAGGTCATCTTCCGAAAACATAATCTCGGCATCTATTTTTGGTACTATGGAAAACTGCATATTATGAATTTTATCTATTATCGCAAAGATAATTAAAAAAAAGTTAAACGTATTGGTTGCATACGGTTTTATGTCGTATATTTGCTGAAAATTAAAAAAAAATATAGCGATGAATGTATTAAGCCTTTTCGATGGGATGTCGTGCGGACGGATAACACTTTCCGAACTTGGCATTCCTGTAGAAAAATACTATGCGTCCGAAGTGGACAAGTTTGCCATAAAGGCAACCATGCAGAACTTTCCTGACACCATACAGCTTGGTGATGTAAGAGAACTTGAAGTAAGCAGACTGGATAAGATAGACTTGATAATCGGAGGATCGCCATGTACGAACCTGTCTATGTCCGGCAAGAGAAAAGGGCTTTCAACGAAAGAAGGCATGGAGGTTTTAGACTTACAAACGTATCTTGAATTGAAGGAGAACGGTTTTGAATTTGAAGGGCAATCCTATCTGTTCTGGGAATACATGCGTATATACCACGAACTTATTGAACGTGGTGACAATCCCAAATTCTTCCTTGAAAATGTTGAAATGGGAAAGAAATGGGAATATGTGTTCAATGAAACAATGGGGAGGAAAGGAATACATATTAACTCCGCACTTGTATCGGCACAAAACAGAAGGCGCATATACTGGACGGATATTCATGACGATATTCCACAGCCAGAAGATAGGGGTATATTGTTAAGGGATATTCTTGAAGAAGAGGTTGATGAAAAATATTTCTTGTCTGACAAGATGATTGAATGCTTGAAGGGCAGGGTAAAGACGGATAATGATCCGATATGTGTTGCGATGCGAGGGCGTGAATCAGCCTGCCTTACTTTAAAAAGAACCGAATATGGAAAACAGATAAGAAAGGAATATGAAGCCGGGATTGTAAAGGAACAGAGAAAGAACATCCAGCAGCTTGAACCTAGGGAAGATGGAAAAACCAATTGTCTTACAACCGTACAAAAGGATAATCTGATAATTGTTTCGGGAACGATACGTACATTTAGAGGAAAACATTTCCGTGAAATAAAATCGGGCAAATCATGCACACTGATGGCAAGGGCTAGAAATGATGGTAATTCACAACCATGTGTTCAAATTGGTGCAAAAATTAGACGTCTTACCCCAACCGAATGTGCCCGATTGCAAACGATCCCCGATTGGTATAAATGGGATGGAATATCCGACACACAGCGTTACAAGATGTTAGGTAACGGGTGGAACGTAGAAACAATAAAACATATCTTTAAATATATTGAAAAATGAACGTATTGAGTTTATGTGACGGGATAGCTTGCGGACGTATTGCACTAGAAAGAGCAGGCATAAAGGTAGACAAGTATTACGCAAGCGAAATAAACAAACCGTCTATCAAGGTTGCATTGGATAATTACCCCGATATAATTGAATTGGGGGATATTAAAAACTGGAACAAATGGGATATACAGTGGGAAGATATTGATTTACTGATTGGCGGAACACCATGCCAGGATTTCTCACAGTTAGGGAAAGAGAAACTGAACTTCGATGGCGAGCGTTCGGGATTATTCTTTGAATATGTCAATATACTCAACCATATCAGACAGTTCAATCCTAACATAAAATTCCTGCTTGAAAATGTGAAGATGAAATCCGATTGGGCTGATTTGATTTCGTCACATCTTGGAGTAGACTATGTGTATATCAACAGTTCCGATTTCTCCGCGCAAATGAGAGCAAGATACTACTGGTGCAACTGGGAAATACCTGCATGGAAGGACAAGGGAATATTGTTCAAGGACATAATCACGGACGGGTATGTGGAGAAAGACAAGTCATGGTGTATGCTTGAATCATGGAACAGGTTTGCCAAGAACCCCGAATCACTGTTGAGAAGATATAAAAAATCACTTACACCGCTTATATTCAACTCACCCGACTGTAATCCCGAAAAAGGTTTCAGAACGCCAAATATTACGGAAGCAGAAAGATTACAGACCGTACCCGAAGGATACACCAAGTCGGTACAACCACATATAGGCATGGGGCTTTTAGGAAACGGATGGACAGTAGATGTAATTAGTCATATTTTAACAGGATTGAAACAATGAACCCGATAGTTAGTCATATTTTTGCATTCCTTTGCGGATGCTCGTTTGTCATACTTGGTGCTATTTATTTTGGAACGAAAGGAGATTGAATGGAATAATAGACGGGGTGATAAATGAATTGTGCGACGGAATGTGTGTAGAGTGTGATAAGTGCTTTATTAATTGTGGGAAATTAACCGATATTAACTCCCCCTTACTGATAAACGGTAAGGGGGAAGATTGTAGTTATAAACTAGGACCCATAGAAAGAAGCAATGTACTATCTTTATATGCAGCACTGTTAAGACTTACCCATACTCTACAACTTCCTGATTGAATCAAATCCGATGATATGAATATCCTCACCTTCTTGTCAATGCTGGAGTTGGCGGATACTGAAAAATCCTCTATCCGTCCACTTGATTCACCTATTGTCAAAGGGTCCTCAAATTTCTTACTTGCATATCTAGCCATACAGTTGTTATTAGAGAAAGAAATAAGACTGCTTGAGTTGTTTCTAACTCTTACGGTAACTTCAATGTATCCCATAATAGATGGCATCATTCCACCAAGTATGGATATGCTTACATAAGATCCTACAATTTCTATCTCTGCCTTTTTCATCATAGGAATGGAATATGCAAGATGTGCAATATCGGGATCGTCCTGATTCAATATAGCTGTACTTAGAAATGGAGAAACCTCCCAATCACCAGTAGCCATTCCCCATGACTTTACTGTCACCATTGCATACCCTGTTCCTATTTTCTTATCGGCAGTAACACGCCTGTACATCTGACTGGTCTTGTGCTTAACATAAACTCCGAAATAACACTCGGCTATCTCGGAGAAGTCACCCATGTTAAGATAATCCGTATCATGCCCTTCCGATGGCAACACTATAGCGGCAGAACACGTAAAACTACTGCTGTTAAACTGATTAGACGCCGTAGTAGGGCACATGAACTTATTTATAGGGGCTTGTGCACGATGGTTGTATCCGTTAAAGTCGGTAAGGCGAAATGGAAACTTGCCTCCTGTCGGTGGGGTGTATTCCCATCCGTTCATACTTCCATCAGCGTAATTCTCAGCATCGGTATAGCTTGAAATACGTTTTGGTTTGACACCACAGTTACCATCCCATCCTTGCCACCATTTTTCATTCTCACCCGGTGCAAGGCTTTCGTAACGTACAGGCTTGTACCGTGCCCACGGGTTTATTTTCCAGTGGGTATTTGCACAAGCGTATCCTAAATCGTAAGCCCCATTCACACTGCCTATGCCAAGAGTGGCGTAAACGTCACCACTAAGGTTTATCGGGGCTGTAATCTTTCCGTTAGAATGACCCATAATCTTTTTTATTTATTAATTGTTAAGCTATCATCCCCTGTATTCAGGCAGGGGATGATAGCGCTTTTGTTCATACATTCTTTTGGTTTTCTATATATTTTCTTACCGTTTCCTCGGATATATGTCCAATAGATTCTACAAAATAGGATCTTGTCCAAAGTGATGGTAATCGGCTACGCAGCCATTGGAATTCCTTTCGTAAGCAAACCGAAGAATAACCCTTCAACTGATTTATTACAAAATGAATGGCGTATGTAGATTTGCTTCGTATAAAAAGGTGAACATGGTCAGGCATGACCTCCATGTTTTCCAGGGTGATTCCCAGTTCGTCTGCTTTCTGCTGCAACAGAATTTTCAATCGTTCATCTACCCCGTTTACTAGTACTTTCCGCCTATACTTCGGACAAAATACAATGTGATATCCCAAATTGGAAACGCAATGTGTATTTGATATGTATCTTTTTGCTAAAGTCATAAAAAAAAGTTTTTTCACTTGCAAATATAAGAATAATATTATATATTTGCAATACAATTAATAACAAATAATCTATGCTGAGAGCCTACAAATATAGAATCTATCCGACAGACGAACAGAAGGTATTGCTTGCCAAGACTTTCGGCTGCTGTCGCTTTGTCTATAACTAGGCACTCAAGCTAAAGATTGAAGTATATGAACATGAGAAAAAGTCCGTATCATACAAGACTGTTCAGGATATGATGGTTAACGAATTGAAGAAAGACAAACAATGGCTTAACGAAGTAAATTCACAAGCCCTTCTTAATTCCATCCGCAATCTTGACACCGCCTTTAAGAACTTTTTCCGTGATACTCATGCAGTAGGCTTTCCTAAGTTAAAAAGCAAAAAGGACAGACAGAGTTTTCAGTGCCCCCAGCATTGTGTCGTTGATTTCGGCAAAGGAACAATCACCATACCGAAAGTAAAGGATATTCCTGCTGTGTTTCACCGTAAATTCAAGGGAACGGTTAAAACCGTCACCATCAGCATGACGCCATCGAGAAAATACTTCGCTTCCGTATTGGTTGACACGGACATTGAAGAACTTCCGACAACACCGATACATGGCGATACGTGTTTGGGCATAGATTTGGGTATCAAATCACTTGCCGTATGTTCTGACGGGAGAACGTTTGACAACCCGAAAAACCTGCGACGAAGCCTTTATCGTTTGAAACTACTTCAAAAGCGGTTGAGCCGCAAAAAGAAAGGTTCTGCCAACCGAAACAAGGCACGCATCCGCGTAGCTAGGTTGCATGAACATATTGCCAATTGCCGTAAGGATAACCTTCACAAAATCACCTATGCACTGACGCACGACAGCCAAGTGCGTACCATCTGCATGGAGGATTTGAACGTGAAAGGAATGATGCAAAACCACCACTTGGCACAGTCAGTAGGTGACGCATCTTTCGGGATGTTTCTTACGCTGCTTAAATACAAATGCAGTTGGTATGGTGTGAACCTCATTCAGATAAACCGATTTTCTCCAAGTTCAAAGACTTGCGGAAAATGCGGTTATGTGTATAAAGGATTGAAACTTAGCGATCGCAGTTGGATCTGCCCGAAATGTGGCACACACCATGACCGTGACTTCAATGCCGCTTGCAATATAAAGGAATTTGGCTTAAAAGCCCTACCCACGGAGCGTGGGAAAGTTAAGCCTGTGGACTGTCCAACGGTGGATGACCGACCTAGTGTCCTAAAAAGCCGTGACAGGAAGAAGCAGGAAGAAACTCACGCCTAAAGCGTGAGTAGCTCACTTCCTAATCTCTTTTCCAATTCTCTTACTCTTTTCTTTAATCTTGTAACCTCATCATCAACTTCTTGCAAACCTTTCCATACAACAGGGATAAGTCTTTCATAATCTATGGTATAGTAGTCATTGAAAGCGTCTTTCACCCACTGACTATAACCGCCGGAAAGCAAATCCTGTGCGATAAGACCGTAATTCCAGTTATCATGGTTGAACACTTCGGAATTTTCCTTGGCAATAGCGTTCCAGTGATACTTCACACTCCGGAATTTACGGATAATACCCATAGCATCATAACCCTGTATGTCGGTTTTCAGTCTTATATCCGAAGAGGACACTTTGGCTGTAATTGCTCCAGTGGCTATGATATTTCCTGCTACGTGCAATTTTTGTGATGGTGAACTAGTTCCTATTCCAACTCCCGTAGTATTCATTACTGCACAAAGAGAACCTCCTGCGTAAAATGCAACTCCTGAGGAACCTTTTAAATCTAGCCAAATACCACCTTTGGAAGTTATTACTGCCGCATTGTCTATATTCCCGTCAATGTTCGCTGAACCATTGAACGGTCTGCCCCACAAAGTTCTCGAAGTAGTAAGCACATCCGCACTAGAAGCCCTACTGTCAGCCAATGTAGAAGCACCCCATGCCGATACAGCCACAGTCGTGTTGGATGTGGATTGCAGATTTTCCCATGCGGAAACGTTACACCCATAAGACCAATATTGGTATTCAATGTTTGCATTGTGGTATGAACCAATTTGACGCACCTGCAATTCAAAATTGTTTGTTCCTACACGTACAAGGCGAATGTTATCCATTCCTTTTGCAAATGTGGGGAGATAAAGGCGTGCTGAATTTTCAACAGTTCCCACACTGCTATCAGAAGAACTAAGGCCATTTCTCATATAAAATATGGCACAGAAGTGATAATTCCATACTTCTGACTGTGCATGATTTCCATAGGCATACCATATCCTTCCCCAAACCGTTACTGACTTATATGGTCCGGTTCCCGATTCAGAACAAGCGAATATCTTTTTCCAACCATTATCTTCACCACCTAGAGCAAATCTTACTGCATAGCATCTACCTATATTGTAATTTCTAGGTAAGAAATTAAGATGCCAATTGTCTAGCATATCCGCATTTAAATTAGAGTTCAATGTAGTGGAATTGCATTGGTAAGGTGCTGTGCCTGTGCCTACGATGGATCTGAAATACGGGGCACGCATTTCCTTCGAAGTTTCTGTATAGCTGTCATATAAAATAATGTTATTCAACATACTGTTGTTGCTTGAATTTCTTAAATCAATCCAAACATAGGAACTTCCACCGCCCAATACCAACCGTCTAGCCGAATCCCAGTTTGCAGCAAGATAACCACTATGGGAAGTAATGTTGCTGTGTACATCTAATACCCCTGTTCTTACATCCAGCCACATGGCGTTGTTTCCTTGTGTCACAGGCATTCCACTTATTGTGGGATACCAACCTATTCCATACCAAGAACCAAAACGTAAGTTCGCATCGGTTGAAGAAGCTACGTCTGCTCCACCATGAATCCAATTACCCGAAGTTTTAACCACTCTTGTTCCATAAATTATATGAATTCCTTTGGTGTCATTCATCGCCAAATCCCCTGTCATGGTGTCACCTGCTTTCTTCACGTATCGTCCGTCAGAATAGCTGGCGTAGTTTCCACTATGTATTAACACAACCCAATCATTCCAATTTGAATCATCATGCCTTCTGTATTTAATCGTGTTTGTATCATAATGGAAAGCTAACTGAGTATTTCTTGTTGGAAGGTCACCTAGACTTAGCACAGTAGTATTTGTAGATAGGGTAGCATCATCCGTAGGTTTAGGGTCAATAGTAACTACGTTTCCATTTCCAAAATATTGGTTTACAGTAGTGTATCTACCTCTAAGCCAAGAACGCATAACACCCTCTCTTCCACTAAGTCCTGCTAAATGTACTCCGTCAAGAAGGTCTGCATTAAGATTACCCACAACAGTATTACTTACCACAATAAATGGAGCCGTGCCACTTGCTACGGTAGACATAAACGGAACATAACTTGTAACCCTGTTCGCTGCTATACCAAATAAACTTTTCAAGGCAGAACTTGTACATACGTCCTCCACTGAACCCGCTAAAGTTGATGTGTATGTTTGGAACAGGTGGGCAGCGGCTATATGGCGTATTCTATCCGGACCCGAACCATTTACATTTACAGCTTCATTACCGGCACCTAGGTCATTCCCTTTAAATAATACCAGTTCACTGCTTTCTGTACCACCCCAAAGTCTTTCGGCAATAAATGTATGATTATAGTCACCCGGTGAATCTCCTGTCGTTCCATAGAAATATATGGTGTTGGGAGAAGTACCGTTTCCTATCTTCAAATCACCGCTCATCGTTATGCTACCGACACCTGTCATATCTCCGCTTACATTAGCCGTGCCGTTGAAAGGTTGTCCCCAAAGGGTACGGGAATTAACAAGAAAATTAGCTGCATTGGAAATTCCTGCCGATAAAGCAGTAAAAACATGTCTTGTTCCCTCAGGTGTTCCTGTAGTACCATTATTTTGCGTAGTTACATACCCATAAGGATATTGCTCAACTATCTTGACTGCAATATATGGGTCATAGCCACTTTTATTACATTTCATCCATATTCTCCATGTTATACCATCATCCGATGTACAGCGTAATTCTGGAAGAGTAGTACGTCCGAAGTTAGTAACATAAAAAAGAGTACCTGCTGTATTATCAGTGTTTCTTCGTAATCTAAGCACTGCACGTCCGCTAGATTCATTACCCGTTTCTGCTCTACACAAATCAAATACTACATAAGCACGTAACTGATTCTGTCCGCTAGGAATAACAAACCTCAAAAATTCTATATAGTCATATTGATTATACTGTAAAACAAAAGTATCACACACACGGTTCTGATAGTATGCTCCATGTCTATCGTCTAACAGGTCAGCGTTCAAATTACTTACCTGCGTAGTGCTACTAACCGTAAAAGGTGCTGTACCAGTTGCGACAGTTGACCTAAATACAGGGGCTATGGTGTTATTCGGAGTAACCTGCAAGCATAACTTATGAGATTCATTTGCAATACCAAAGCCATTTGAATCTGTTGATTCTCCTCTAAGATTACCTATATACCAATATGTATCATACCAGTTGAACCTTAATCCGTTTCTTATTGCAAGTCTAGAATTGCTATCTAGAGTACCATTTATTGTATAGAAATTGGTGATATCACAGTTTTCCAACCCCTTGAATACAATGGCATTATTGGTAGATGCGGATGTAAGTGTTCCAGTCATAGTATCGCCAGTCTTTTTCACCCATCTACCGTCCAATACGGAAGTAGGGATATGACTTGCGTCTATAATCTTACTTGAATCAGCCTTTTTCAATTCAGCCCACATAGCATCAGCGTCAAGTCCTCCCTGCCCAGCCATATCGTACAGTTTCTTTATCGTGTACGCATTAAACGTATTGTCAAGGTCTGAATCGGAGAAGGTTGTGCCGTCAGTAAGATTTGCGAAGCTGTAAACGGTATTTACAACACCGCTACCACCACCGCTACCACCTGTTTTCACTCCAAGAGCCGTAATCCAACCGTCCGAGTAGAATCCTACCGTATTTCCGTCTGTCCTATGTTTTACTCTCAGAGCCTTGTTTACCGAATCATAAACAAGTTGGGCATCTCCTATCGTAATGGTATTTGTTGACACTGATGGTGCTTGAACATTTCCTGCCTTATTAATCCAAACAGCACCTTCCGTATTATTATGCCCATTAGGTCTTAGATTTATTTCGCCATTTCCAAAGCTAGCTAGTATTGTATGACCGTCTGAGTTTCTTAATACTACATTTGAATCAGTATATGTTATACCACCGTTATTGTTGAATACTATGTTCTGACTAAACGTTTTTCTTCCCGAAATAGTCTGAGCAGTAGTCAAGGTAACGGCATCAGTAATCCCGTACCCTGCCAAAGTGGTAGGATTATCACCAACTGTAACACGCCCGTAGGTGTCTACTGTAACTTTCGTATATGTACCAGCCTTCACCCCCGTGGTAGCCAGTGACAATGTGCGGTTTGCGGACAGGTTTCCACCTCCCGTAAGACCAGTTCCTGCACTTATCGTTATGGTCTTGTCCGCTTTCAGTGCAAGAAGTTCGGCTAGGTTGTCGCTTTCCGTAAGACCGTCAAGAAACGCTTCAAGTTCTTTCCATTTGTTGATAATGTTATCGGCATCGCTTCCTTCTAGGAAGTTGTTCAACTTGTTGCTTAACTGTGTTACGGTATTGTTAAGCGTGCCTAAGTCCTGTTGCCTTGCGAATGTTTCCCCGAATACAGCAGTAATGGTTTTTCCGTCAGAACTAAGTGTCATGTCTGTTACGGCATTTCCACTTCCCGACTGGGTGATGTTTTTTATACCACCACCTTCCTTCGCCATTTTCCAAATCTCGTTTATCGTGTACGCATTAAACGTATTGTCAAGGTCTGAATCGGAGAAGGTTGTGCCGAGATTGGAAAAACCATATACGTTTTTCACAAGTCCGTCACCACCGCTTCCTCCGCTTCCTCCAGGAGATACGCCTAAAGCGGAAATCCATCCTCTGGTATAGAAGCCTATTTCCGTATTTCCGTCCGCGTGCTCAAATGTGACTGCCTTGTTTACGGAATCATATATAATCTTTATATCGCCAACCTGCAACGCCTGTGTTTTCACCGTGCCGCTTATGTTGGCATCTACAGCATAAATATTCTCCCATCTCTTCGATTCAAGACCAAGTGTGGATGCGTTGTTCACGCTAGGAACTACATTTGCCGTAGACAGTTGACCAGTAAATATCTTGCTTGCAGTTACTGTCTGTTCCGTATCAAGCGTTACAAATTTATTGTCAGGAAGATGGGATATGTGAATTTTCTTTGTCGGATCATCCTTTCCCAACTCCTGCCACAATTTGTCCGTATTCATTCCGCCTTCCTTGGCTAGCTTCCATATCTCGTTGATGGTATATGCGTTGAATGTATTGCTAAGGTTGGAATCGTCAAACGTCTTACCTAAATCGGCAAATCCGTACACGGCCTTAATCAGTCCGCCTTCACCACCTCCCGGTTCTCCGCTACCACTCTGTGCGCCCAACGCTGATATCCATTGGTTTGTATAGAACGCTGACTTGCATCGTAACGCTTGGTTTACTTCATCCCATTCAAACCATCCGTTGAACTTTTGAAACGATGCAATAAGGTCATTAAGTAGCTGTTCAGAGAAAATATTTGTTCCGCTTCCCGTACCACTTCCACCTAATGTTACATTTGTCGTATTCTGTGTTGAAGTAGTCTGATTTTCCTGTGCCAACCGTTCATAGAAAGACAGTATCTTTCTTCTTGCAATGGTGCATGAATATGACGGGAACATATTTTCCTTGGAATATTTAATTTCCAAAGACTGTATCTGCAACTGCATATCCACTATCTGACCGTTATCAGAGAAATCGAACACGCCTATTCCATCATCCCTTACCTTTAGCATATTTCCTTCTATGAAGTCAATGAAAAGGTTAGGATGCTCTGCGACAAATCCGCTAGATATGTCAAGTGAAACGGTTCGGTTCTCATGGTCATATCTTGACAGGTAGTCAAGAGCCGCCTTTTCAAGCGTGTTCTCAGCCATTGTCACATAAGATTCGGGCATGACGATATTCAGAATGACAAACTCCGTTCCTGCTGCAATTGAAGGAGATTTACCATCCGTATAAAGCGGAAGTTTGGCATTGTCGCTATCCGTTCTGTAGCATGATATTTTATATCGTGCCCCCTTATTAAACATGGCAACATCCTCTTCCGTTTCCCCCGTATCACCGTTCACCTCACCGTAAAGAGGAATAATACCGTTTTTGTTTATCTTAAATTCCGTGCCTGTATAAGTTCCTGTACGCATACTGAACACCGCATCCGTCACAGAAGCGTATTTGTAATAGAACCTATCCTGTGAACCGTCCTGATTACCGAAATGTATATTGCAGGTCATTTCCTCACTAAATCCGATCTTACAGCTTCCGACAGGAACATCGGAATCAAACGTGAACTCAATACGTATGGTAACTGTCGTATTCTTACCTTTTTCTATATATCCTACAAGAGCGGTCTTGTCGTAAGGTATTTCAAGCATACCAGTAGCACCTTCCTCTCCGATAACAACCTCTTTCAAAGGAGAAGCCTGACCCAATACACGGTTTAAAACCATACGTAGGTTAATCTTCACCTTTTTCCCTACAGCATCACTTCCTATAGGTAATATACTGAAAAGCATCTTCCCTGAGAATGTGGCAGTAACCTTTACAGGCTGGTCATAATATGCCCTTGTACTATATATATCAAAACTCTCGAAATCCCTGTACTTGTCAAACATAGCATGGGGCTTGTACTGGGGCTGCACATTGTCGTTTATCTTGTCGGATGAATCACCGTCCTCATATACCTTGTACCCTAGGTTGAATCCTGGAGAGGTCATATAAATGAAGAAACTGTCACTATCATCACTCTTTATAGGAGTAGACCCGATAATCTTATCTATTCGTGTTGCTGCGCTAGCACCCTCACCTGCCACCTTTCCCGATTGAGGATCTGGTTCTCCATCCGCCTTGTATGTATCCCATTCTGGAAGTCCTGACGGATACAAATCACCAAGTTTTTTCCCTCTGATGGAAGGATATATCCCACTGAACGTGTTTGATATGGTTTTTCCTCTCACACCATAGTTCTTCAATCCGTATTCGCTGTCAATATAATATCTTATATTCCCGTCAGAATCATTCGGAAGAAGGATGTACGGGCAATAGCGTGATTCATCGGCAGGCTTAGCGTCCTTCTTATATTCAGGCGGAACGTTTCTGCTTCCACCTTGTGGTATGATTCGGGTTATAACAGGTGTGCTTGTGTCTACGGAAGAGGAAACCTTTACAGCACCTCCGCCATCTCCCTGCTTGAATGTCCAGTTTACGGACGGTCTTGTCTTGTCCGTAATGGTTATTATCCCACCGTTTGCTGTCGTTGAGAAGTAATAATTGAGATAAAACTTGTCATAGAAGTTCTTCAATGCTTCAAACAGGTTAGTCCCATCGGTTATGTCAATCATATCCTCTGTCAGTTCGCCTTCTGCATCCACGTTGAGCGTCCATGTGCCAATGCCTGTATATCCTGCACCCAATGACGCATTGTAAGATTCTATATTTGCTTCTATACGTGCTGCAAGCTGTCTTGCATCACCCCAAAACTGGAACAGACCGCCATGAGTGTATCTTATCTTATTTATTTCCCCACCTGTTCCGCTTACTATGTCAAGAAATGCCACATTCTGCAAAAGCACCTCCTTACCGTAAAACAAAAGGGAGTATTTGTATTTTCCTGCTTCATTAAGATTATCTCCCGATGGGGCTTGGTACAGGATGAATGTATTACCGTTATATACGACTGTATCGTATTCCGATTCGCTCTTTGAGTTGTATGCCTTGAACTCTATCGGAACAACGGAAACGACTTCACAAGTCAATTTTCTCACTTCCTGCAAAGACGGGCTGTATGAAAAATCAGCACTCTCCGCAATAACCCTATTTCCTCTTTTAATCTGTAAAATCATTGGTCTTTAAAGCGTTGGTTGGTCAATACTGAAATTTAACGAAAATGTATAGGCGGATACAAGTCGGTCAGGGTTCTGCAAGTCCTGAACGTCCTGATAACTCATCTTTGCACCTGTTTCAAAACCCGTGCATCTTATCACCTGCTTTGCCGATTCTCCCCATATATCATTCCATATAGAGAAAGAGGATGAACCGTATGGCGTACCGGGAGTGGCAGGTATCACATTGGTTATATATGAATAGAACGAACGGATATTCGTCTTTACCGTTTCCACATCTCCCAAAGCGGCAAATGTTATGCTTCCTTCCGTTGGCTGGTAAACAGGCGTGACAGGTTCGTACACCTTCTGACCGTTCTTGTCATACCATTTTTCGGCATAGGCTTCCTTTCTTGTCGGCAAATCCCATAATCCCTTGCTTTCAAGTATATACAGCCTGTATGTGGCATACAAATCCTTTGCCGTATCGCTTCCTTTCTTTATAAAATATTTAGATATAGCCATTCGTGTACATATTTAATTAGTGCAAAAATAATAAAAATAGTCTTAGAAAACATCTAGTTTTAAAAAATAATTTTCTATATTTGCATCACAATCGGTGCTTTGGATGAGTGGTTTAGTCAACGGTCTGCAAAACCGACCACAGCGGTTCGATTCCGCTAAGCACCTCAAGTGATTGGATTTTTTTGTTCGTAATCAATCTCAAACGCCCTGCCAACTGTGAAGCTAGCAGGGCGTTTATATTATCAGTCAATTATAACTTTTATCGCATTTCCGCCTGACCTTGGGGCAATGGAAACGACACTTAGGAGTGCTGTCTTTATCGCCATAGTTGCGGCAAGCTGCTGGGTGAGAACCTCCAACTGTGACTGCTGTATGGCTGTCATGTTCGTTCCTCCCGTTCCTGCCGAACCACCGTTTAACGATACCAACTGACGGAGAAGATCGCTTTGTACAACCATTTCGTATCTCATTCCGTTAAGATAACCCAATGCCTGGTTGAACGTATTCTCGTCAACTCCTGCAATGGCATTGGACAGACCTTCCGCATTCTCTTCCGTTTCGGTAAGCATTCCGCCAAGGGCGTTGTTTATCTCATTGACTACACCCCCGGCTTCCGCAAAGGCTGATTCCAATGAGCCCATTACATTTCCTAGTATTATAAGTTCATCCTTGTCTATCTTGTTATCCGCAAACATACCACCTTTACCGTCCGCTCCAAATAATGTAGTCTGTACCTGTTGCATTGCCTTTTCTATGTACTGCTGCTGAACCCAGCTTTTAACAACATCTCTCATAACGTCCGCTACGGTATCCTTGTATGCCTTGGCTGCGTCCTCTCCTTTCAGCCATGCTTCGACAAGAGCGTCACCTATCTGGCTAGCCCAATCTTTCAAGTTAATGCTGTACAATTCACTTGCAAGCGTTTCCGTATAATATCTTATCTCATACTCCAATTCTTTTATTGTCTGTTTGTAATCTTCTACTTTTTCTCTATCTGACTTTTTCTTATCTTCTTCGGCTGCTAGAATATCCTTTTGAATTTGCAACTGTTCTTTCAGATTGGATACTTGTTGGGATGTAACCTCATCAAGTTTTGCTGGGTCTATAATGTGCTCAAATTCCTTTTCAAGCATATTATAGATATTGGTCAATTTCTTTGATTCAAATTCAAGATCCTCTATATGCTTTTGAAGTCTTTTGTCATGCTGTCTGTTAAATGTAGCGATAACGTCAAGCGGCATGGATATAGCCGAACCTATCGCACCTGCAAAATCACCACTTTTGAATGAATCCCATGATTTCTTCACTCCCTCATTCATAACGCCCATAACTTCCGAAAACTGGTTCATCTCACGCATGAAACCGCTGTCAGTATCCTTACCCATAGAATCCATAAGGTTGGACACGGATGCTATTATCTGTTGCATGGCTTTTATGGCATTGTATATGTTGGTTATGATAAAGTCAATAAGATTCACCGTCTGCAAAGCGTTCTGTGCCGCAGCCATCATTCCTTTACCAGTCTTGACAGCTTCCTGTCCGCTCTTGTATCTTGATTCGGCTTCCGACTTGGCACTCAAAGCGGCATTGGCAGCTTCTTCATCACCGTTCTTCATTGCATCCTCGTATGCCTTGGAAGCATTTTCTATGTCAGCCATAGCCTGTTGCATATCATTCATGCCTGCCATCATCTTTGACTTTCCTGCATCATAACGCTTGTTGTACAGACCGTCAAGACCTTCCTTCATGTATGTCTGAAAGTCAGACTGGTTATTCTTCATCATCTTCTCTATCTGCTTGTCCACGCGTTCAAGTTCTTTCATGTATTCCTTTGCGCTGATAGCACCAGATCTAAATGCACTGTTGAGCATTTCCCTTACCTTGTCAGCTACGGTATTTGCAGCTTCCATAGACATCGCTTCAACAGCACCGAAGAAGTTCTGATAGTCTGTGGTCAGCTTGAACAAGTCCATCTCTTCGCTTTTCTGCAAGGCGGAAGATAATGAAGTGTTGCCCATACCCTTTGCCGTTTCAATTCTTTTTCGGTAATTCTCCCTGATAATATCAACCTGTGTATAGTAGTCACCATATTTTTCAAGGTCATTCGCATACTGCTTTGCCATCTCACCGAAATAGCCTTTCCATGCGTCAATCATTCCTTGTATAACCTCTTTCTGATCTTCTCCGATATTCTTATTCCCCTTAATGGCTTCCTGTATCTGATTGATATACTGGTTCATTGAGGTGAATGAAGATGTGTCGGGCACGACAGAAACACCAAGGTCAAGATTCATTCCTGCCAATGCGGATTGCAGATTGTTGTATATCCCTGCTGCAAAACTTTCAGCCATAGTAGATGTATCACCACTGAACTGAACGGCAAGGTCTAAGGCAAGTTCGGAATCACCCGTTATTCCAAGTATGTCACTGTAAAAGTCATACTTGTTCCTGTATCTGTCAAACTCATCCGTAATTCTTTTCATCACCTTCTTGGCTGCTTCAACATAAATTTCAGAGGACAATTCGGCAGCTTTCCTTGCGTTCTTGACCGCATCCTGTGGGACACGTGTTTCCAATTCCTTTGCAGCCTTGTTGTAATTGTCAACAATAGCCTGTTTGTCATATACAATATCCACGCCAAGTTTTAACGCCTGTGAACCGTATATGGCTTCAATCTGCTTTTTGGCTTCTTCCTTACCTATGTTAATGCTCAAATCCTTGAACTTGGAATAGGCGGATTCAAGCAATGACAACCTGTTTTTCCAAAGGTCAGCAAGAGGATCTCTTTTTTGTCCTTTCTTCTTCTGCTTTTCCAGTTCAAGGTTGAATTGTTTTGCTGTTCCCGTAGCTTTTGACATCGCTTCGTTGGCAGCGTTAAACTCGCTTATTATTTGCCTTAATGTTTCAAGTTCTTCGGGATTTACCAATCCTGTCATTTGGTATTTATCACCTACTTTTTTCAGCTTTCCCTCTTTGGTAAATTTATCAATAGTTCTCTGATAGTTTTCTATCGTACTTTTTGAATCCTTATATTCCTTTTTTACGGCATTAAAGAAATCTTCTACAGTCTTTATATCTGACGTTTTGATTGTTATAGTCCACGCTTTTCCTGTAATCTCGTCAAGAGATTTCTTCCATCCTGTCAATCCTGCTTGGGCTTCCCTATCATCAAGTTCAAATTGAATACGCCATCTTTCTTTTGCCAGTTCGTTTAATTTCTTTCTAGCATTTTCCCCTAATTCATTAGCTACTGCAAATTCATCAAGATGTATCTTTAATTGTTTCTGTTGCTCATCAGTAAGGTTTTTTACATCTATATTGCCAAATACATCTTTAAGTTTCTTCTCAGTATATTTTGCAAATAGATTAAAGGATGATTCAAGTTCTTTTACTTCATTCGTGATGCCCATCCTCAATTTCTCATACTCCTTCAACAATTCTTCACTGTCAAAATGGGCTTTGTTCTTGAATATTTCAAATGTTCGTGCATCTCCTGACGTTTCAGCTAAAGAACGTATCTTCTCTACAATAGTAGCTGCCGAAGCCCCTTTGTTTATCAGTTCGGTAAGTTCGTTTCTCCATTCCTTAGTACCCTTACCCATGTTTATAATTTCCTTGGATGCCTGTACTATCTGACCACGAAACTCTTCTATATCCTTACTTGCCGAAGTGAGTTTTACAGACGATTCCTCGTAATCTTTAAGCATATCAGAGAATGAATCTCCAAATACACCCGTAGATGTTGCCTTATCCGCCTTGAACATTATATCCGCATTTTCGGCAGCGCGCTTATAAACCTGCTCTAGTTCCGATGCTGACTTTTGCAGATATTCAACACGTGATTTCTGATCATCTATCTTCTTGCTGTTTTGTACTATATATTGTCCTATATTGCCATATTTAGACAATACTCCAGTAAGTGTTTCCTCATACGACTGCAACTGTTTCGTGTCAAGCTGTTCAAGGTTTTCCGGGGTGAGTTTGTCGAAGTTTATCTTGTCAAGGTCTTTTTGCAAGTCACTGTATGATTCGCGGAAAGACTTTGCACTGTCCTTTATCTTCTGATTGAACTCTTCCGAACGTGCAGACATCACATGAAACGCTTCCGCCACAAGTCCTGCAACGGTAAGTATCGTCATGAGCGGATTAGCCTTTATCGTAAGCCACAATGTTTTCAATGAATTTGTCAAACCGAATGTTGCCAGTTTGAATCTGTTCATCAACATTGTCGTTTTTGTCATAGACAACATTCTTGCAGCTTCCGCACCTGTTAGTTTAAGTTCTGTTACAAGAAGATGCCGTTCAGCCTGTGTCAGCATATTCGTGGCAAGAATACGTTTTGCCATCTCTGCCGACATCTTTCCCGAATTAACGGCAGCAGCTATCTCTACGGCAGACAGTTTTGATGCTGTCGCTATCTTCCACCTCTCGGCAGTAGTGAGCGTTCTGTACATCGCAGCCTGTTTAAGCAACTGGGCTTCCCGTAATTTTTCAGCCTTAATTGCATTAGTTGTTGCAACAACTTCTTTACCGAGCATAGCCGTTCTAGCTAGCTGTAATCCTTTCAACGCGGCATATCCTACAGCAACGCCCTCTATTGCTTTAGAGAAGTATCTCCAGTTGTTCATTGCATCGGTTATGCTTCCAACGATACCTTTCAGAACGGAATCATTCGCCTCGCCTATGTCATTCATCATAATCTTGTATGAATCGGCAAGGTTACTTACCATACCTTTCAAAGATGCGGCTTGTATTTCCTGCATTTTGTAGAACATACCACCATCTTCCGTCATTGTGGTAAACATCTCCCGAATATACTCGAAAGGAATCTGACGTGTTGATATGGCATTGAACACATCATCAGTAGTTTGGGCTACACCTCTTACTTCTTCCAGTTTCTTTCTCAATGCGTCCAATGCAGGAATACCGGCTTCTGTCAATTGACGTAATTCCTGCCCTCTCAATACACCTGCGCTTCTTATCTGACCATAGGCAAGAATGATACGTCCCATATCAACGCCAAGACCTGCGGAAACGTCCGCAAGACTTTTCATTGTACCGTACAATTCGTTGACAGGTATCTGGAATGCGGCAAGCTGTTTGGTATATCCAACCAAATCACTGAACTGAAAAGGAGATATTACAGCAAGACCCTTAATCTGACTGAATATCTGGTCTGCCCGTCTTGCATCCTGTATAATGGCACGTAAAGATACCTGTTGTAACTCGAACTCTCCACGAATGGCAACAAGTTCCTGAAACATATCTCTGAAAAAGTAGAATCCTGCATAAGTCTTTATCGTATTGACAAACTCACGCATCATTCTGCTCTGCTTTGTCAGTTCCTCGGAAAACTCTTTTGAACTTGCAGTATTTTTCTGATTGGTCTGCTGCATCTTTGTTCCATAGGATGTGGCTTCGTTTACAAACTTGTTATGCTCCTGTATCTTCCTGTTTAGAAGAGTAAGGGTACGGTTATAGTTTGCATCAGTCGTATTAAGTGCATTACGCCTGTTCGTCAATTCAGAAATAAGATTGTTAGCCTGATTGATAGATGTAGGATTGATATTAAGCAATTCATTCGTTGATGTTTTTCTTAAAGATGATTGCAACTTCTCCAATCTGCCTTGCAATTTCTGAATAAGAGCGTCAGCCTTTGTTATCTGATTGCTGTTCAAAGGAATATCAACCTTAAATTTATTCAATAATTCAAGTCTTTTTTGTATGGCAGCAATTTTCTTGTTCAAGTCCTCAGCACTTCCCTCAGGCATACCAAGGGCAAGTCCAGACTGACCAGAAAGGTATTGTAGATACTTCTGATTGGTCTGCTGCATCTTTTTATTCGCCTGTTCCTGCTTTGATGCTTGTCTATCCATCTCCTTTGTCCGTGCAATCTCCATCTCGTATTGCTGGCGTAGAAGATTAAGTTCTCTCTCATCGGAAATGGACAATTTGGGCGCACTGTTAGCAGTAAGGGAATATGCCGTTTTCAATCTGTTCAATTCAGCCACAAGATCATCTATCGCTTTCTTTTGACTTTCAAGATTGGCTTTTCTTGTAGCCATCCCCTTATCTCCGCCTGCATTGCCTAGGTTACGGTAAGTCTTTTCCAGTTTGTCATACTCTCTTGTCGCTTCGACAATCTTATTTGACAACTCTTCCATCTGAACAAGTATATCCATTTTCTTGTTCGACTTCCCTTTTCCTACCTTGGACGCGTTTTCATTCGCTTTGTTTATCTTATCTACAACCTCGCTAAGTTCGTCATTCATTTTGCCTATATCGGTCAACATAGGCTTGAAGGACATCTCCTGGTTAAAAGTGTCCTGCAACTTCTTCTGTATATCCTTTATCTGTTTGTCAAGACCGGAATCATCTAGACCGATCTTAAACTTTAATGCTCCTAAATCAACATCAGCCATAGTTATTATTTTTTAATTATTGCAAAAATAGCAAAAATAAGCACAAGAGCATGATTTACAACAAACAAAAATCCATTAGTATTTTTTAACATATTTAAAATGGTACTTAAAAACAATTATGTTATCTTTGCAATAAAATAATTTTTTAACTATGGC
>ENA-UEOR01000423-UEOR01000423.1-human-gut-metagenome-genome-assembly--contig:-NODE-423-length-25655-cov-30.747830_pt1 | contig 25655 bp, 23 predicted proteins | sample MGYA00242887_ERZ507890 | MGnify/ENA primary metagenome ERZ507890 (study PRJEB26167, sample SAMN06115431) | human gut metagenome | host: Homo sapiens | place: China:Guizhou | collected 2014-10-21...
ACCGGTGTCGGCATCAGCATGGCCGCCAACAAGGTCAAGGGCATCCGCGCCTGCTGCTGCTCCGACAGCTTCAGCTGTGAGTACACCCGCCGCCACAACGATGCCAATGCCCTGTGCATGGGCGGCCGCGTCGTCGGCCCCGGCCTGGCCTGCCAGCTGGTGGACCTGTTCCTGAACACCCCGTTCGAGGGCGGCCGCCACGCCAACCGCATCGCCAAGCTGATGGCGATCGAGAACCGGTAAACTTGTCCGTTCGACCTCTCCGTCATCGCTGGCGAGCCGAAGGCGAGACTGAGAGGCTTTATCCAATAAAAAAGGAGCGTTTATTATGACCCCTATGATCGTTGAGCATCCCCTGCTGCAGCACAAGATCAGCCTGCTTCGCAACAAGCAGACCGGCACCAAGGAGTTCCGTGACCTCGTTGGCGAGATCGCGACCCTGCTGTGCTACGAAGCCACCCGTGACCTGCCTCTGGAAGAGGTCGAGATCGAGACGCCCATCACCATGGCAAAGACCAAGGTCCTGGCTGGCCGCAAGCTGGCTCTGGTGCCCATCCTGCGCGCAGGCATGGGTATGCTGGACGGTATGCTGACCCTGCTGCCCGCCGCAAAGGTCGGCTTCATCGGCCTGTACCGCGACGAGACCACCCTGCAGCCCGTGGAGTACTTCTGCAAGCTGCCCCAGGATATCGCCGAGCGCGACGTCCTGGTCCTGGACCCGATGCTGGCCACCGGCGGCAGCGCCATCGACGCCATCAGCCAGATCAAGAAGCACGGCGCAAAGCGGATCAAGTTCATCGGCCTGATCGCTGCTCCGGAAGGCATTGAGGCCCTGCACAAGGCACACCCCGATGTCGATATCTATCTGGGTGCCAAGGACGACCACCTGAACGAGAACGGTTACATCGTGCCCGGCCTGGGTGACGCAGGCGACCGTATCTACGGCACCAAGTAATCTCAACCGAACGAAAAATGGCTGTGCAGCCCGGCTGCACAGCCATTTTTTTGCTTATCTGCCGCGGCCGCCACCGCCGCCATGGAACGAGCCGCCGCCTGCGTGGAAGCTCCCGCCGCCAAAACTGCCGCCGGAGCGTCCGCCGCCCATGCCGCCGCCAAAGGAACCGCCGCCGAAGCCGCCGCCCCCACGGGGAGGACGCGGCGGGCGGGGGCCTCTGGGGCCGCGCGGGCCGCCGGGGCCCCAGTCGTCATACGGCGGTCTGCGGCGGCGCCGGCTGCCCAGACCGTAGCCCAGACCAAAGCCGAAGAAGGGTCCGAAACCGCCACCGCCCATGCCATGCCGGATGCCGCTGAAGATCACCTTCAGGGCAAACAGGATGACCAGAACGGACAGAAGCGTCACGAAGGGCGATTGATAGGATGCCGCCGGGGCATCGTAATAGGGATCCTTGTAACTGCCCGTATTGCCATTGCCCACCGTGCCGGTGCTGCCGGTCGTGCCGCTCAGGGTCACGCCGTAGATGTCGGCAATGGTGCTGGCCACATTCTGGGCACAGGTGGTCACGGCGGCGTCATAGTCGCCCGCCGCAAAGCTGTCCTCCATGGTCTGCGCAATGGCGCTGGCCTGCTTTTCCAGTGTGGTGTTGCGGAAGCCGTCGCCTGTCGCCAGATAATAGTCGCCGTCCGCATACTGCTGGGACTGCATCACCAGAAGGATGAGCACACCGTTGTTGTTGCTGGAACTGCCCAGCCCCCAGGCGTTGGCGGCCTGCACGGCGTAGTCCTCGGTGGAGACGCTGCCCGTGTACTCCACGGTCAGCACACCGATCTGTGCCCCGCTGCACTGTTCAGTCAGCTGGGCGTTGAGGTTCTCGATCGTCGTGGTGGTGCTGTCGCTCAGGACATTGGCATCGTCCACGACGCACTGGTCGCTGGGCAGGCTGGGCAGCTGGGCCTTGGCCGCAAAGGCAGCGGGCACCAGCGCCGTGACGCCGACCGTCAGGACCAGCAGCACGGCACACAGCCGGGAAGCAAATCGTTTCATCGTTTTCATGCGAAAGGTTCCACCTCCTTGACGCCGAACAGGCTTTTCAGCACACTGGCCGGGAAGCCGCCGGTGTCCTTCTGATACGCGTAGACCGTTTCGTTATAGGTCAGGTTGCCGATGATGGTGGCCGCGCTGTTGAACTGGCCGTACTGGCCCTGCACCGCGCCCATCTTCATGGGGTCAGCGGCCTGCTCCTGCAATTTTGCATAGAGCTGGTCGATGGCCGCGCCCAGGGCGGCATCGGCCTGATAGAGTGCCTGCATCGTGCTGCCCTGATAATAGGGCAGCGCCGTCAGGGACTGTTTTTTGCCGCCGTTCTGCACGGCTTCCAGGCAGGCGTTGAAATCGCTCAGCGCGGCCTGCGCGGCCAGCACCTCGGCGTTGTCGGCCCCCAGCGTATTGACACCGGTGGTGAGGATGTTCGCCGCCGTGTTGGCGCGGGTGGTCAGCTCTTCGCTCAGGGTGTAGCCGCCATCGGCTGAAACACCGACGGTGTACCACTTGGCGGCTTCGTTGGCCTTGGCCTTGAGCTTGGCCCCGCCAAAGCCGAAGAACGCCGCCAGCATGACCACCACGCTCAGCGCAAGGGCCGCTCCCTGGGTGCGCAGTGCCGCCGGAAGGGCCGCTTCCAGCCCGGCCAGCTTCTGCTGTGCCGGGGTCAGGCGGGCCATTTCGGTCTTCGGTGCCGCCTCGCGGTAGCTGCCTGCGTCAAAGCCGCCGGGGTTGGGATTCTGATTCTGGGAAAAATCTGCGTTCGCCATCTTAGCTCCGGATCTCCATCATCTTGGTCTTGAGTTCGTCCTCGATGCGGGTCAGCTCCTGCTCAGCCGCCACCCGCTTTGCGCGGCCCTCGTTCTGGATCTTGTTCAGCTCGTCGAGGGTCTCGATGAGGCTCTTGTTCGTCTGCTGCAGCGTCTCGATATCGACCACGCCGCGCTGGGACTCCCTGGCTGTCTCGATGGTGCCCATCTTGAGGGCCTCGGCGTTTTTCTTGAGCAGGTCGTTGGTCATGTCGGTGACGGCGCGCTCGGCCTGCATGGCCTTCTGGGTGTGGGCCAGACCCAGTGCCAGCACCATCTGATTCTTCCACAGGGGGATGGTGTTCACGATGGTGGACTGGATCTTTTCGGCCATCATGGTGTTGTTGTTCTGCAGCAGGCGGATCTGCGGGCCCATCTGCAGGCTGATGTTCCGGGTCAGCTCCAGATCATAGAGCTTCTTTTCGAAGCGCTCGCACTGGTCGGCCAGGTCGCGGGCGGCCTGGGCATCTTCGGGCAGGCCGGAGGTCTTCGCCTTGTCCATGGCCTGCTGCAGCTCGTTGGCGCGGACCTCGGCCAGCTTCTTTTTGCCGGCCAGGATATACATGCTCAGCTCCTTGAAGTAGGCCATGTTCAGGTCGTACATCTTATCCAGCATCGCGATATCCTTGAGCAGCTGGACCTGATGGCCCTCCAGCATGGACTGGATGTTCTCCACATTCGTCTCGGCCTTGCTGTACTTGGTCTTGAGGTTGTCCAGCTGGTCGCCCTTCTTCTTGAAGAAACCCAAAATGCCCTTCTGCTGTTCTTCGTTGGCGTCGAAGTTCTTCAGCTCCCCGATGAGGTCGGTAATCATGTTGCCCACCTCGCCCAGATCTTTGGTGGAGACCTTGGAGAGGGCGGCTTCGGAGAAGTCGCCGATCTTTTTCTGGCAGGCGGAGCCGTACTGCAGCACCTGCTGACTGTTGGTGATGTCGATCTTTTCTGCGAAGGAATCCACCATCGCCTGCTCCTCCGGGGTCAGCCGGACTTCCGGTGCGGCGGGGGCGGGGGCTTCCTTCTTCTCCTCCACCGGCGCAGCAGCGGGAGCGGGGTCCAGCGTCAGAGTGGGTACTGCGGGGGCATCGAGGTCAAAATTCAGGGTATTGTTATCAGCCATTGTTGATTCCGTCCTTTCCAGTTCCAACAGCGCCTGCCGCACGGCGGCCTGCGCCGGTCTTCCGTTATAAGCCCTGACCCTTGAGCATGTTCTGCAGCACGGTCAGGTCTGCCGAGAGGTCCATGCTCTCCGCCGCATAGAGGGCATCGAGCTGGTTTTCAAATGCCGTGGCAATGGACGCCGCATTGTGCTCCACTTCCGCGCGGATGGAAGCGGCGTTCTCGCCCTTGACGCCCTGTCGGGCCAGCCTGGCGTACTGCTGCAGCACGTTCACGGCATCGGGCAGGTAGTAGTTGGCGAACCGACGCACCTGTTTGGCTTTGGCGGGGCTGGCCTCCACCGTCTCCACGATGGAGCGGCCCGCTTTTTCCATCCGGGTCATCGCCGCCGAGAGGTTCGGGTCCGGCAGGGCCTCGTTCAGGGCGTGGAGAGTATCCAGCTGCTTCTGCATCCCGGTGAGCATGGCGTCCACATCGTCCACGCCGGTGTGGAAGGGCACTTCGTGTTCCACCACGCGGGGCGGGCAGATTTTTTTTGCCGCGCCGAACGCCGCGCAGGCACCGCCCAGCGACACCAGCAGCGCCCAGAGCTGATACACCGGCAGCACCGCGCAGAGCACCACGAACACCAGCGCCGCCGCATACCACGGCAGAACGCTGGGCTTTGAGGTGCGAATGATCTTGCTCATGTTTCGAACTCCTTGTCCGGGAGCCTGCGGCTCCCTGTATGGTTCCATAATAAAGCCTTTTGGGAAAAACGCAAGCGTTTCACGAATAATTTACAGCTTTGAAATCAAGATTTATTATTTAGCCACGGTCCCAGCGCTTCGCCCCAGATCTCTTTCAGCTGGTCGGGGCGGCAGGCGGCGTTGGCGGGGCTGGTGCTGGGCAGCTTGACCGCCGGGATGCCGCTGATGGGTTCCAGATAGCTGGTATAAATTTTATAGGCCGTCGCCCCGTTGCAGAACACCGCCTCGATGGGCGCTTTTTCCAGCAGCCCTGCGATGTCGTTGGGGACCACATCCCGGATGGACGCATCCGACGCCCCGGTGATGGTGCAGCGCTCCAGCGTGTCCCACAATGCCAGCCCATGGCGGAGGATGATCTGCTTTTTGGCCTCGATGTCCTCCCGCGCGGGCACGGCTTCCCCGGTCAGCGCGGCCAGCATGGGCCAGAAGCGGTTCTGCGGGTGGCCGTAATAGAACGCCATCTCGCGGCTTTTCGGGCTGGGCCAGGTGCCGAGGATGAGGGCGCGGCTGTGCGCGTTGTAGACCGGCGCAAAGCTCATTCCGCCACGCCTGCCTTTTCCATCGCGTCCCAGGCCGAGCCGAGGTCGCGGCCGGAGGGCACAGCCTGCGGGCCGTCGAACCAGAGTTCCTCGATGAGAGCGGCCAGGCCGTCCTCCCGCACATCGCCGATGACGCGGTCGGCCGCAGCCTTTGCGTCGGCGGTGCCGTTGGCCATGCAGCAGCCGAGGCCCGCTGCCTTCAGCATCCCCACATCGTTGGCGGAATCGCCCGCCGCCACGGTGTCGGCCAGGGTCAGGCCCATCTTCTCGCACAGGTCCGAAAGCCCCACGCCTTTATCCATGCCGCCGCGCACGACGTCGTAGCAGCACCAGCCGTCTCGGCCGACACCACCCGTCTGCATAAAGTGCAGGCCCAGGTGGCCGAACTTTTCGTGGAAGCGGGACAGCTCCTGCGGCGGCATGACCACGAAGGCCGCGTGGGGCATGTCGATGAGGTGGCGGTCCTGGTCCTCACCATCCAGGCAGGTCAGGCCGCTTTTCGGCATGGAATCGTAGAAGCTTTTCAGCGCATCGTACTCGCAGTAGGCATAATAGGCATCCCGGTAGTTGAACTGCAATGGGTAGTTGTAATCCTCGCAGAAATCCACGAGGGCGTACATTTCCTCGTTGGTCAGCGGATGTTCTGCCACGACGGTGCCGTTTTTGTCCACGACACAGGCCCCGTTGCAGGTGATGGCGTAATCGAAGCGGATGCCGCCCAGCTGCTCTTTGCTGACGACACAGTACCCGCGCCCGGTGCTGAGCACAAACCTGCCGCCCGCCGCCTGCATCTTTTTCACGGCCCGGACCACCGCCGGGTGGGGCTTCGGCTCCCCGAAGGGGACCAGCGTGTTATCGAAATCACTTGCCAGAAGTTGATATTGCATGGTGTTCTCCCTTGCTTTTATGATATGTTCCAGTATACCACAAAAAGCCGCCCTGAGCAATTTCAGGACGGCAGATCAAATAAGAAATCCGGCTCAGCCCGCCAGCGCGACCACGAGCTGGATGCCCACGCCCACGGCAGCGCCGGAGGCCCAGGTCAGGCCGGTGATGAAGAGGTTCTGCTTCCAGGAGGGGTTCGCCCGCCAGAGCACCGCCAGGCCCACGCCTGCGCCGGTGCACAGGCCCGCCACCAGGCTGGAAAAGCGGAGGGCGCCTTCAACATAGAGCTGAGTCAGCAGAACGCTGGCCGCACAGTTGGGGATGAGACCCACCAGCGCCGAGAACACCGGCTGGAAGAAGCCCATCTGGCCCAGAACGTCCGCGAACACATCCTCGCCCACGCCCTCGACGATGAGGCCGAAGAGCAGGCTGAACCCGAAGATGAAGACGAAGATCTCCAGCGTATGGCGGAGCGCGGCCTGCCAGATGGGGCGTTCATGCCCCTCCTCGTCATCGTGGGTCTCATGGCAGTCGATCTCATCGGCGCTGCCGGTGTAGCCGCCCCGCAGGGACTTGGGCAGAATGCCGCGGAGCACAAAGTCCAGCACCAGACCCACCGCAATGGCGTACAGTACCTTGATGACCATCAGCAGCACGAGCTTATCCCAGTATGCCGGCATCGAGATCAGCAGCGGCACCGCCTCGTCGCTGGTGGCGATGAACACCGCGATGAGGGTGCCCAGCGAGATGACGCGGGAGGCATAAAAGTTCGATGCAATGGCCGAAAAGCCGCACTGCGGCACACAGCCCAGCAGCGACGCCGGGATAGCCCCCCAGCGGCCGCTGCGTTCCAGCACGGCCTCGATTTTCTCGCCGTGGCGGTGCTCAACGTATTCAATGAACAGATAGGCCAAAAACAGAAAGGGCAGCATCTTGGCCGTATCGACCAGGCTTTCGCCCAAAACATCCAAAAACAGTTCCATACGGGGTTCTCCTTGCACCGGAATGGCGCTTCAGTTTTGTAAATTGCAAATTGATTGCGTTTTCGTGCAAGGGAGATTATACATGGTTTCGGCGCAAATTGCAAGAGGAATTTGCAATTTATTTGCGTTTTTCTATTTTTCCTTTTTGCTGCGTAGGATATGTTCTCTTTTGCGTGCCAAAAGAGAACCAGAAAAGCACCCGCTACTTTCGAAGCGCGGGAGGCACGAATCAAGGGCTGCTCGCCCTTGATAATCCCAAAGAAGAAGGCCCTGCCAAAAAATCGGGCGGTGCGCCAGTCGGCGCAAACGCTTTTCCGATTTTTCGACAGAGCCGATTTCAATTTCTGCTTAACCCTTCAGAGGCACAAAGCCGACGAGGTCCTTGACGACCTCGCCGCCGATGATGAGGCCGGCGACCGACGGCACAAAGGCATTGGAGCCGGGGACGGAGCGGCGGATGGTGCACTTGCGCTGGGTGCCCGGCGGGCAGATGCAGTGATTCTTGCAGCTGATGGAATCATCCTCGATGGGCGTCATGGCAGGCTCCTTGGAGTAGACGACCTTCAGGTGCTTGATCTTCCGCTTGCGGCACTCGGTGCGCATGACCTTGGCCAGCGGGCAGACGGAAGTTTTGTAGATATCCGTCACCTCAAAGCGGGTGGGGTCCATCTTGTTGCCTGCGCCCATGGCACAGATGATGGGCGTACCCGCCTCTTTGGCCTTGACCACCAGCGCGATCTTGCCGGTGACGGTGTCGATGGCATCCACCACATAGTCGTACTGGGTGAAATCGAACTGGTCCTGCGTCTCCGGGGTGAAGAAGGTCTTGTAGGTCGTGACCTTGATGTTGGGGTCGATCTCGTGGATGCGCTGTTCCGCCACATCCACCTTGTACTGTCCCACCGTCTTGCGGGTGGCCACGATCTGGCGGTTCAGGTTGGTCAGACAGACCTTATCGTCGTCGATGAGGTCCAGCGCACCCACGCCGCTGCGGGCCAGTGCCTCAACGGTATAGCCGCCCACGCCGCCAATGCCGAACACTGCCACGCGGGAATGGTGCAGCGTTTCCATGGCTTCTTTGCCCAGCAGCAGCTGGGTGCGGGAATACTGATCTTGCATATCGATACTCTCCACTTCTCTGGTCCTGCTACGCCTGCCCGGCGCAGCCGGTTTTCGGTTGTGCTTCATCATGCGCTCCCACCGGGGAGCGGGTCACTTTTCCACCTGCACGATGGTGCCGCCGCCCAGGACCACATCGCCCTGATACAGCACCACCGCCTGCCCCGGCGTAGGCGCGCGCTGCGGCTCGTCAAATTCCAGCCGGAACCGGTCCTCGCCCGCCGGGTAGACGGTCGCGGCCTGCTCGACCTGATGATACCGGGTGCGGGCCGTGACCCGCAGCGGGGCCGTCAGCGCCGGGATGGCGATCCAGTTGACCTCCTCGGCGTAGACGATGCGGTCGAACAGACTTTCCTCCGGGCCGACCGTGACCGTATTGGCCTGCATATCCTTGGCGCAGACATAGACCGGTGCGCCCATGGCAAGGCCCAGACCCTTCCGCTGGCCGATGGTATACCGCACGGCCCCCTTGTGGGTGCCCACTTTGCGGCCCGCCTCGTCGAGGAAATCGCCTGCCGGGTAGCGCTTGCCGGTGAAATCTTCCATGAACTTTTCGTAGTCGCCATCCGGCACAAAGCAGATGTCCTGGCTGTCGTGCTTGCGGGCGTTGATAAAATGCTGCTGCTCCGCGATCTCACGCACCTCGCTCTTGTGCAGTGCCCCCAGCGGCAGGCGGACATGAGCCAGCTGCTCCTGCGTCAGGTTGTAAAGAACATAGCTCTGATCTTTTCCTTCGTCCAGGCCCTTCTTCAGCAGCCAGCGGCCGGTGGCCTCGTCCTGCTCCACGCGGGCATAGTGGCCTGTGACCACATACTCCATCCCATGCTCCCGCGCCCAGGAGAGAAGGTGGTCGAACTTCATATACCGGTTGCAGTCGATGCAGGGGTTCGGGGTACCGCCCGCCTCATAGACCCGGATGAATTTTTCGATGATCTTTTCCCGGAAGTCGGCGGTGAAATCCAGCACCTCATAGGGGATGTCCATCGCATACGCCACCTCGGCGGCATCTTCGATGTCCTTTTCCGAGCAGCAGGTGTGAAAGCCGGACTGGCCCAGCGTCTCGTTGCGGGTGAGCCGCATCGTGATGCCGGTGCAGGCATAGCCCTTCTGCTGCATCAGCCAGGCTGCAACCGAGCTGTCTACGCCGCCGCTCATCGCAATGAGCGCACCGGGGCGGTTTGCATTCTGTGTATCTGTCATTTTGTTCCTCATGTTATAACATACAAAAGCAGTAGTATTATACTACCGCACGTCCGTTCGCTTGTCAAGACGCAGCGACCTGCGCCGCTGCGGCCAGAAGTGCCGCTTTCTCATTGGGGAGCTGCCCGGTGAGCACCTGTTCCAGCAGAGCATCCAGCACCCGGCGCAGCCCCGGCCCCGGCCGAATGCCTGCGTCCATCAGGTCCCGGCCATTCACGGCCAGCTGGTTGATGCGGCAGCAAGCACCGTCCGCTTCCAACTGACGGGCCAGCTCAGCTTGCGCAGCAAACTCCGCCACCCGGTCCGGCGCGATTGCCCCACAGAGCGCATCCAACTGCTCTACCATGTGCAGACCATACTTTCCCAGAAGGCGCTTCGTCTGAATCCGTGTCTCTTCCAAAGGAGAGTCGGAAGTTCTTCCGAAGACCGTCCGGTGGGTGGGGCCCTGTTGCCGCAGGCAATGGGGCGGGCAATGGAATGGCCCGATTCGTGTCTGAGGAAGAAGCTCCCGACTCTCCCCCACCAGCGTCGCCACCGTACCGGTCAGGGCGTTGGAGCACTTGAGCCGCCTGAGCGCCGCCCTTGCACCGGCTTCGCCCAGCGGGCACAGCAGTGCAGCCAGCCGGACCGGGACGTGTTCCATGCCCGGCTCCAGCGCGTCGAGGATGCGTCGGCTTTCCGGAAACTCTGCCGCATCCAGTTCCGGGAAGATGACCGCCAGTACCTCCGCTTCCAGATAGGCCCCCGGTGCCGGAGCAGCCAGCAGGCGGCTCAGTTCCTCCGCGATGCGCTCTTCGGACACGCAGTCCAGATGGCGGCAGAGCGCTCTGGCCGCCTGCCCGGTGGCCGGGTCGATGGCAAAGCTGAACCGGGCCGCGAACCGGTAGAGCCGCAAGATGCGCAGGGCGTCTTCCTCGAACCGGCGCTGCGGCTCCCCCACCGCCCGCACGATGCCGACGGCAAGGTCGTTCTGCCCGCCGAACGGGTCGATGAGCCCTTCTTCGGCGTTATAGGCCATGGCGTTGATGGTGAAATCCCGCCGGGCCAGGTCTTCTTTTACGTCCGGCACAAAGGCGACATGGTCCGGGTGGCGGCCGTCGGAATACGCCCCCTCGGTGCGGAAGGTCGTGATCTCGTACAGCTCCCCGCCGTATTTGACGGTCACGGTGCCGTGCTGCAATCCCGTCGGGATGCAGTGCGTTTCCCCGAACAACTCCAGCACCTGTTCGGGGGTCGCGCTGGTGCAGAGGTCCCAGTCGTGCGGGGTCTGGCCAAGCAGACTGTCCCGCACACAGCCGCCCACCGCATAGGCGGCATGGCCCGCCGCATGGAGGCGCGTCAGCAGGGCCGCTGCACCGGGGTCCAGCGGAAAGGAAATGATCTCAGCTGTCATGAAGGTTCCTCGTCGTATCGCAAAATGATCTGTTGTCCGTCCACGCCGCATTCCACCGCCGGGAAGGCCGCTTCCGCCGCCGGGCGGGCTGCTTCCGGGTCGGTGATGATGGGCGAATAGTGCATGAGCCAGAGCCGCCGTGCCCCGGCCCGCGCCGCCAGTTCAGCGTCCTGCCGGAAGGTGCTGTGCCCATACTGTTTCGCCTGGGCCTGCTGCGCATCGTCCGGGTAGGTGGCATCGCAGAGGAGCAGGTCGGCATCCCGCGCAGCCTGTTCCAGCGCGGCGCAGGGGGCCGTATCGCCGGAGAACACGAACCGCAGCCCTCTGCGGGGTGCGCCCAGCACCTGTCCGGGTGCAATGGCCGTCCCATCTTCCAGAGTGACCGGCTCCCCGCGCTGCAACATGCTCCACTGCTGCACCGGCACCCCCAGCGCTCTGGCTCTGGCTGGGTCAAAGCGGCCTGCGCGGGGCAGGTCCAGCCGGTATCCCCGGCTGGGGACCCGGTGCTTCGTCCGGAAGGGCAGCAGTTCGGCCCCCACCGGCCAGCCGGGGGCCAGCGTTTCCAGCCGGACGGGGTCGGTGCCCAGCGGCACAGCCCGGATGGCATAGGGCTGGGGGCCGGTCAGGGTGCGGATGGCACCCCAGACCGGCTCCATCCCCTCGGCCGGGCCAAAGATCGTCAGCGGCCGGGTACGGCCCTGACAGCCCAGCGTTTGCAGCAGGCCGGGCAGGCCGAAGATATGGTCGCCGTGGTAGTGGGTCAGACAGATGGCGTCCAGCTTCATCAGGTTGACCCCGGCGCGGCGGGCAGCGGTCTGGGTGCCCTCGCCGCAGTCGAACAGCAGGCTGTGCCCGCCGCATTCGGCCACTGCCGCCGTCAGGGCGCGGTCGGGCAGGGGCATGGTGGCCGCTGTGCCCAGCAGAGTAATGGTCAGCATAAAAAGTCCTCCGTATCGTTCCCCTTTAGTGTACCACACTTCGCCCCGGTGCACAATCGGCGCAGCGGGTGCATAGGCTGGGGCAGATGATGTTCCGGAAAGGAGGATGCGCCATGCAGCGCAAGCAAGGTCCCCGCAGGTCTTCCCACGCTCCCCGTCTGGTGCTGCTGTTGCTCTTCGCCCTGGTGCTGGCCGTGGCGGGCGGGCTGTTCAGCTGCGCGTTCCAGCCCATGATGGCCGCCCGCGGGACGATGCTGTTCCTGCCGGGGGTGTAAAAAATTTTTCGTGAGATTTCGGATCTTCTCTTGACTCCGGCAACGAGATCTGACCGCATGAAAATAAGCCGCACCTGCGAAGGCGCGGCTTATTTTTATGCTCAGGAAAGCCGATTCAGCCGGACGGCCACATACGGGTCCGGGAGCTTGAGCTCGTCGGCCAGGTCCTCTTCGGTGTCGTATTTGTCCCCGGCCAGGCCGACGACCACACTGCACACCGCGTATCGGCCGCTGGGCGAAAGGGCGGTGATCTTTGCCTCGCCGTCGGCCACAGCCGTCACGACACCGTTGGCGTCCACCGTGGCAACGCCCGGATTGCTGGTGACCCAGGTGATGGGCACACTGCCGCCGCTCTCCACGGCCACCGTGGCGCACAGGGCCTCCTGACTGCCCACCGTTTTGAACAGCAGGTCCGTCTTGTTCAGTGTGACCTTGCCGACCTCGGATGTGACCGTGACGGCGCACCGCAGCGCCTGCCCGTTGGAAGCAAACGCCGTGATGGTGGCGCTGCCCGGCTTCTGGGCTGTCACGACGCCTTTGTCATCGACTGAGGCGATGTTGGGGTCGCTGCTGCGCCACTGGTACACATAAATAAAGGAATGGTCGCTGTTGGTCAGCGTGAGCTGCTTTGTGGGGTGCAGGACATCGTACTGCTGCACCAGTTCCAGACTGGTCTCGCTGAGGGTGGGTTTCTGCGCCTCGGCCTCCTCCCCCTTGCGGGTGACGGTGACTTCGCAGGCGGCGCGGTCGCCATGGTCCGAGATGGCGGTGATGGTGGCCTTGCCCACACTGCGGGCCGTCACCTTGCCGTCACCGTCCACAGTGGCCACACTGGGGTTGCTGCTCATCCAGACGATGAAGTAATAATCGCTCTGCCCGCCGGTGTAAAGGTAGGCTTTGGGGCGCGGGTCGTCCGCCGTGATCTCCAGCTCCATCTCGGTCACTTCCAGCGCGAGCTTTGCGGAACGGTTCTCCGCGCGGGGCGCTGCCTGCGCCGCCAGCGGCGAGAGGGTCAGCGCTGCCCCCAGCAACAGGGCACAGAGCGCCCGTCCCATCGGGTGAAAAGAATGTTTCATAGGGTCGAACGTCCCTCCTTTTTCGCTTCAAAGAATTGGAGTGCCGCACACAGGTACTTTTTCCGCGTCATGATCGTTCTCACTTTCGTTTCATTGTACACAGGATGCAAATTCTTTTCAAGCCGTTCGCCCTAAGAGTTCACAATTCGAGCCGCTTTTTGTGGAAACGCATAGTTTTTTGCAGCAAAAACTGTGCAAAAAATCCAATCCGGACCGTATCTTTATGCCGGTTCCTCCGTGTAATATTGGGCCTGCGCGTTCCACAGCTCATAGTATTTTCCGGCGGTGTCGGCCAGCAGGCGCTCGTGGGTGCCCTGCTGGATGACCTCGCCGTGGTCGAAGACGGCGATCTCATCGCAGAACTTGCAGGAGGACAGCCGGTGGCTGATGTAGATGGCCGTTTTGTCCCCCGCGATCTCGTTGAACTTGGCGTAGATCTCCGCCTCGGCCACGGGGTCGAGCGCGGCGGTGGGTTCATCCAGGATGATGAAGGGCGCATCCTTGTACAAAGCCCGCGCGATGGCGATCTTCTGCGCCTCACCGCCGGAGACGGTCACGCCGTTCTCGTCCAGCTCCTGATACAGCGCCGTGTCCAGCCCCTGCGGCATCGCCGCCAGCCGGTCGCGGAAGCCCGCCTTTTGCAGGCAATCGGTCACGCGGGCGGCATCGTATCCGGTGCAGGCCGCGACATTCTGGCCCAGCGGGAGGGCCAGCAGCCGGAAATCCTGAAAGACGACCGAGAAGATGTCCATGTACTCGTCGTAGCGGTACTTCCGGATGTCGATGCCATTCAGCAGGATGACCCCCTCGGTGGGGTCGTACAGGCGGCAGAGCAGCTTAATGAAGGTCGTTTTGCCGCTGCCGTTCATCCCCACCACGGCCAGCCGCCCGCCGACCTTGAACTTCATGTTCAGGTGACGCAGGGCGTACTGCGCGCTGCCGGGGTAGCGGAAGGAGACATCCCGGAACTCCACCGTATACTGGCGGTCGCTCCGCTTTTCGGTGGTCAGGCTGCCCTGATACATGTTGTTGGGCAGGTCGAGGTAATCGAAGATATTTTTCATATAGACGCCGTTGATCTCCATCTCGGCCAGCATGTTCACAAGGGTGACAACGCCCTGGAACAGGTTGGCGGCCGCACCGAGGTACTGCGTCACGGCATCCAGACCGAACGCCCCGCCGCAGGCCTTGAGGCAGACGAAGAGATAGACCAGCCCCATCAGCAGCGCCGGCACCGCCGAGGAGGCCGACCGGAAGATCCCCATCGCGCCCCGGCGCAGCCTCGCGAAGTCATCCCACAGACCCACCATATAGCCGCTGACGACATTCTGGTACTGGTCGTACATCCGCAGGTCGGGGGCGTTCTTCGGCTCTTCCGGCAGGGTGAACTGGACGTGGAACATCCGGTTGCCCAGCTTCCCGGACTCCTGCAGCAGCGGCATATATTTGGCCGCCTGCCCCGCGAACACGGGCGACAGGCAGGCGGTGCAGACCATCACGGCCCAGAACGCCGCCAGAAACAGCGGGTGCCCCAGAAAGGCCAGCCGCCCATCCGGCACCGCCGCGGTGAACAGCCCCCAGCAGAGCACCACGCCGCCCAGGATCTGAAACAGTGCCGTGGCGATCTTTTCCACCAGCAAAATGCAGACCGTGCCGCCCGCACCTGAGAGCCTGGCGTCCTGCTGGATCTGGCTGTACATGTCATAGACCCGCTGGCTGTCCTCATCCACGTAGTCGAGGGACATCTGTTTGTCCATATACGTTCGGGTCTGCCGCTGCCAGAGGTCGTCCGTTTCCGCTTCCTTCCAGTGGAACGCCGCCGTGCGCAGAAGGGTCAGCACGGCGGTCGTGCCCAGGGTCCAGAGCACCCAGACCATCAGCCGGTGCGGGTCCCGCCCGCCGGACAGTTCGCCCACCAGCTGGGCCGACAGCCAGACAGTGGCATAAGGGCTCAGCGCCGTGAGGGCGGCACTGGCAAACGTGGCATAGAAAAACTTCGGCGACAGCTTCCAGAAGATGTTCCACTCCCGCCAGGCGTACCGGCACCCCTGCCGGATGGTGATCGTTTTGTTCGATGCGCTCATGCTTCGTTCTCCTCCCGGTAATACTGGCTCTGCACCTCAAACAGGCCGGCGTAGCCGCCGCCCCGTTTCAGCAGCTCTTCGTGGGTACCCTCCTCGGCCACCCGGCCGTCCTTCAGATAGAGGATGCGGTCGCAGAAGCGGGTGGAGGCCAGCCGGTGCGAGATGAACAGGCTGGTCTTGCCTGCCGTCATCTCGTTGTATTTCTGGTAGATGTCGTTCTCGGCGATGGGGTCGAGCGCGGCGGTGGGTTCATCCAGCACCAGCACAGGCGCATCCTTGTACAGCGCACGGGCCAGCATTAGCCGCTGGGTCTGCCCGCCGGACAGCTCGATGCCGTCTTCGTAGACCTCCCGGCCGATCTGCGTTTCTAGCTGTTTGGGCAGGCTCTGCACCTTTTCGGTCAGGCCCGCTTCGTCCAGGCAGTGCCAGACGCGGGCTTCGTCGATGCCGGTGCGGCACTGGGCCACGTTCTCGGCCACGGTGGCCGACAGGACCGAGAAATCCTGGAACACCGCCGCGAACAGCTTGTAATAATCCCGGCGGTTATACGGGCGGATGTCCTGCCCATTGAGCAGGACACGGCCCTCGGTGGGGTCGAGGAAGCCGCAGAGCAGCTTGACCAGCGTGGTCTTGCCCGCACCATTCAGGCCCACGATGGCGAGGTTCTCGCCGGGGCGGACGGTCAGGTCGAGCTTGTGGATGGTGTCCTTCTCCGCGCCGGGGTACCGGTAGCTGACCCCTTCGAGCCGCAGCTCATAGGGGGTATCCAGCCGCTTTTCCAGCGGGAGGCCGTCCTCAAAGCGGAACGGTTCCGGATATTCGAGAAATTCCCGCACGGTAGAGATGTCGAGACACTGCTTGTGCAGTTTTGCAAACTTTTCCAGAATGCCGCTGACCCACTGGGCAAAACCGGTGGCCGCACCGAAATAGAGCAGGAATTGCGAGACCGGCAGGCCCTGTTCCAGTGTCAGCCAGATCAGGTAGGCATAGGCCGCGCCGTTGCGCGCCAGCAGCAGGGCCAGGTCGATGACATTGGCCCAGAGGTAGGCCGTCTCCCGCCGGAGAAGGAAGCCGTGGTAGAGCCGCATCGTGCTCTCCCAGAGTTCTTCCACCCACTCCCGCAGGCCGAAGATGCGGATATCCTTGCCGTACTGCCGGTCGGTGGCGACCTTCTGCACGTAGGCCAGCCGCTTCACATACCCGGCTTCCTCCTCGCGGTGGCGGTAGCCCCACTCGTTGATCCGCCGGGACGCCAGATAACTGACGACCGATGTGGCGCAGACCAGCAGGCAGAGCCAGGCGTTCAGGCCGGACAACAGCAGCAGGTAGGCCCCGAAACCGAAGAGGTTGGTCAGGATCTCGCCCCAGCTCACCCAGAATGCTTCGACGGATTCATTGTTGGTGCATCCGGCCCGGTCGGCCTTGGCGCTCAGATCCAGGAAGCATTTGTCCAGCAGGTTCGGGTAGGAGGTGCCGGCCCGCTTGCGGGCCGAGAGGTCCAGGATATCGACCCGGACGTTCATTTTTCCAAAGAGATTCCGTTCGCTCAGATAACTTTGCAGGAAGGTCAGTGCGACCAGCAGCACGGAAAAACCGCCAATGACCGCCAGCAGACGGCCCAGCGCCATCCCCTGTTCCAGCACCCGGAGCACCGCCGGGGCAAACAGCAGCTCCGCGATGGTCCTGCCCGCCGTGACCAGTGCCAGCGAGAGGCCGACCGTGAACACCGTCCAATGTCTGCCCCGCCATGCCACGCCCAGCATATAGGCCGTGATCTGCCAGAGGTCGTATTTTGGTTTTTGCTTCGTTTTGTTCGTTCCCGTTTCCATGTGGGATTCCCCTTTCGTTCGTCTGGGCCTATCCTACCACAAAAAATCGTCCCCGGCACAGATCGGGGACGAACGGTTCATTTTGGGGGATGAATTGCAATGGTTTCCTTGGTACAACCTCTCCGTTGTACAACCTCTCAGTCTCGCTTGCGCTCGACAGCTCTCTTGGTAGGAGAGCCTCTGGCGAAACCAGAAACTTTGCAGGGACTGCCAAAGCCTCTCCTACAAGGAGAGGTGGCAATGCGAAGCATTGACGGAGAGGTTGTACGAAGTTCCATTTTTACATTTGCGGGATCAAGATCTCCGTCGTGAAGGCTCCATCCTCGCTGTTGCGGCTGAGGTAGCCGTCCAGCTTTTCGACGATGGCGTCGATGCGCACCAGACCGAAGCCGTGGCCCGCGCCCTTGGTGGTGGCGAACCGCCCGGCAAGTTTTGTCTGCTTCTGGCTGGCCGTGAAGTTGGTGAACGAGATGTAGAGCTGGGTGCCCTTCATATCCATATACACCCGGATGAGGCGTTCGGCTTCGGGCAGGGCGGCGCTGGCATCCATGGCGTTGTCGAACAGGTTGCCGAGGATGCAGCAGAGATCCAGCTCGCTCATCTTCAGCCGGACCGGGATGTGGGCATCGATCTGCACCGGGATGTTCCGGCTCTTCGCGAGGGAGATCTTGCTGTTGAGGATGGCATCCGCCATGGCGTTGCCCGTCTTGACCGCAAGGTCCACGGTGTTCAGGTCGGTGTCCAGCTGGTCAAGGTAAGCCCGGATGCCTTCCAGATCCCCCTGCGCCGCCAGGACCTTCATGGTCTGGATGTGGCCGCGGTAATCGTGCCGCCAGCCCCGCATCTGGCGGTACATGTTGTCCACCTCTTTGTAATGCGTCTCGATAAGCTCCCGCTGGTAGGCTTCGATGCGGTGATCCAAAAGCCTTGAAAAAAGTTTCAGCATCTGTTTCCCCTCCTCTGCCTCATGTCCTCTCGATGATGGCCCGGTTCAGCGGCTCATAGCTGCCGCGCGGCAGGGGCAGCACTGTGCCGTCCGCCAGAACGACCTCCTTTTTGGTCACGCGGCGGATCTGCTTCAGGTTCAGGATCATCCCCCGCCCCACCCGGAAGAACTGCTCGTCCAGCTCCGCCTCGAACTCGGCCAGCGTCCGCTTGAGGGTATAGTCCTGCCTGGCGTGGACGGTCACATAGTTCTGGTGCACGTCCAGATACCGCACCTCGTACAGCGGCAGACGGATCATCTCGCCGGAACGTTCGAGGTTCAGGCAGCGCTCGTTCCGGCGGTGTTTCTCCCACGCGCGGTCAAGCACGGCACAGAGCTTTTCGGGGCGGACCGGCTTCATCAGGTAATGGAGCGCGGCCACATCGTAGCCCTCGGCGATGTAATCCGAGTAGCCGGTGATGAAGACGATCTGCACGGCTTCGTTCTCCTGCCGGACCGTTTTGGCCAGCGTGACACCGTCTGCGCCGGGCATTTCTACATCCAGTAGTAATAAATCAAAGTTTTTATCCTCTGCGTAGCAGAACAGGAACTGTTCCGCCGAGGAAAAGGCCCGGCATTCCAGCGCGACGCCCCGCTGCTCTGCCCAGTGCGCCACGATGCCGCGCACATAGTCCGCATCCGCTGCGCTGTCGTCGCACACCGCTGCCCGATACGCCATCCTGTTCTCTCCCCTCTGTTATCTTTTTTCCGATTATGACACATTTCTGGTGGAATTGCAACAAAAAAGAGGCTGCAACACTCCCCCAGTCACGGCGCTGCCGTGCCAGCCCCCTCGGAGAGGGGGCCTTGGCGTGGCGGTAGGCCGGAAAAGCCTCCCTCTTTGAGGGAGGTGTCATCGCGCAAGCGATGACGGAAGGAGTATCGCAGCCTCTTCGGCTGGTTCTTAGTAGTTGTGCTTCTTCAGCTCAAAATAGCTCTGGGGATGTGCGCAGACGGGGCACTTGAGGGGTGCGGACTTGCCGATGTAGGTGTAGCCGCAGTTCCGGCACTGCCAGACCTGCTGCTCCTCGCGGGCGAAGACCTGATTGTTCTTCAGGTTCTCGGCCAGCTCGCGGTAGCGCTCCTCGTGCTCCTTTTCGATCTGTGCCACCATGGTGAAGAGAGCAGCCAACTGGGGGAAACCCTCTTCCTTGGCCTCTTTCGCCATGCGGGGGTACATCTCGGTCCACTCGTCGTGCTCGCCGCCCGCTGCCATTTCCAGGCAGGTCATGGTGTCGGGGATGGAGCCGCCGTGCAGGGCTTTGAACCACATCTTGGCGTGTTCCTTTTCGTTGGCGGCCGTCTCCTCAAAGATCGCGGCCAACTGCTCGTAGCCTTCCTTCTTGGCTACGCTGGCGAAGAAGGTGTACTTGTTGCGGGCCTGGCTCTCGCCTGCAAATGCTTCCCACAGGTTTTTCTCGGTCTTGGTGCCCTTGAGTTCCATAATCCATACTCTCCTTTATTGTTGTGTGTATGTGTTCACCTCCGACTGCAGCCGGGGCGTTCCTTCTGAGAGTATTATAACAGAATTCGAATCCAAAATAAAGAATAATTCCTATTTATTTTAAGAATTATTTTCAGTTAGTGCTGCTTCAGCGCACAGACGGCCAGGCTGAGGGCGCTCCATGCGGCCTGATACATCAGCACAGCAGCAACGGACAGGGTGCCGATGCTGCCCGCATAGGTCAGCAGCACACCGATGGCCACCGAGAACCAGACCGACACCAGCTGCACCGTGGTGGCAGCCGTCTCAGCATTCTGGGCCTGCTCGGCGGCGCGGAGACCGCCGATGAGGCTGACGAAGCCCTCATCGTGCAGCATACAGCAGCGGGCGGCGTTCTCCGGCTGCGCCGGGGCAGCGTTCAGGGCATCGCACTGGTCCTGTTCCAGCAGGGTGATCATGCCCTCCGGCAGATGGTAGGCGTCGGTGATGTGCCTGGCGGTCAGGCTGGGGTCTTTGCAGGTGACCAGAAGGCGGATGTTCTCCTTCTGCAGCACTTCCAGCCCGCGGGCCGCATTCCGCCCGCCTGTGGAGCGCAGCACGAACATGGCGTGGAGATTGCCCGAAACCGCCAGATACAAGATCTGCAAGGTCCCATGCTGGGAGTGCTCTTCCTCGTACTCCGTTTCGGGCACGGGAACGCCCTCCTTTTCCATATAGGCGCGGTTGCCGATCAGGACACGGTTGTTATCGCACCAGGCCGCAAAGCCGAGACCGTAGTGGGTCTCCAGATCCTTGACGGGGTAGAGGATGTCGGTGCGGTCCTCAATGATCTGGCGGAACAGGCCGCGCAGAGTCTCGCAGCTCTGGTTCAGGATGCTGGCCGCATAGAGGATGGCGCGGTCGATGCGGCCCCCCTTGAAGATGCGGATGTCCTCCAGATTCACGCTGTCCGCAGTGAAAAGCTCGTCGGCGTCCACCTGCACGGTGTCCACGCCGCCCAGTTCTTCGATCGCGGCCCAGCCGGGAATGACCGCACCGGCAGCGGCGGCGCTCTTTTGCAGCCGCAGGGTGGCCAGACCGGCCACCAGCGTGGAGGAGAGCGGAGCGCCCATGCAAAGCATGGCGGTCATGGCCGCAGCCATGCCGTTGAGCCCGCCGCCGAACAGCAGGAACACCAGACCGCTGAGCACCGCAGCCCCCAGCAGGATGTACGACGTCTTGCGGGCGCGGCGCTCACTGGTGCGCTCGCCAAAGCTCTGTTCCAGCAGGGCGTCGTCCCACTGGACCGGGCGGCTGAGCAGGACCCAGGGGTCCTTTTCGTCCAGACTGCGGGCAAGCATCCGGATCAGGTCTTTGTCCTTGACCCGGAACGCCCCCTGCAGCCCGGCCGGGTCTTTGGTGGCCAGGTCGTAGCCGTTTTTCACAGCGGCCAACTGCACCCGGCTGCCCAGCAGGGCCATGAACAGCCCCAGCGCCGCGATGCCGGACAGCAGCGTCCAACTGGACGTCTGGTAGCTCCTGGCGTTGAGCAGGGCGATGGCGGCTTCCAGCGCCGCACCGCAGGCGGCCAGTGCGGGCATGGTGTCTGCACTGGGGCGGCGGTCTTTTTTCAGGCCGCTCAGGCCGTCCCGCAGGACGGGGTAGGCCACGGCCAGCGCCGCAGCCAGCACCAGCAGGTTGGCGGCGTAGAATGCCGCCGGAGCGACGACCGGGTCCAGCGAGGCAATGGGTGCCAGCAGGCCCGCCGCCGTCAGCCCGAAGTGGAGCAGCACCACGGCCAGAATGCCGCTGAGCACACAGCGCAGCGTGAGTTCTGCGCTCATCTTATGCAGCTTCTCGCCCACGGTTTCGGGGATGGACTCTTCGGCAGGCTCTGCGGCAGCTTCCTCTGCCGGGGCCGCAGGCGTCTCGGCTGCGGATGCGTCGCCGGGCGCGGCTTTTGCAGCCGCTTCCGCAGGCTGGGCAGCTTCGGCGGGTGCAGCATCCGGTGCGGAGACCGGCGCTTCCGGTTCCTCCTCAAGGCCTACCAACGGGATGCTCATGCTGTCGTCCATGCTGGGTGGCGTCTCCCGCGTGGGGGCCGCAGGCGCGGCTTCGTCGTCGCCTTCCCCAAAGAAGCGGAAGGGCTGGGTCGGCTCCGGTCGGGCCTCTTCCGGCTCCGGCCTGCGGGTCCGATCCTCGGCGAAGACCATCTTCGGCAGGGCCGCGCAGGCCTTTTCCTCGGCCTCCAATGCGGCGGTCTCGACGCCCAGCACCTCCTGCGGGGCGGGCGTGTCCGCTTCGGGCCGGGCCGGTTTCGGGGCCGGGAAGAGCAGGGCCTTGAGTTCCTGCATCTCGGCATGTTCCTTCTGCTCCTGCGGGGTCAGCGGACCGCGCACATAGTTCTTCTCATATTTCGGCTGCTGCGGCTGCGGGGCGGGCTGCTTTTCGGCAGCCGACTTCCGCTCGGCCGGGGCAGGCTGCACCGGCGGTTCCGGCTCCTCTGCCACAAAGAAATCTGCGGCCAGCTCCAGATCGGCCTTCGGCTCCGCGGCCTCGTCTTCCCCGCCCAGCCGGATCTCACCCGTCGGCGGAAGTTCCTGCGGCATGGCAGGCTTTTCGGGGGCAGGCTCTGCCTCCTCCTTGGCGCGGCCCAAGATGCGGCCCAGAATGCTGCTCTGGGTCTTCTGCTTTGCAGGCTCCTGCTTTTCGTCGTCCCGTTGCTTCATCTCATCGGGCACCTGCGCCACACTGGTGCTGAAAAAGGTGCGGAATTTTTCTTCCTTGGCTGCGAGGTCCTCCGGGTTCGTTTTTTCAAAGCCGTTTTTACGGGCATCATTCTTCGCCATTCGTTGTACCTCCCTGCTCAATCTCTGCGGAGCAGTCCGCGTTTATTCGCCTGCGCGCTGGCACTGGATCTCATACAAAATGATGCCAGCCGCCACCGAGACGTTGAAGCTGTCCACGCCGGTGCCCTGTGCGGCCATATCCAGCCGCACCACGCCGTCGCAGAGCTTTTTCACCAGCTGCGAGACGCCGCTGCCCTCGCTGCCCAGCACCAGCGCGATGGGGCCGGTGAGGTTATTCTTGCGCAGGGGCACACCGTCCATATCGGCACAGTAGACGAAAACGCCCTGGTCCTTCAGGCGGCGGATGGTCTCGCCGATGTTGGCCACACGGGCCACGGGCAGGCGCTCCGCAGCACCGGCGCTGGATTTGATGACGGTGGGGGTCACGGAAGCGCCGCCCCGCTTGGGGATGACGATGCCGTGGGCACCGCAGAGCAGTGCGCTGCGCATCACCGCGCCCAGATTGTGGGGGTCTTCGATGCCGTCGCTCAGCACGAGGAAAGGCGGCTCCCCCTTCGCCTTGGCCGCTGCCAGCAGGTCTTCCACCGTGGCATACTCGATCTCGCTGGCAAACGCAGCCACGCCCTGGTGGCTCTCGGTGCCGGTCATCAGGCGGAGCTTGTTGGGGTGGACCCGCTTGACGGTGGCCCCGGCCTCCTTGGCCATGGCGGTGAAGTACGCCGCCACAGCGGGGGCCATGCCCTCGGCCAGCAGCACCGTGTCCACGCCGGAGCCGCTCTTGAGCAGCTCGGTCACGGGGTTCTTGCCGTAGACCAGGCTCTCATTCTTCGGCGTGTCCTCCGCAGCGCGGCGGGGGCGGCGCGGCATTTTCTGTTCGTCCATTGTGTTCTCCTTCCATTTATCGAAAAGGGACAGGCCCTTTTTGTTTCACCGTTTACGAAATTCGACAGATTGTCATAGTAAAGTATAACATAACCGCCCCGCCTTTGCCATAGGATTCTCCTTTTTTCCCGCCTGAATTTTGTCCCGGCCGGCAGAGAGCAGCCCCCTTGTCATTTTATCGGTATATTTTTTTCGGCAAAAGTTTTCCACATTCGAGTCCATATACACTTTGTAAAACGGGCCTTTCTTTTCCACATGTTGAAAACTCCGTTGAAAGTGTTCAAAAATCAAGCATCTGCGCCCACTTTCCGGGTGGAATTCCACACTTTCCACCGGGTTTTCAACCGTGAGGAAATTTTCCGTGCAGAAGCCGCCGTACTTTTTGTAAAATTCAAGTCGGAAATATGACTATTTTTTGAACGTCTCGTTCCCGCATTTTGCCACAATCTCCAACATCATTTTGACGAACGGGAAACCATGTTGAAAATTTGGATTGATTTTATAGTTTGTTTGGGGTATACTAGCCTTACAGGTTCGTTAAGGGATACGCAAAGTCGCATTCTCAAACGACTTTTCACCCCAATAATATGAATTTGCGGAGGTAATGAATAATGTTGGTAAATGCAACCGAAATGCTCATCAAGGCACGCGACGGCCACTACGGTGTGCCCCAGTTCAACATCAACAACCTGGAGTGGACCAAGGCTGTGCTGACCGCCTGCGAGGAGATGAAGAGCCCTGTCATCCTGGGCGTCTCCGAGGGTGCCGGCAAGTACATGACCGGTTTCAAGACCGTTGCTGCGATGGTCAGCGCAATGGTCGATTCCATGGGGATCACCGTTCCCGTTGCTCTGCATCTGGACCACGGCACCTACGAAGGCTGCAAGGCCTGCGTGGAAGCCGGTTTCTCTTCCATCATGTTCGACGGCAGCCACTACTCCATTGAGGAGAACGTGGAGAAGACCAAGGAGCTGGTCGCTCTGGCACATTCCAAGGGCCTGAGCATCGAAGCTGAGGTCGGTTCCATCGGCGGCGTCGAGGACGGCGTCGTGGGCGCTGGCGAGATCGCAGATCCTGCGGAGTGCGCAAAGATCACCGATCTGGGCATCGACTTCCTGGCAGCCGGCATCGGCAACATCCACGGTGTCTACCCGGCCAACTGGAAGGGTCTGGACTTCGAGGCTCTGGACCGCATCCACAAGGCTACTAATAACATCCCCCTGGTCCTGCACGGCGGCACCGGCATCCCCGACGAGATGATCGCAAAGGCCATCAGCCTGGGCGTCTCCAAGATCAACATCAACACCGAGTGCCAGCTGGTCTTCGCTGAGGCCACTCGCAAGTACATCGAGGCTGGCAAGGATCAGCAGGGCAAGGGCTTCGACCCCCGCAAGCTGCTGGCTCCCGGCTCTCAGGCCATCATCGACAAGTGCAAGGAGAAGATCGAGCTGTTCGGCTGCGCCGGCAAGGGCTAAGCAGGCACTCGTATCGTAACCGGTACACCACCCAATAAATTATGCGGTCCCGTCACACTGTTATGCACAGTGCCGCGGGACCGCTTTTTTGCTTTATTTTTTCTTTATAGACGAGCCGTCAGACGCGGGTCTTTTCCATATCTCCAAAAATGTATTGCATACAGTCCTGCACCCAGAAGCAGACAAAAAATCGAATAGCTAAGGATCGGAAGCCGCAGCAGTACGATCTTACCCGCGACCTGGGTAAAGAACCAGCCCGTTCCATACAGGGTCACGATATAAAGCACTAGCCATGTAGCATATTTCAGCCAATGATCTCGCGGCGGAAAGCCTACCTGCTCCATCATCCGGCGGAACAGTGCGCAAAAAGCCGTCACTGCAACAACAAGCTGCATCAGATAGCCTACAGAGCTGACCCGACGAAGATAGCGGATTACTTCCTTAAGCTGCTCCTGACTTTTTTCTGTCAGCAGTCTGGTACGCATCCGGTTTGCCTTTCGCAATGCAAAATACTTATTCATCTGGCTCCTCCTTAAAAATTTTTTCCACCAGCTGACAGAGCTGTCTCCAATCCTGCCGAAACTCAAACAGCGCCTGCCGCCCTTCCTCTGTTACAACGTAATATTTCCGACTTGGCCCCTTGGGGGAAGGTCTGCGTTCTACCGTGACCTTTCCCTGTTGTTCCAACCGCAGCAGCAGTGGATACAGTGTGCTTTCGCTCAGGTCTGAAAAACCGAGCTGTTTCAGATTGATCACGATCTCATAGCCATAGGTCGGCTCTCTGCTGATGAGTTTCAGAACACAGAACTCCAAAATACCCTTGAGAAGCTGTGTGTTGTTTTCCACCGGGGACTCCTCCTTTCTGCTATCTTGTATTACGTAGTAGCTTGTCTATATTGTATTACATAGTAGTGTTTCTGTCAAGCCCTGCTGTGTTCGCATTTCTGCTAAAGATCACACCGCATTTTTGTGCAACAAAAAACGCCCTAAGATTTCTCCTAGAGCGTTTCGTTCAAGTCGGCGACTACCTATTTTCACAAGCCGTTTCCAGCTAACTATCTTGGGCACGAGTGAGCTTAACTACTGTGT
>ENA-UEOR01000432-UEOR01000432.1-human-gut-metagenome-genome-assembly--contig:-NODE-432-length-25368-cov-13.908624_pt1 | contig 25368 bp, 20 predicted proteins | sample MGYA00242887_ERZ507890 | MGnify/ENA primary metagenome ERZ507890 (study PRJEB26167, sample SAMN06115431) | human gut metagenome | host: Homo sapiens | place: China:Guizhou | collected 2014-10-21...
TGGAGCAGCTGATCGGCAGTGACGCAGATATTCTGATCTGCACAAAGTCGGATCTTGTGGTACGGGATATTGATCTGCTGAAGAAGCTTGGACGTGTAACCGTTTCATGGTCGATCAACACACTAGATGAAAATTTCAAGAACGATATGGACTCTGCTTCGAGCATTGAGCGCCGTATCTCTGCTATGAAGCAGGTATATGAAGCAGGTATCCGTACAGTCTGTTTCGTATCCCCGGTATTCCCCGGTATCACGGATTTTGAAGCAATCTTTGAGCGGGTAAAGGATCAGTGCGATCTGTTCTGGCTCGAAAATCTCAATCTTCGAGGCGGTTTCAAAAAGACAATTATGGATTATATCGCCGGAAAATATCCTGATCTTGTACCACTTTACGACGAGATCTATAACAAGCATAACCGCAGCTACTTTGAAGCACTTGAAGTAAAAGCTGAGAAAATGGCTAAGAAGTATGATTGTGCCTTTGTGGATAATGAAATGCCTTATGGCAGAGTCCCGCAGGGACATCCGGTGATCGTAGATTATTTCTATCATGAGGAAATCCGAGGGACAGAAAATACCGGAAAAAGAAATCGTTAAACAGAAATTTTGTAAGAACTTTGAACGAGGGAGACTCCTTGTCCGAAGGGCAAGAAGGTGCAGCCGAGAAGATTTAGAACAATTCCAGTTTGTCGAAACCTCAACATCAGGGTTTGGGGCAGTCACGCTATCCAAACCTCCAATTTTCCGCGCCAAGGGTGCAAAATCTTGGCCAGTATTGCCGTTGCGCCGCAGGGACTTTTGGGTTATACTGTTGACTTGTATCTTGTTTTGTATTTTCCTGTTCAGCCGAGCCAAAGGAGGCATCCTTACGAACTATCTGTTTCAATTTGCGCGCATTCTGGCGTTCTGTTTTCTGGGCGAGATCTGCCACGCAGTGCTCCCGCTCCCCATCCCGGCCAGCATCTACGGCCTGCTGCTGCTCTTGGCCGCGCTCCGCTTCGGCATCGTGAAGCTCGAGCAGGTCAAGGAAGTGGGCCTGTTCCTCACCGGCATCTTCCCGCTGCTGTTTGTGCCTGCCGCCGCAGGCGTCATGGAGCTGTGGGCTGAGATGGGCGAGATGCTGCTGCCCATCGTCATCGCCATCATCCCGGTGACTGTGCTGGTCCTTGTGAGTGCAGGCCGCACCACCCAGGCCCTCACCAGCCGCCGCGCTGCAAAAAAGGAGGTCGAACATGACTGATCTTTTACAGGGCTTCCTCTCCGGGTCCGCCGCGTGGGGCGTGCTGCTGACGCTGGCCGCTTTCGCGCTGGGTGCTCTCCTCAACAAAGCCACCGGCAAGGCCATCTTCAACCCGCTGCTGCTGGGCAGCATCTTCGTCATCATCCTGCTGAGTGTGCTGAACATCCCCTACGCCGACTACAAGGCCAGTGCCGCCCCGGTAAACTATCTGCTGCTGCCGGCCACCATCAGCCTCGCCATCCCGCTGTATGAAAAATGGGACCTGCTGAAGGAGAATGCCGCCGCCATCATCGCGGGCATCTCCGTGGGTACTCTGGTGAGCCTGGGCAGCGCTTTGGCTCTGACCCTCGCGCTGGACCTCACTCGGGAGCAGTACGCCACCCTCCTGCCGAAGTCCGTCACCACGGCCATCAGCATGGATGTCGCCGCTGAGCTGGGCGGCATCGCGGCCCTGACGGGTGCCATCGTCATCCTCACCGGCATCGCGGGCAACCTGCTGGCCGAGGTGGTCTGCAAGATCTTCCACATCACCGACCCCATCGCAAAGGGCGTCGGCATCGGCACCTCGGCCCATGCCGTAGGTACCAGCAAAGCTCTGCAGATGGGTGAGGTCGAAGGTGCCATGAGCGGCCTGTCCATCGCCGTGGCCGGCGTCCTCACCGCCGTGCTCTGCCCCTTCTTCGTCGGCTTCATTCAGTAAAGATAGACAAAAAATCGCCCTCTGTACCGGCACGATGCCAATACAGAGGGCGATATTTTTTTGTGATAAAAGGTCAGCTCCAAGCTTCTTCCTGCTCGATACGCTTCTGCGCTGCCTCCCGGATGACCTGCACAGCCTTTTCGTCGATGGCCACAGGCTCTGCCGCCGGGCAGGCCAGACAGTAACCCTGCAGCAGGTCCACGCCCATTTCCAGCACCTTGCGCAGCTCCGACAGCGTTTCCACGCCCTCAGCCAGCACATAGATGCCGCGGGGGCGGGCATAGTCGATGAGGGTCTTGAGGAACTGCTGTTTGTCGGCATCGGTATCAATGCCCCGGATGATGGCGATGTCCACCTTGACATACTTGGGCGCGACCGTCAGCAGGCTGTTGCCGTTGCTGTAGCCGCTGCCGTAGTCATCCAGCGCAAAGGCGCCGGGCGAACCGAGGAAATCCCGCTTCCGTTCCAGCTCCCGTTCGTTCATCTCTTCCTCCTCGGTGATCTCCACCACCAGCTTCGGAAGGGTGGCACTGTGGGCCTCGCAGTAGCTCGCCCAGTCCTCATCGCTCAGGCTGACGCTGGCTATGCTGTTGACGAAGATGAGAGCGTCAGCGTCCAGTTTACCGGCAGCTTTCAGCTCCTCGTAGCACTCACAGGCCCGGAAGAGAGTCAGCTTCTCAATATCATACATCCGGCCCATCTCGCTGGCCAGCTGCATTACCGTGAGCGGCGAACGCAGGGTGGGCAGCTGGGGCCGCATCAGGGCCTCATAGGCCACCACATGGCCGTCGTGAGCTGAGACGATGGGCTGGAAGTCGTAGTCCACCCGCCGCTCCCGGATGAGTTTTTCAAAGTCGCTGCGCTGCTCCATCGCATAGACACCGGCGCGGTAGCGCTCCATGTCGAACTCCCGTATCTCGCCCTTGGTGGAATGCTTGACTTCATACATTGCAAAGTCCGCATACTTCTTGAGGGTGTCGAGGTCCAGTGCGTCCTCCGGATACCATGCCACGCCGCCGGACATCCGGATGCACAGACCCTTGCCGTCCGGCAGAGCAGCACTGCTCTGGGCAAAGTTCTCTTCCAGCTTCTTGATGTCCGCCCGCAGGGCCTCCTGCGTCTCATAGCCGTAGAACAGCAGCAGGAACTCGTCGCCGGAAAGGCGGGCCACCACAGTGCCGCCGGGCGAGTTCTGCCGTAAGCTGTGGGCCGTCTGCCGCAGATAAATGTCACCCCAGTCGTGGCCATAAGTGTCGTTGATGGTCTTGAGGTTGTCGAGGTCGGTCATCATCAGGGCCGCGTGACGGAGAGTATCAGGCTTCTCGAACAGCTCCCCGCAGACCCGGAAGAAGGCCTGACGGCTGTACAGTCCGGTCAGTGCGTCATAATCGCGCTCGTGCTCAATGCGGTTGCGCTCGGCCACCGCCGCCTTGTAGTTGTCGGTGCTCAGGGTCACGATGGATTCCGCCAGCTGGTCCAGCTCCCGGATGCCGGTACGGGAAAATTCCGGCACAGCCTTGCGCTGTTCCTGTGCGTCCACCAGCTCTTTCGAGAGCTGGGCAACGGGCTGTGCCAGACCAAAGCTGACGAGGAAGGCGCAGGCCAGACCGATGCCCATTGTCAGCAGTACGGCAAGGCCCATCAGCTTCGTCATCGACTGGGAGAAGCTGAACAGATCGTTCTTGCCCACCACGCCGACGAGCAGCCACCGCTCACCCGAGAAGGGGGCGTTGCGGCTGTACAGGCTGATCTGCCGGATGCTGGCGATCTGCTGCCTACCGTCCATCATGTAATACCAGTAGTTGTTGCTGCGCCGGAGAGTCAGTTCCCATTTCGCATTCCGCAGCGGTACGTTCTGCTCACCGGTGTTGGAGGTGACATGAAGATCCAGCACCTCGCCCTTCAGGTCGGAGGTGGTGGAGGCCAGCAGATAGCTGCCGTGATGGTCGTTCTGCAGCTCGTTCCACGGGAGTTTGGTGTCCATGTAGCTTTCCAGAAGCTCGACGCCCAGAACGCCGTAGACTGTGCCGTCGTCCAGGATAAGGGGCTGCGCGTAGGCGATGGCCTCGTGGTCGTCGCCCAGCAGCTTATATGGCAGAGTCGTCCAGCGGCCATAGTTCGCCGCCCCCATACGCTCGACGTCTTCGTAGGCTGTCTGGAAGGGACGGACATAAAACACATCCTGCTCTCCGTCCAGATACTGCAGCGCAGGCGACCACGCCTTGTCCGTAGCGATGTCAAAGGTCTGCACCAGCTCCGACGGAGCGCACTCAATCAAAATATCCGAGTTTACCACAGAGGGGGCTGCATCCGGGTCGAGGTCGCGCAGGTAAACGCAGGGCAGGCGGTCTCCGGAGGTGCGGCCCGTGAAGTCGTGGGTGTTCAGGATGAGGAAGATGCCCGTAATGCGCTTGGAGCGCAGCGTCTCAAGCATTCTGGGGGCTGCAGCCAGCAGCAGCGGCAGACTGTCGCTGCTGCTGGAATCCAGCGTCTTGAGGGAAAGCGTCTCGTCGTCCAGCATCTGCTGGGCGGTCTCATTGATGTAGGTCGAAAGATCCGTCAGCTCCTGTGCCTGCTGGAGCTGGTCCTGAATGTAGCCTGCACGGTTCTCCACCTGCTTGTCCAGGATGTCCACCGCGTTCTCATCCAGTTGGAGCGTAACGCCGCTGATCGCAGTGGCCGAAGCCATCAGCATGACCACGATGGCCAGCATGACCATCAGCGCCGAGAAGATGGTAACGAAAATAGTATGCTCTCTTCCCTTTGCTTCATCCCGCATCAGCAGTTTCATGCTTTTCCCCTCCTTCCGCTCATTTTTGTAAGACGCCTCAGCCTTCGTACTGACTCAGTGCGTCACAGAGGCTCTGGTACCATGCCTCAAAATACTCATCAGTCAGGAATTCCGCCTCGGCCTCTTCCGCACTCTCGCCTGCTGCGAGACGCTCTTCCACCGTGGCGCGGTCTGCCGCGGCAAGGTCGATCATGCTGTAGCTCAGCTTGCTGCGGGCGTCGGTGCCGCCCTCAAACGCTTTGGTCGTGTACATTTCATTGGTGTTCACAGCCTCCACGGCCTCCGTCAGGACATTTTCCATGTTGCCGGTCAGGGCGAGGCCGCTGCTGTAGATAGCATCCATATCGTTGGCGGCATGGGTCACGGGCAGATAGCCGGAACCCACTGCAAATGCGATGTTGTTTTCCGGTTGGGTGAACCACTTGAGGAAAACCACGCTGGCTTCCACCTCGGCATCGGTGGTCTTTGCCACGGCCATACCGGCACCCTGCTGGACAGCGACTTTTTTGCCGCCTTCAAAGTGCGGCTTGGGCAGGACTTTCAGCTCGATGTCGTGGCTCTCGGTGTCGCTCAGCATCACCTGCGTCGGGAAGTAGGTCGCGCTGGAGTTGGAGCCGATATAGGCCAGAATGCTGCCGATTTTAATATCGTCGCTGCGGAAGCGGCCGCTGGCGGCGGCCCAGCCCTTGATATAGGGAACATAGTAGTTATCCCACAGCTTGCGGGCCGCGTCCTCGCTCAGGCCCATGGTCATCTTGCCGTCTTTGACGTCAAAAATGGTATCGCCCAGCTCTTTTGCGCCGATGAGCATATAGTTTGCCACCGCGTCGCGTCCGAACAGGGCTTTGCCGTCGTTGGGCGTATCGGTCTGGGCATCCGTCCAGTTGTAGTAGGCTTCGGCGGTCTTGACCAGACCCTCCACCGTCTCAAGGTCGGAATACTGTGCGCCGGTGGCGGCAGCGAAGGGCTTCCAGTCGGTATCGTTCAGGAACAGAAGCTCCGTGGACTTTGCCACCGGGAAGATCTTGATGCTGCCGCTGTCGTCGAAGTCGCCCTCGGTCAGGTAGCTGTCCACATAGGCGGCGCGCTCTTCGTCGGTGAAATAGGGAGCAAGGTCAGCCAGCTCGCCCATCTGGTCCATGGCATAGGCGGTGTCTGCATAGGCCATAAAGATGTTGGGCATGGCAGAAGCGCCCACCTTGCCCTGTGCCGCAGCCATCACCTGCGCCTCGAGGTCGTTGACGCTGCCCTGGCTGTAGCTCTCCACGGTGATGTTCTTTTCCTTGCCGACGGTGTCGTTGAAGGTATCCACCAGCTTATTGAAGCTTTCCAGCTGGTCGCCGTTGTAATATGTCCAGACGCTCAGATCTACCGGCTCGGTGTTACCCTGTGCGGTGCTCTGAGCGCCCCCGCAGCCCACGAGGCACAACACCAGAGCTGCAGCCGCCGCAAACGCGGCCAGACGGCGCATTCCGATTCGTTTCATTATGAACTTTCTCCCCATTATGAAGACTTATTGATTTCCAAAGATACTTTTATCATACCACCATGCGGTCAGAGATGTAAACATTTTCTGTCAGAATCAGCAATATCACAACAACTCTTTTCGGATTTTGTCGATTTTTACGTTTCCCCTTTTCCACAAAAAGCAGGGCAGGCCCGCGCCGCCCAAAGCCTCCAGCTTTTGGCAAAGCGCAGGTCTGCCCTGCATCGGATATTCAGATTACAGCTTGCTCAGCTGGGGACCCTGAGCGGTATCCTTCACGGCCCAGCCCATCTCGGTGAGCTGTGCGCGGATGGCGTCGGCGGCAGCCCAGTCCTTGGCCTTCTTGGCGGCGGCACGCTTCTCCACCAGTTCGGTCACCTCAGCGGGAACTTCGTCCTTCTTGCGGTTGTACATCAGGCCCAGCACGCCGGTGATCTCGTCGAAGGCGGCAGCGCCGGCTTCGAGAGCAGCCTTACTGGAAGCGGCGGACAGGGTGTTGATGTCCTTCACGAGGTCGAAGGCAGCAGCCAGGGCATCGGGGGTGTTCAGGTCGTCGTCCATGGCGGTGCAGAATTTCTTCTTTGCTTCCTCGGCCTTCTCCTTCAGCGTCTCGTCGGTGCCGAACTCGGTCTTGCTCAGGGCAAAGTCGAGGTTCTCGCGGCAGGTGTAGAGACGCTCGAGGCTGTTCTTGCAGCTCTCGATGAGGTCCACGGTGTAGTTCAGCGGCATCCGGTAGCCGGCGGTCAGCATGAAGTAGCGGATGGGCTCGTAGCCGTAGAGGTTGGCCACATCGCGGACGGTGAAGAAGTTGTGCAGGCTCTTGGACATCTTCTGATTATCCACGTTGATGAAGCCGTTGTGCATCCAGTAGCGGGCGAACTCGCAGCCGTTGGCGCACTCGCTCTGGGCGATCTCGTTCTCATGGTGGGGGAAGATGAGGTCCTGACCGCCGCAGTGGAGGTCGATGGTCTTGCCCAGATGGGTGCGGCTCATGGCGCTGCACTCGATGTGCCAGCCCGGACGGCCCATGCCGTAGGGGCTCTCCCATGCGGGCTCGCCGGGCTTTGCGGCCTTCCAGACGGCGAAGTCGGCGGGGTCTTCCTTCAGGTCGTCCTCCATCTGGCTGCGCAGCTCGCGGTTGCCGCTCTCGAGGTCGTCCAGCTTGAGGTGGCTCAGCTTGCCGTACTCGGGGTCGCTCTTGACGCGGAAATAGACGTCGCCGTTCTTGGCGACATAGGCATGGCCGCTCTCGATGAGGTCTTTCACGATGTCGAGGATCTGCTGGATATGCTCGGTAGCGCGGGGCTGGACGGTGGGCTTTTTGCAGTTCAGACCGGCGGCATCCTTGAGGTACTCGGCCTCGAAGCGCTGGGCGACTTCCTTCATGGAAGTACCCTCTTCCTGGCCCTTCTTGATGAGCTTGTCATCGATGTCGGTGATGTTGGAGACATAGATGACCTTGTTGCCGCGGTACTCAAGGTAACGGCGCAGGGTGTCGAAGACGATGAGCGGGCGGGCGTTGCCGATGTGGATATAGTTGTAGACGGTGGGGCCGCAGACGTAGATGCGGTACTCGCCCGGCACCTGCGGCACGAACTCTTCCTTCTGGCGGGTCAGGGTGTTGAAGATCTGCATAGTTGAATACTCCTTTTTGTGGGACAGACCGAAGCCGTGATCATAAACCTCTCCGTCTCGCTTTCGCTCGACAGCTCCCCTATCGAGGGGAGCCCTTGGCAAAGAGGGCCAGCTCCTGCGAGCCTGCCCGAAAAAGCAAAACGCCTCCAACACCATGCCAAAAGCACAGCATCGAAGGCGGTCTTTTCTCAAAATCGCGGTTCCACTCCGGTTTGTCGCTCAAAGCCGATAACGGCGGCCATCCGCACTGCGATACTCAGCTTCCCGCAGCGTGCTGTCCGGGCGCACTTCACGCGGCGGTCTGCAAACAGGCTTCCAGCCAACGGCCCGTTCTCTCTGCCCAGACGATGCAGCGCTACTCTGCCCGGATAAACGCATTTATCCTTTTACAAACTTATTATAATAGCCGCCGGGGCGTAAGTCAAGCGTTTGACTCCCCTGCCCGGCTTGTGCTACACTGGGCAAAAATGCAGCCCGGAGGTTTTATCATGCAGCTTATCACCGAACGTCTTTTTCTCATCCCCCTGCAGCCCGATGGGATGCGCACCCTTCTGGCCCGCACCACCGACCCGGAGCTCATCCAGCCCTACACCGATATGCTGGACCTTTCCCTCGCCCACCCCGAGCAGTGGGTCTGGTACACCGCATGGGGGCTTTACCAGAACGATTCCGGCGACTGGGTAGGCGACCTCTGCTTCAAGGGCCTGCCTGAAAACGGCCAGCCGGAAATTGGCTACGGCCTTCTGCCGGAATATGAACATCAGGGCTACGCCACCGAGGCTGTCCGCGCCGCCTGCCGCTGGGCCTTCGAACAGCCCGGCGTCACCGCCGTCGAGGCCGAAACTGACCCCGATCATGCTGCCTCGCAGGCGGTGCTGCACCGGGTGGGTTTTGTTCCGACCGGGACTGTGGGCGCGGAAGGGCCGAGGTTTATTCTGCGCCAAAAGCCTTGACTCCATCGCCAAATCAGCGCTTTCCCCTTTACATCTCCCTCAACTTGTGCCATAATTTATTCTAATATAGTAGTTTGCGTTCTCAATGGTCTGGCAACATCCGCAAACTGCATATCGCAAATATGCTGTTACCCATAGGCATATCTGTGAAACTTGCGATTAAGGGAAGCTGTCCTCGGCGCGGCGATTCGGCGGCGCGGGGGCAGCAAGAGAGGGGTAATCTGCTATGAGCAAGATCATCATTCCGGAAAACTACACGCCCGCGCTGAACCTGTACGACACCCAGCGCGCCATCGGTACCGTGAAGCGGCTGTTCGCCGACACCCTGTGCGCCACGCTGAATCTCTACCGCGTGTCGGCACCGCTCTTCGTCGAGGCTTCTACCGGCCTGAACGACGATTTGAACGGCGTCGAGCGGAAGGTCACCTTCGACACCAAGGACAGCGGCATCGAGGTGCAGGTCGTCCAGTCGCTGGCCAAGTGGAAGCGCAAGGCCCTGAAAGACTACGGTTTCCGCGTGGGCAAGGGCCTCTACTGCGACATGAACGCTATCCGCCGCGACGAGGACATGGACAACCTCCACTCCATCTATGTGGACCAGTGGGACTGGGAGAAGGTCATCCGTGAGGAAGACCGGAACGAGACGTATCTGAAGAACGTCGTGCGCTCCATCGTGTCGGCGGTCTGTGCCACCGAGATGAACCTGCACGCCATGTTCCCCCAGCTGCAGGATCTGCCGCTCCACACCCCCAACGTCACCTTCATCACCACCCAGGAGCTGGAGGATAAGTACCCCGACCTGACCCCGAAGGAGCGGGAGAATGCCATCGTCAAGGAGAACGGCACCACCTTCCTGATGAAGATCGGCGCTCCCCTCAAGAGCGGCAAACCCCACGATGGCCGCGCCCCCGACTACGACGACTGGGATCTGAACGGCGACCTGCTGTTCTGGAACGAGCCTCTGCAGTGCAGCTACGAGCTGAGCAGCATGGGCATCCGCGTCAGCCCCGAGAGCATGGACCGTCAGCTCACCGCCGCCGGCTGCGACGACCGCCGCGAGCTGCCCTTCCACAAGGCTGTGCTGAACGGTGAGCTTCCCTACACCATCGGCGGCGGCATCGGCCAGAGCCGTCTGTGCATGCTGCTGCTGGGCAGCGCCCACATCGGTGAGGTGCAGGCAAGCGTCTGGGACAACGCCACCCGCGAAGCCTGCGAGAAGGCAGGCATCCCGCTGCTGTAAGACTGTATACAAAAAGGACTGATGCATCCGCAGCAGTCCTTTTTCTTATGTCCTGAATTCCAGACCCACCTTGCTTTTTCTCCCGTTTCCGCCCAGCCACCAGAGCAGGAAGGCGTACAGCAGGTTCGTGACGAGGATGATGGTAAACCACATCAGTGTCTCCTGAATGGTCTGGTCGTATACCCGCATAAAGGGGTAGGGGCCGTCGATGGCTCCTGTAATATTGCCGTGCAAATCATACAGACCGTATAGGATCGTCGGTACCAGCGCCCACCAGACCTGCCCCAGCGGCAGACGGGGCAGACGCTCGAAGAGCACCAGCGACAGAATCGCCAGCACCGGGTTGAGGAAATGGTGGTAGAGCATCGAGCCCGTGAAAAGCATGATGTACCAGCCGTTGCCGTCCTCGTACATGGGGGCGAGGATGATGACCACCGTTAAAAAGGTCATGGCGAGGCAGCTGGTGGAGATGAACTTGAGCCGCTTGAGCCAGAGGGGCAGCTCCCGCCTGGTGAAGATGCAGCTCAGCTGCCACAGACCCACCAGCAGGCAGACCGCGCCGTTGAAGATGTTGGACAGCTCGGTGTACATCGTAAACATGATGGTCCCGCCCATGGCCCAGCTCATGGGGACGGCGATGGTCTCGAAGTACACGATAAGGAAGTTCATTGCTGCCGAGGCCAGCTTCCGCAGGACAGTCAGGATGTTTTTCAGCACCGTTTCACTCTCCCATCTGTAATTTTTTGTTTAAATATCAAAGAAACGAGCGTTTTTTCCGCTCGTTTCTTTTTTACACCCGGACGGGCGCTTATTTTGCCGTATTGATGAAGCTGCGGTTATCCCACAGGTACTTGATGCCGGAGATGGCGGTGACAGCGGCCACGACCCAGCACAGCACAGAGGCGATGTCTGCACACTGCTGGCCCAGCACATTGCCGGTCAGGGAGACCGTGAAGTAGTAGAAGATAATGGTCAGCATCTGGAGCACGGTCTTCACCTTGCCCCACATGTTGGCGGCGATGACCTTGCCGTCCTTTGCACCGGCGGCCACCATGCGGAGGCCGGAGACGGCGAACTCGCGGGCCAGAATGATGCAGAGCACCACAGGGCTGCACACGCCGTCCCGCATCATGTAGATGAAGGCTACCGTCGTCAGCAGCTTGTCGGCCAGCGGGTCGGCGAACTTGCCGAAGTCGGTGACCATGTTCCACTTGCGGGCCAGATGGCCGTCGAGGAAGTCGGTGAAGCTGGCCACGGCGAAGATGAGGCCGGCGATGAGGTAGTACCGTGGGTTATAGCTCGGTGTGATATACTGGCCGAGCGAGACGAAGATCATGAACACCGGCACCAGCAGGATGCGGGTCAGAGTGAGTTTATTGGGCAGATTCATACAAAATTATCCTCCAATCTGTTATTTTGCAACAGTACCATACAAATCGTAAAGGTCGCTGTCGTCCACCAGCACATCATAGAACTCGCCGGGGTAGAGCGGCTCTTCGCTGGACACACAGACGTTGCCGTCCACTTCGGGGGCATCGGCAGCGGTGCGGCAGAGGTAGAGGCCGCTCTCGTCGTCCACACCGTCGCAGAGGACGCGGACAGTCTGGCCCACCTTTGCGGCCTGCTTCTGGGCCATGATGCCGGTCTGGATCTGCATCACCAGCTCAGCGCGCTTGTCCTTGACTTCCTGATCGATCTGGCCGTCCATCTTGGCGGCAACGGTGTTCTCCTCGGCGGAGTAGGCAAAGCAGCCCAGACGGTCGAACTGCACTTCCTTCACGAAGTTGCACAGGTCCTCGAACTGCTCTTCCGTCTCACCCGGGAAGCCCGCGATGAGGGTAGTGCGGAGGGTGATGTTCGGGATCTCACGGCGCAGCTTGCCGATGACGTCCAGCAGCTCGGCGCGGTTGGAACGGCGGTTCATGTTTTTCAGAATGGTGTCGTTGCAGTGCTGGATGGGCAGGTCGAGATAAGGCAGGACCTTCTCGTTCCGCTTCATGGCGGCGATGAAGTCGTCGGTGATGCGCTCCGGGTAAGCGTACATGATGCGGATCCACTCGAGGCCTGGGATCTTGTTCAGCTTGTCCAGCAGCTCGCAGATGCTGCCCGGCTTGCCCCAGTCCTCACCGTAGGCGGTAGGGTCCTGGGCCACGATGATGAGCTCCTTGACGCCCTCACCGGCCAGCCAGCGGGCCTCGGCCACACAGTCGGCCATCTCGCGGCTGCGCAGCGGGCCGCGGATGCCGGGGATCGCGCAGTAGTGGCAGCGGTTGTTGCAGCCCTCGGCGATTTTTAAGTACGCATAGTGGGCAGGCGTACCGATGACGCGCTTGCCGCCCAGAGGAAAGTCCTTCTTGAGGCCGTAGCTTTCCAGATGTTCTTCACCGTTGAGCAGACGGGCCACGATGGAGTCGATGGCCTTGTTGGAGGCACAGCCAACCACGGCGTCCACCTCGGGGATCTCTTCCTCGATCTGGCTGCGGTAGCGCTCGGCCAGACAGCCGGTGACGACCACCTTCAGGTTGGGGTTCGCCTGCTTGTAGGAGCAGGCCTCAAGGATGTTCTCAATAGCCTCGGTCTTGGCGCTCTCGATGAATCCGCAGGTGTTGACGAGGATGACGTCCGCTTCTGCGAGGTCAGCCACCGTCTCGTGGCCCGCCGACAGCAGGATGTGGACCATCACGTCCAAATCGACCTGATTCTTCGGGCAGCCAAGGGAAATACACGCAATTTTCATATGGGGTAATACTCTCTTTCTCTCTTGAGGGTCAATTTTCTTCTTCTACTCTTTTGATTGCTTCTTTTATAATAGGATACGCAAACCCCCGCCGGGCCAGCGCAGCCACCACAAGGTCTTTCCGCCCTGCGGCCAGCTTGCCGCGGTACCGCCCTTCCACGAGGGCGGCGGCGGCTTCCAGCTCCGGGTCTCCGCCCGCTTCGTCCGGGGCGTAGATCTCTTCCAGCGCAGCAGAGATCTGCTGCGCGTCCAGCCCCTTCTGCCGCAGATCCTGCGCGGCAGCGCGGCGGCTCTTGCGGGCGGCCAGCAGGCCGTGCGCCCGGGTCCGGGCGTAGCGCTCGTCGTCCACATACTGCCGCTCCACCATCTCCGCCACCACAGCGGCGGCGGTGGGCTGGGTAAACTTCCGCCCCAAGCGCTCATAGAGCTGCCCGGAGGAAAGCTCCTGCCCGGCCAGAAGCTCCATGGCCCGGGCGCGGGCCTTGGCGGCGTCGGTGGACTTTTCTTCTTCAGCCAGCGGACGGCCTCTTCTCGAAAAGGACATTTAGTCCTCCACCATGATGTCCAGCTCGCTCTCGCTGCTGCGGGCCGGGGCCTTGACGACAGGCTCCTTGGAGGCAGAAGCGGTCTCACCGCCCTCTTCCTTCTCTGCCGCAGCGGCAGCAGCTTTGCCCGCCGGGCGGCGGGTGGCGTAGAGCTTGTCCGCGTTGGCGCGGATCTGGCCCTCGATGTCGTTGGCGATCTCGGGGTTGTCCTTGAGGAACTGCTTGGCGTTGTCACGGCCCTGACCCAGACGGATGTCGCCGTAGTTGAACCATGCGCCGCTCTTCTGGACGATGCCCAGCTTGACACCCACGTCGATGAGCTCGCTCATCTTGGAGATGCCCTCACCGAACATGATGTCAAATTCAGCCTCACGGAACGGAGGAGCCACCTTGTTCTTGACGATCTTGGCGCGGGTGTGGTTGCCGATGAACTGGCCGGAAGAGTCCTTCAGGCCCTCGACGCGGCGGATGTCGATGCGGACAGAAGAATAATACTTCAGGGCGCGGCCGCCGGTGGTAACTTCGGGGTTGCCGTAGACGATGCCCACCTTCTCGCGCAGCTGGTTGATGAAGACACAGACCGTGTTGGTCTTGCCGATGACGCTGGTCAGCTTGCGCATAGCCTGACTCATCAGACGGGCCTGCAGGCCGACGTGGCTGTCACCCATCTCGCCCTCGATTTCGGCACGAGGCACCATAGCAGCGACGGAGTCCACGACGATGGCGTCGATGGCACCGGAGCGCACCAGCGCCTCGCAGATCTCCATGGCCTGCTCGCCGGTATCCGGCTGGCTGACCAGCAGCTCGTCGATGTTCACGCCCAGTGCGGAGGCATAGGCCGGGTCGAGGGCGTGCTCGACGTCGATGAAGGCCACCTCGCCGCCCTTTTTCTGCGCCTCGGCGAGGATGTGGAGGGCCAGCGTGGTCTTACCGCTGGATTCCGGTCCGAACACCTCGATGATACGGCCGCGCGGCACACCGCCCACGCCCAGCGCCAGGTCGAGGCCGAGGCTGCCGGTAGAGATGGCGTCCACCTGCATGGCGGTGTTATCGCCCAGCTTCATGATGGCGCCCTTGCCGAACTGCTTTTCGATTTGGGCCAGCGCAGTTGCCAGCGCATCCTTCTTTGCGCCCGGCTCCGTCTTCTGGGTGGCGGGGGCGACGTTGTTGTTCTGATTCTTTGCCATAGCGTGCTGCTCCTTTATCACATGGCCTGCGGGGTGCAGGCAGTGCTGTACAGATTCTTTCCTCTATAGTATATCACAGATTTCAAATATTACAACAGATAGTTGTAGATATTTTCACTTTTTCTCACGCTTATTTGGGTCTCCGGGCCGTCACGCAGCGGTCATTGCCGCCGAAGTCCTTCCGGCAGGCAATGTCTGCCCAGCCGTTTGCTTCCAGCAGGGCGGTCACGGCCTCCCGCTGCTGCCAGCCGATCTCCAGCGCCAGCGCACCGCCGGGGCGCAGAGCTTTCTGGTAGTGTTCCGCGATGGCCTTATAAAATACGAGACCGTCTTCCCCGGCTTCCAGTGCCATGGCCGGCTCTTTGGCCACTTCGGGCTGCAATTCGCTCATCTCCTGCGCTGTCAGGTAGGGTGGGTTCGAGACGATGAGGTCGAGCTGACCCTCCGGCAGGGTCTCCCAGTAGGTGAAGAGGTCACCCTCCACCGGCTCTGCGGCGCGGATAGGCTTCATGCCCCAGTCGAAGGCCGGCTCTTCAAAAGGCGAGGCATCCAGCACGTTTTCGGTGCTGCCGCCCCGGCCTTTCAGGGCCAGACGGGTATTTTTCTCGAGATAGACGTAGGCTTCCGGGCTCTTTTCCACGCAGACGACCTGCGCCGCCGGGCAGAGCCGCTTGACGCCAAGGCCCAGACAGCCGGTACCGGCGCAGAGGTCCAGCGCCCGGGGCGCTTCCACGCCCGCCAGCATCTCGGCAGCCGTCTCAGCCACCACCTCGGTATCAGCACGGGGACAGAGCACGCCCGGCCCCACGGCCAGTTCAAAGTCGAGGAAAGGCCAGCTGCCGCAGAGATATTGCAGCGGCTCCCGGGCCGCACGGCGAACGGTAAGTTCTTCGAGCTTTGCCGCTTCGGCGGCGTCCAATGGACGGTCAGAAAGGCGAACGTCCCGGCCTGTCGCCAGCCGGAACAGCTCCCGGGCGTCGAAATCTGCGTCCGGACAGCCCGCCGCCGTCAGCCGCGCTTCCACCTCTTTGACCGCTGCACGGGGCAGCATCGCTTCGCTCACCATTTGCCGTCCTCCGGGTCTTCGGGCAGCACCGGCGTCACGGCGGCGATGGCCACCTCAATCATGCTGTCGTCGGGTTCAAAGACAGTCAGCCGCTGCACCCAAAGGCCGGGCTGGCGGATGATGCGGGTGGCGATGTTGTCCGAGCGGCCGCACCACTTGAGCAGCTCGTAGCTGATGCCCATGATCACCGGCAGGAGCAGCAGCTTGAACAGGACGCGGAGGCTGGTGCTGCTCCAGGGCAGCACGCTGTAGAGGAAAACACTGACGATGACCACCAGAATGAGGAAGCTGGTGCCGCAGCGGGGGTGGAAACGGGTGTACTTGCGGACATTCTCCACGGTCAGCTCGTCGCCGGCCTCGTAGCAGGCGATGGTCTTGTGCTCTGCGCCGTGATACTCGAAAACGCGGTGGATCTCCTTCATCTTGGAGATGGCCACCATGTAGCTGAGGAAGATGGCAACTTTCAGCACCGCCTCGAGGATGACTCTCGGCCAGCGGGTCAGGGTGACCACCTTGCCGAGGCCGCCCACCAGCACCGTCGGCAGAACGGTGAACAGCAGGATAGCGAACAGGCCGCCCACGAGGGCCGCACCGGCCATCAGGATGTCCTCGGCCTTCTTGCCCAGATGGTCGCCCACCCATTTTTCAAAGGCAGACTCTTCCTCTTCGGCGTCGTACTCGTCGCCCATGCTCACCTGTGCAGAGTACATCATGTAGCGGTAGCCGGTGATGAGGCTCTCTATCATCGAGATGGCTCCCCGCACGAGAGGGATCTTGGCCCAGATGCCGTGTTTCGGGGTGTCTTCTATCTTCGTTTCGATGGTGCCGTCGGGCTTGCGCACAGCGCAGCAGATGTGCTCCGGGCCGCGCATCATGATGCCTTCCATCAGGGCCTGACCGCCCACACTGGTCTTGAAGCATTCCTTCTTGGGTTCGTGATTCATAAAATGGATTTCTCCTGTCAGTTTTTGACCTTTATTCTATCATATAAATATGACAAAATCTTGGAAGTTGTTTTCGTAAGCAGGGTGCGCCGAATGGCGAGAATTTTTGTCAGCAGACAAGGCGATTTTCCGCAGCGATCCTGACGGATCGCAAGGGAAAGCAACACGGTATGCTGGCAAAAAGACCGCTCAGGCGGTGTGCAATACTTATGAAAACGGCTTCTTATTTTTTGTAGAGCGGCAGCCCCAGAGTGACCACCGTACCCCGGCCCAGAGTGCTCTTGATGTCCATCGTGCCGTCGAGGGCGGTCATGATGGAGTCCACCAGCGCCAGACCGATGCCGCTGCCGCGCACCGAGTTGCTGCCCTTGTAGAACTTGGTCTTGACGTTCTCGAGGTCTTCGGGCGGGATGCCGCGGCCCTGGTCGATCAATTCGATAAAGGCTTTGTACTCGCCCGCCCAGAGCTTGACTGTGATGCGCCCGCCGGGGGCGGAATACTTGATGGCGTTGTCCAGGATGTTGATGAACACCTGCCGCAGACGGTCGGGGTCGGCGTAGACCGGGATCATCTCCTCCGGCTCATTGTACACCAGCACAAGCCCCTCCCGCTGGATGCGGGCCTCGCAGAAAAGCACCGCATCGGTCAGCTCGGCCACAAGGTCGAGGGGGCGGCAGGTCATCTTGAGACGGCCATTCTGCAGGCGGCTGAAATCCAGCAGCTCCTCCACCATGTTGTAGAGGCGGGCCGTCTCGTTGTTGATGATCTCGAGGCCCTTGCGGTAGTTCTCGTCGGAGGGGTCGTCCAGTGTGCGCAGCGTCTCCACCCAGCCCCGGATGGAGGTGAGCGGGGTGCGCAGCTCGTGGGAGACGGAGCTGATGAACTCGTTTTTCATCTTTTCCGTCTCTTCGAGGCCCTCGGCCATCCGGTTGATGGTGCCGCGCAGGCGGTCCACCTCATCCCGCTCGTCGCCGGTGACGGGCAGACGGACGTCCAGCTCACCCCGGGCGATGCCGGCGGCGGTGCGCTCCACCTGTCCCAGCGGCACCACGATGCTCCGCACGAAGTACAGGCCCGACATGATGGTAAAGGCCAGCACCGCCGCACCCATGATGAGGGCCACCACCACGGTGCGTTTGAGCTGTTCTTCCACCAGTGTCAGACTGGTGACAAGACGCATGGCAGCCACATCTTCGGCTGCATAGGGTACGAGACAGCAGGCCGCCATGACCATCTCTCCGCTCTGGGTGCGGTAGATGGCGATGCCCTGCCCGTCCACGGCGTCCTGCGCCTGCTCAAAGTCGGTGCGGGTGACGATGCCCTCGGCATCGGTGCCGCTGGACGAGGCGATAACGCCGCCGTAGCTGTCCAGCAGCATAAATTCGTATTTGTCCTTATCGGAGAACTGCTCCACCATCCGACGCAGAGCCACGCTGCGGCTGGCGGCGGTCTTCTGGCTCGTTTCGCCGGTGTACATTTTGAGCTGACCGGTGATGGACGAAAAGCGGCGGTACATGGTCTGCTGGACGCCGTTGTAGTAGCTGCGGGTGGCGCTGTAGAGGAACATGACCTCCACCAGCAGCACCAGCAGTACCGTAATGAGCAGACTGCCCCGCAGCCATCGCCGGGTGATACCGCTTCGCATGTCACTCCTCCCACCGATAACCATATCCCCACACGGTGAGGATATGTGCCGGATGGCTGGGCTCATCCTCCACCTTCATCCGCAGACGGCGGATGTTCACGTCCACGATCTTGACGTCGCCGAAGTAGTTTTCACCCCAGACACCTTTGAGGATGCGCTCGCGCACCAGCGCCACACCGGGGTTGCGGAAGAACAGCTCCATGATCTGGAACTCCACCTGAGTCAGCTCGATGGGCTTGCCCGCCTTGAGCAGGACGCGGCGGTTCTCGTCCAGCACGAAGCTGCCGCTCACCAGTGAGGCCGGAGCCTGCTCCCCTGCCTCGGTGCCAGCCGAACGGCCCACGCGGCGGCAGAGCGCCTCCACACGGGCCAGCAGCTCACTGACGCTGAAGGGCTTGGTCATATAGTCGTCGGCACCGATGGACAGGCCGCGGATCTTATCCTGCTCCTGCCCCTTGGCACTCAGGATGATGATGCCGATCTTCTGGTCGGTGCGGCGAATGGTCTCGCAGAGCGAGAAGCCATTCATGCCCGGCAGCATCACGTCCAGGATGGCCGCGTCACAGCCCGGCCGCTGCTCCAGAAGAGGCAGGGCCGCTTCGGCGCTGTCTGCCTCCACAGCCTCCATCCCGGCCAGACGCAGGTTCAGCGCTATCATCTCGCGAATGCTGGCCTCATCTTCCACTACCAGAACCTTGACCATTTATCGTTCCTCCGTTTCTATCCGGTTTGCCTTATGCGCAAGGCCCGGTATGTTACGAAAAATCATTTTTATTCAGTCCGCTCAGACTCACCCTGCCTGCCAATGGCTCTCCCCTTGGGAGCAACGGCGACGACCGCCGCCAGTGGCGGAAACAGGGAGGAACTGTTGGGGCAGCGGCCAGCAGGATGCGAGCGAGAGCGAAGCAGATGCTGGGAGCCGCAACCCGACTTTGGCGCGAAGCGCCTGAGAGGGCTAATTCAGCCGGTACAGCGACCGGGAGAGCCGGTAATCCGGGTCCTCTATGGTCACATCCGGGCCGAGCTTTGCCTGCATCTGGCGGGACGCCACCACACCAAGGCGGGTCCATCCCACAGCGTTCTCGCTGGACGAAGCCAGCCGCAGGGTAAGCACCAGCTTGTTCTCGTCTACCGTCCGCAGCTCCACGGCGTCCTCCTCGTCCGTGCTGTCCGTCAGCATCAGGTTGCCCTCCCACTCGATGGGCAGGGCGATATAGCAGCCGGTCTCCTCATCCAGCAGGCCGAAACTCTTTTCCGGCGCTGACGCCGTGTAGTCCATCCAGACGATAAAATCCATCCGTCGGCTCTGGCTCATGTTCAGCAGACCCGCTTCGTCGGGCTGGGTCGGTATCTCCACGGTGCCGTCGCCGTCCAGATCGCGGCTCACGAGGCTTGGGACATTGCGCAGCGAGGCATTGTACAGCTCCTCGCTGGTGATTTGAGAGGCCGGCACCATCTGCTGGCTCTCATCGTCGAACCGCAGCAGCACCGAGGCCAGATTATTGCCCGAGATGCCCGTCCAGCCGTCCAGCACCAGATAGTGCTTTCCGTCCGCGCCGAGGCCCGCCGCCACCGAGGCGCAGCCCGAGAACTTATCGCCCGACAGTGCCATAACGGCCACCTGCTGGAAACTTCCGTCCTTATCGACGGTCAGCAGCTCGATCTGGACGCCGCTGTCTTCCAGCGTGGACATCAGGATCAGGTCTTCGCTGCCGCCGCCGGTGATGTCCTCCACGAGGTACTGCTCATAGGCCTGCTCGAGGATGGCCGACACCTCGCCGTTCTCATAGGAGTAAACGGCCAGGTAGTGGTCATCCTGCGAAGCCGCATAGCCCACGACGAGCTGGGCCGTGCCGCCCGCCTGAAGCTGAGCCAGCCGGACATTGTCCACCGAATCGGCCAGGCCCTCTACGGTCTGGCTCACCTGCCAGACACCCCCGCTGTTCTTGCGTAAGAAAGCAACGCATACATTGGAGGTGAGGGCCGTGGTGTAGAACACCGCTGCGTCCTGTTCGCCGTCGCCGTCGAAATCCTGCAGCACAAAGGGCGACAGCAGGTCGCCCTGCAGCGGATATTTCAGCTGGGCGCTCTCCCCCAGCCAGTCGTTCAGAGCGGTCTGCAATGCGCCGTAATCGCCCGCAAGGCGGGGCGCACGCAGCAGTTCCTCCACCTGCACCGTCTCTTCCGGCATGGGGATGCTGCACCCGGTCAGCAGCAGGCAGAACGCCACGCACAGCGCAGCCGCCCGCAGCCATCCTTTGATTTTCAACATGTTCCCTCCTGCTCGTGGAAATCTGCATACCATAACAGTATCAGTATATCACGCAAGGAGGGCTCTGCCAAGCGGCGAAAACAGAAAAAGCCCTCTCCCAGACGGGAAAGGGCTTTTTGATACTGATCTATTCAGTCAGAGTCGATCAGACGAGCTCCAGAACTGCCATCTCAGCAGCGTCGCCGCGGCGAGCGCCGATCTTGATGATGCGGGTGTAGCCGCCGTTGCGGTCAGCGTACTTGGGGCTGATCTCATCAAACAGCTTCTTTGCAACATCTTCCTTGGTGATGTAGGCGTAGACCTGACGCTTGGTGTGCAGGTCGCTGGCCTTACCCAGGGTGATCATCTTCTCGGCCATGGAACGAACGTCCTTGGCGCGAGTGACAGTGGTCTCAATCTTGCCATTCTCTAACAGGTAGGTAACCATAGCGCGCATCATAGCGTTGCGGCTGTCGCTGGTTCTACCGAGCTTTCTGGTACCGGGCATCCCGTTTCACTCCTTAACTTTAATATTACTCATCGTCTGTGTTCAGCTTGAAGCCGAGAGAGTCCAGCTTAGCCATGACTTCCTCGAGGCTCTTGCGGCCGAGGTTACGAACCTTCATCATTTCGTCCTCGCTCTTGCTGACCAGATCCTCCACCGTGTTGATGCCGGCGCGCTTGAGGCAGTTGAAGGAACGGACGCTCAGATCCAGCTCTTCGATGGTCATCTCCAGAGCCTTCTCCTTATCGTCGTTGGTCTTCTCCACCATGATCTCAGCGCCAGCGGCCTCGTCGGACAGGTTGACGAACAGGTTCAGGTGCTCGGTCAGCACACGGGCAGCCAGAGAAACGGCCTCCTGTGCATTGATCGTGCCATCCGTCCAAACCTCAATGGTCAGCTTGTCGTAGTCGATGGCCTGGCCAACACGGGTGCTCTCGACATTATAATTCACCTTGAGCACGGGGGTGTAAATGCTATCAACGGGAAGAGTGTTGATGTCATTCTTCTCGATGATGGCCTGCTTGTTGCGCTCAGCGGGCACATAGCCGCGACCCTTATCGAAGGTCAGCTCCATGACGAGCTTGCCGCCCTCGCCCAGGGTTGCGATGTGCCACTCAGGGTTCAGGATCTCAATATCATCGCCCTGCTTGATGTTGTCGGCGGTGACCTCACAGGGGCCAACTGCCTCAACACGCACTGTCTTCGGACCGTCGGTGTACAGCTTTGCAGCGATACCCTTCAGGTTCAGGACAATCTCGGTAACGTCTTCCTTGACGCCCTCAATGGTGGAGAACTCGTGAACCACGCCGTCGATCTTGACGCTGGTCACGGCGACACCGGGCAGAGAGGAAAGAAGCACACGACGCAGGCTGTTGCCCAGTGTGATGCCAAAGCCACGCTCCAGAGGCTCTGCCACGAACTTGCCGTAGCGGCCGTCGGGAGACAGGCTTGCCGTTTCGATTTTGGGACGTTCAATCTCCATCATATCTATGCCCTCCTTGTCAAACCGATGTTGCCATCGGCCCATTATTAAATTCTTTCAAAGAAAAGAATGCGAAAACCGGCCATCCACACGGAAGGCCAAGCCTTCTTAATGGATTACTTGGAGTACAGCTCGACGATGAGGTGCTCTGCAACTTCGTAGTCGATGTCGCTGCGCTCGGGGAGCTTGTTGACGACGCCCTTCAGGGTGCCAGCCTCGCGGTCCAGCCAGGAGGGCAGAGCCACGACGGGGGCCTCGGGGCCAGTCAGCTTAGCGAACTTAGCAGAGCTGCGGCTGGACTCACGGACCTCGATGACGTCACCGGCCTTGATGAGGTAAGAGGGGATGTTGACCTTCTTGCCGTTGACGGTGAAGTGAGCGTGAGAGACCAGCTGACGAGCGTCGCGGCGGGTCTGAGCAAAGCCCAGACGGAACACGACGTTGTCCAGACGGCGCTCCATGAGCTGGAGCAGGTTCTCACCGGTCTTGCCGGGCATAGCCTCAGCCTTCAGGTAAGCGTTGTGGAACTGCTTCTCCAGAACGCCGTAGATGAACTTGACCTTCTGCTTCTCCTTCAGCTGAGTAGCGTACTCAGACTGCTTCTTGCGCATGTTGCCATTGGAGTTGCGGGTAGTATTCTTCTTTGTCTATTGTCCATTCCGGACTGTATTTATGACCTGCTGCCGCTACAGTTTCTTTCTTGCTTTCTCCGCATACTGTACATGTATAGGTCTTCTCTCCTGCTTCTGTACATGTTGGCTCTTTGGTTATTGTACCGTCATTCCATACATGAGTTGTATGCTCTTCCTTAACATCATTGTAAGTAGTCTTTTCCCACTGTAATGTTGTAAGAGTAAGCTTTCCAGCTCCTGTATATGGCTTAACTTCTTTATCAAGGCTTGAAGCTGCATATAATGTATATCCACTATATGGAAGTGCACTCTTGAACTCATCCTTATCCTGAATCAATGCAACCTCACCAGCTTTGGTTGTGTTAAGAATAACCTTTGTTTCTTTCTGCTGTCCATCAAGCATATATATTGTGTTAATTGCATTAATATAACCCGCTGCACTATCTCCATTTCCACTTATAAGTGCATTAGATATTCCTGACATGTAGCAATTTTCAAGTAACATATGCGCCCCACAGTTAGATGAAGCTCCATTGCTGACTATTTTTTGTGCTAATTGTGCACCTGCAGTATTCTCTATATCAAGGCGCATATTTCTTAAATCCTGTGCATCCATAATACAGTTATAAACATGTGCTGTACCATAACGAAGTCTTGGCATTCTGTCCATAGAATTCTTGTAGTAATTATTAGCAAGAGTTACTGTTATGTTCTTTGCAGATGTATCTTCGTCTGACTGTCCAAAAAGATGAGTTTTCTTCTGTCCATAACAATAATTATATATCTGCTGTTCTGTCATTCCCTCTTCAAGCAAATGCTTATAATAAGGATAACTATCCGGTGATGCCTTTAACGCATTCATCATCTCTTCAAAGAATACATTATTATCACTGGCTGGAAGGAACTCACACCATGATATTGTAATATCAGTATTATTATTTGGTGTCTTTACATCAATAACACCATCATATGCCTTATAGAAAGTACAATGGTCAATCCATATATCAGAACTGCCCTTTTCTATAGTCATATAATCCCAGTCATTACGATCATATGCTCCACTTGTATTTTCGTCCCATTCCCATAACTCATCAAACTTAATATTTCTTATGATGATATTGCTTGAACCTGTAATATCAACACATGTATGTGTAATCTTAGCTCCATTCTTAGAGTAAATTGTAAGATTGCTCATATCTGCAAGCTTAAGCATTGATACGCCAGTCTTTAAAAGAGTAGGATGTGTAAGTGGCACCCATTTATGCGCTGTTATAAATGCACTGTAATCACTGAAATTATTTACTTCCTTATCCCCCAGTGCAACATCTGCTGTAAGCTCAATAACTGATGCTTTTCCAGACTTTTTAACACTCTGTATTGCTTTAAGGAATTCTTCTGCTGTTCCTGCTGTGTAATAATTATCAGATGTTTCTTTTAATAATCCTCCACCTGTAACACCGGCACTCTGTGCATATCCTTCCTGCCCATACTGTGAAAGACCTGAATCATTGCCCTCAGTCTTATCATATGTATCTGATAAATACTCTTTTTCTACATATCTGTCTGAGCTTTCTGTCTTTACTGATCCCTTATATGCAGTGCCTTCTTCAGTTACTGTTGTATATGGATTCCATCCAAGATAATCTGCTGATATCATCTCTTCTGCTTTTTTCTTTGAAATCTGTCTTCTGTCAGCATTAATTACATATGCAGGTCCATAAGTTCCATATTCAAAGAATCTTGCATTTTCTGCTTTGTTACCACTCATATCTGAATATGGTTTTTTAGCTGTTCCGCTTAAAATCTTACCCATGTAACAGTTTATCCATGTAATATATGCATCTGCTCCCCATGGTCTTGCAAGATAATACTTGCTTCCTGAGCATCCGTCTTCTGAAAGAATCTGGCAATTATTAAATGTAAGTCCATATGCTGCATCAGCTGATGCCTTTGGCGCACATACATAACCAGAATTCTTGTTAGCATTGTAGCGGAATACAAGTCTGCAATCATTGAATAATGCTCTAGGGTCATTGCCATATATAAAGTCTACATTACCTGCTATGTAACATTTGTAATAATACTGTGTTCCACCATTAGCACACAATGTATCCTGGTATCCAAGAATTCTTACATTAATATAAGAAGTTTCGTCAGCATCATTTCTTAAAGCATCACACGATTCATTACTCAGTGAACCATCACCAAGATACTTATATGTATTTTCTATTGTAAGGTTTTCTGCGGAAAATCCTTTTGCTGCTGAATTAATCAATACAGCACATCTTGACTTCATATCTCCGCCAACCCATTCTTTAGTATCATAGAAAATTCTTGTCTTTTCGCTGTCCTCACCTATAAGTGTAATGTATGGTGAATTAACTACAAGGTGCTCTTCGTAGTCACCCTCTTTAACAAGGATAATTACGCGATCTGTATTATTACTGCTTACAGAGTCAACTGCTGCCTGTACTGTCTTATATGTAGGAATACCGTTGACTGCCTCACCGTCAGCACCTTCATATGCACTGTCTACAATCTTATTGTAATTAGTAAGATATACATAATTAAATGTTTCTCTAGTCTTGTTACCTTTCTTATCTGTGAATATTAATTCAACATCATTTCTTCCTTCTTCAATAGCAATGTCTTTAAATGCAAAGCTTTCTTTTTCTTTAACATCTGTCTTTGCTGCTTCACTGCCATTAACATAAAGCGTTGCTGTTACATTTTCTTCAACTACACCTTCAATTGTAATCTTATGACTATGAGGAGGTATTTGATCTAGAGTAAGAGTTACTAGGGCTTCTCCTCCCATGTTACCAATAGT
>ENA-UEOR01000446-UEOR01000446.1-human-gut-metagenome-genome-assembly--contig:-NODE-446-length-24971-cov-13.005423_pt1 | contig 24971 bp, 20 predicted proteins | sample MGYA00242887_ERZ507890 | MGnify/ENA primary metagenome ERZ507890 (study PRJEB26167, sample SAMN06115431) | human gut metagenome | host: Homo sapiens | place: China:Guizhou | collected 2014-10-21...
TAAAGTACTGTGCCAGACAATAAAAACTACCCGGTTTTACCTATTTTATAGCCGTTTTTACATAAAATAATCGAGTGATTTATAGGGATGGAAATTGGGTGTTTATTGTTTGTGTTATTCATAATGCGCTAATATACAGGTGTGTATAAGCGTAATTCCTGTTTCCCATCTAAATTGCCAGTGATAGGGTAGTGATACCGTAGTGATAGAGAAAACGGGCATATATCACTAACGAAACAGATTGAATATCAATCGATAAAAAAGAAATCAGTGATACAGTGACAGAGGAAATGGGAAAAACTTGTATGATAAGGCCCTGTTTTTTTCTTTGGTATATTTTATACGATTTCTGAATTTTAGTGCAGTTGCCCTGCAAAATGGCGTATCGTTCATTACGACACACTTTCTTTTATTTTATGGATAATTTTTCTTCTTTTTGCCACCTAAAGGCCGTTTTTAACTCCATTTCCCCAGCCTTCTTCTCAAAATGGCAGTTTGTTACTGCAGTATTACTTGAGTAAAAGTTTATAAGTGATTATAAATAAGGATGATATGTCTGTTTGCGAAGAACAGTAAAAAAGCCCGTTTTCAAGGGGTAAAAGTTACTTGTTTTTACTTGTAACTTATTGGGAATAAAAAAGATAGTAGTCAGAAACAAAATGACTAAAAAAACGTTCGTTTTAATTCGTCATTTTTACTGCACAAAAATACAACTACTTTTTGAACCTGCAATCCTTTCCACAAATATTTTTTCTTTTTCTATATTCTTTCTTATCAATCAGATAGCTTAAGGAGTACGAAAAACCGCCTTTCCGATACAAACTCTTTCGAAGACCGCCCAAAATGACTAAAAAAAACGAACGTTTTCGCTATCAAAGTACAAAAGTTAACAGATAGTCTTGCGTACATTAAATATATAAAAGAAGAAATTATTCTTAATACATTATTTACTAACAAATTAATTTAAGTTATGAACAAAAAGTTTTCTACTCTTGTCGCCAGTATGTTACTGGCAACGACAGTCGGAACAGTTTCTGCACAGAATCTAGAGTTCACAAAGTCAGCTCTACCTACAAATGTTAGGGTAGAGAGTGTGGCCGACGGAAAATGCTATCAGTTGACAGACGGTTGGAATGTGTTGGTAATGCAGAAGGTTTCGACAGAAAAAGGTGATCGTTTCATCTTGAAGTATGTCCCTTATTACGCAGCCAATATAGGGGAATCCTTGTGGTATGTGACGGTTGATAAAGACAATAAGGAAAATGGTGTGGCCTTTAAATTTATGAACTTGGCTTATAATTATCCTATCTCTTTTGATCCGGCAAAGATTCAGGATTATAAACCGGGAAAGACTTATGAAGGTTCTTATTTGGCTGGTGAAGCAGTCGCTTGGGCTTGGATGAGAAGTGAAGCCGGTGAGGGCTTAAATGTAGGTAAAACTCCGGAAGCCTATTTCAAGACAGACTCTGTGATGACTTTGATTCCGAATGCAGATGGTACGGTTGCTGCTGTCAAGTATGATGTTCGTGAGACTGACAAGCTTGCACAGTTGAACATTCGTCCGGCTGTTGCTGGTCCTGTTTGGTTAGGAAAGAACGATTTGAACAGCATGTTGCAGACACAAGATGCAACAAATGGTAAAATATCTTTCTCTTTTGAAAAAGATGTGACAGAAGGTTTGGCAAACTTGTGGTCTGCAGGTAAAGGCCATGCTTATGAGGCTGTTGATGCTGTAGGCGAAAGCACTTTGTCATATGGTGCTGTTGCTGATGCTGCTGCTGAAAAGGATGCGGCTATGCTTGCTGCCAATGAAGCTGAAAAAAAAGTAGAAGCAGCCGTGAAAGCTCTGGCTGATGCTGAATCAGAATATAATGTTTTGGCTCAGAAGATCCAGAATGTAGAGTCTGAAAAGGTTGAAAAAGGTAGAGAACTTGTGAATCAAAGTTGGATTTACAACTTTTTGAATGAAAGTGAAGATGCTACAAAACAAGCGATTTTACAGAAAAAACAATCTATCGCAACAAGTTCTGATCTAAACGAAGAGGCCAAGAAACAACTTGCAGAATTGGCTGAAAAATTGGAGGCAGCTCAAAAGGAATATAGTGAAGCAGTTGCTGTCCAAACCGCTTTTCAAAAATCTATTAATGATGCCACGGAAGAATGGAGTGCTGCTCTGGATGTTAAAAATAAAGCATTCGATCAGCAAAATAGATATGTTAAGTGGGGATTAGCGATGGAGAAGTATCTCAACCAAACAAATGATGTATATTATGTCTCAGATATGGGCCATGCCCCTAAAGATAAACCAGAAGCATGGAAGGCTTATTTCAATGCAGCTAATGTAACTGATGAAGCAGAGAAGGAAGCCTTTGTAGAATATGGACATCGTTTGTATGCTATCTTGAAAGAAGCAAATAATGGTGCAGATATAGCAATCTCTGCTTCAGCTTATAAGGCCCAAAACGATAAGGCTTTTACAAATGGTGTCAATGCTCTTAATACTGAAGAAAATGAAACCTTTGAAAAAGCTGCAGAAGCTGTTATCGCTTCAGAAGGTGCAATAGCTTCAATCTCTAAAAAGTTAGATGTTGCTATTGGTGTAGCAGAGGAGAAAGAGAAAGCAGAGGAGGCTGCCAGCACAGCTTATGACGATATGTTTGAAGCTTATGAAGTTCACAGTCAAGCTCTTGAAGAAGCAAAGAAAGAGTTGAAAGAACTTGAAGAAGAATTGGTCTCTGTTCAAGCTGAACTGAAAGAAGTTAGTGCTAAGAAGGTCGAGCTAGAAACTGCTATTTTCAACTATACGCAACAAATTGCAAGTTTGAATGAACAGTTGATGGCTTTAGATGGTGAAAAGGGGGCAGCTTATTGGACATGGGTAGACGCTCGTTATGCGCATAAGGATGCTGAACGTGCTGCTATCAAGGCTTCAGAAGTGTTTGAAAACATTCGTCTTGAAAAGTCATTTAACTGGTTATCTCTGAAAGCCGGCAAGAATGCCAAGGGCCAGGATACTTATTTAATGGTCGACACAGCTTATCTGAACGGCTCAGCCGGTGAAGAAATTGCAGGTATCCAGCATTTAGGATTCGCTACTCGTGAACATGAAGCTGATTTCAAATCTGTCAACAACTTGGCAGCTCGCGATATCAACGGTCGCTTCAACTTCCGTTTCTTCTACTGGCCGACTCAGGACTCTTTGCGTATTGAAGCAGATGGTTACAACGTGAAGAACGTAACGACTAAGTATTGGAAGGATCGTACAAATAGTGAAATCGATATTTTTGCTACTTCTGCAAAAGGCCAAGAAAACAATCTGGTTAAGATTGCCGTATTAGGTGGTGCCCGTCGTGAAGCCACTATCGGTTCTTCCGAAGAGCTGAAAGGCACAGGTATCTATACATACAACGACCGTATCGGTTTGAGCCTCTCTCCTGCTGCTCACAATGCCGTTTTGGAACCGGGCATCTATTTCATGGATGTAGTAAACGGTGCTGATGCACAGAAGAACGGTGCTCGCTTGATGGTTGATTTGAACGGTTGGAACTTGACAAAGGTTGCTCCGGCTGAATGGGATGTGATGAACTTCGAACACATGCCGGCCGCTAAGTGGGTTGTAAATCAGAATACGAATGAATTCGGTGGGTATCCTGAAATCTGGAACCAAGAAACAGGAGCTACTCTGAATAATGGTTCTTACAAAGTATTGGCTGATGGTAATATCGTAATTAACTATTATTATAACAACGAAGAAGCTTGGTTGACTAATGATACGCTGAAATTGACAAAGACCGTAAGTAACCGCTTGGGCTTCTTTAACGATGATGCCAAGAATGTAAACTATACTTTGAACTACTTGAATGTAGGCAATGACTTGGGTGTTACAATTGGCAACTCTACCGTAGGCAACGACACGATCTTACGTGTATCTGCCGATGAGGCTACTAAGTTCGAACTGGTAAAATGGGGCAATGATTATAATACCCCTATCTTCGAAAAAGACACGATCTTCCAGACTTATTATCAGATCCGTGTAAACGATCCGTATAAGTTCGCTAACAACCAGAAATATGTTCAGGTATCTGAAGTTGGTGGTACTGAAATGATGGTAGTAACAGAAGGTGCAGAAAATGGTTCTGTATTCACTTTGAAAGAAGTGAACTGCGTAGACGGAACTCATTACTATGCATTGCTGACAGAAGGCAAGAAAGCCGGTGTGATTGATGCAACAGGCTTGATTAAGGCTGAAAACGTGGCTACTGAATCTACAACTTCTGCTTTTGCGTTGGTTGCTGATACGACTGCTCTGTATCGTGAGTTTACAGCAGACGAATTGGGTGAAAACGGCGCAATGAAGTTCTACCGTGTAAACTCAACTGCTAAGGCTTATTTGTATGAAGGTGCTGATAACCTGCTTTGTGTAGAAGGTAAGGGTGACGATAAAGCTGAAGCATTCAATGTAATCCCGACAGGTGTCGAAAACACATTGATGCCACAGTACTTGATTGCTAAGGATGTGAACTTTGTAGCCGGTGATACAGTTCTGTGCGACGCTACTACTCATTCTCATGCAACAATAGAAGAAGCTTTGAAATGCCCGCATAGCAAAGTAACTGCTGACACGACATTTGGTCGTTTCTTGGTGAACATGATCGACTCAGTTCCCGCTGTTAAGAAATATACTTGGGAAGGTAAATACAAGAGACTTGCATTCTTGCCGGGTTATATGACAGCTGGTAACTTGGTTCTGGATGGCACAACTCATAAAGTCGCTCTGAAGCTGAATGCTCATGATCAGGCTAAGTTCTCTTTCCGTTTGGTTAACGAAGGATCTAACGACTTCTTGATCGAATCTGAATCTTATGGAAAGAAGACAGCGTTTGATGGCGGTATCGCTCCGTCTGCTAATCTGGGTGGTTGGGTGAAAGTACAGAACGGTGTTCCTGTCATCATCAATGACTTCGAAGCAGCTATGCAGTCTGACCTCTACAATGTCGACACTAACGCTGGTGGTGCAACAGCCAACGACGAAATCACGACTTCTGAAGTAACGATTATCGCAGGCGAAGGCAATGTTACAATCGCTAACGCTGCCGGCAAGAAGGTTGTTGTAAGCAACATCTTGGGTCAGGTAGTAGCCACTCAGGTTCTGACATCCGACAATGCTGTGATTGCTGCTCCTCAAGGCGTAGTCGTAGTAGCTGTTGAAGGTGAAGAAGCTGTAAAGGCAATCGTGAGATAAGGATAGAGGAATAGTGATAGTATTGGAGTGGCAGCGGCCACTCCCTCTATATAGTAATTTATAATCAAATAATTCTAAAATGTTTGGCCGTGTGCCGTGCAAACGGTAATTACCCTGTGACAGGCGAACAAGCGGTTTAATATTAATAATACTAAAGTATTGAAATAAAGTTCATTCTGCTGTAAGCCTGCGAAGGTGTAAGGCAGATAAAAAACAAGCCCCGGAGACGGTTTCGTCTTCGGGGCTTTGTTTATAATCAGTCTCTACGCACGTGTATTGGTCTAGGGTGGATGTTAAGAGTGTTTCCAACTTTTTTACAAAGACTTTTCCGGATACATGGCATTCCACCATTCCGGTTGGTCCTTGAGCCATTTGGCGAACCAAGCGTAGATGGTTTTGTTCCATTCGGCACGCTTCTTATAGTCCAGTATCTGGTGGTTTTGTCCTACTACTTGTACGAAGGCCGTAGGTTTGCCTAACAGTTTCAGGGCTGTAAACATCTGGATGCTTTCACCTACCGGGACGTTCGTGTCGACAGTGCCATGCAGGAAAAGAATCGGAGTGTTGATCTTGTCGGCATTGAATAGCGGGCTTTGCAACGTGTACATATCCCGTGCGTTCCAGGGATAGCTGTTTGCGCTTGCCAAAGCACTATAGGAGTATCCCCAGTAACCTTCGCCCCAATAGCTGGTGATGTCGCTGATTCCGGCATGGGAGATGGCGGCGGCAAAGATATCTGTTTTCGTTTGCAGGTATTGTGTCATGAAGCCTCCATAAGAAGCCCCTATGCAACCGATCTTTTTAGTGTCGACAAAGTTGTGTTCGGCACAGAATTTCTTTGTTCCTTCAATAATCTCGTCTCCCGTACGCAGTCCCCATGCATTCACGTGGCGGGCGGAGAACTCCTGGCCGAAGCCGGTTGCCCCGCTGGGCTGGATGATATAGACGATGTAGCCCAATGCCGCATATACATGCGACGGATACCGGTTTTCGAGTGAACGTTCCGTTGGACTGGTTCCCCCGTAGTAGTTCACGATCAGCGGATATTTCTTGTTGGGATCGAAATGGGGCGGCAGGTAATAACGACCGTAGATCGTGTCGCCGGCAGCTGCCCGGAAATTCCAGTCGTGCACTTCGCCGAGGATGACGTCTTTCAGAATACCGGCAGAGAGGTCTTTCAGGCAGACGGAGGTATTCTTTTTCAGGTTGATGGAGTAAAGGCGTTGCGAGTTGGAGGCGCTTTCGCCGAAATAAACCAGTTCGGGTGTTGTTTCGGCAATCGTAAAATCCGAGAGGATATCCTCTTTTAATGGGATGGGGAGGATTTTCCCGGTTGACGGATTCAAGACGTACAGGCGTACGCAATCCTTATCTTCTCCCTGCAGGTAGATCTGTTTATCACCTTTGTTCCAAACGAAGTTCTGAACCGATGGATTGAAATCTTTGGTGACAGGATTTGCCTGTTTGCTTGCCGGATCGTAAAGGAAGAGTTGTCCGTCGGCCATATTGGAAGTCTGCCCCGGTGCTATCTTCAGCCCTATTTTATTGAAAGCCTCCCCAGATGCGGCAATTGCCAGCATCTTGCCGTCGGGCGAGAATTGTGCATAGCTGATGAACGGATCTTTCAAAAGGAGTTCCGTCTCCAATGTTTGCAGATCCATCCGATAGAGTAAAGTAGTCGAAAACGGACGTTTCGTCAGCTCCCGTTCGCTGCAAGTGAAGAGCAGGTAGCGACCGTCGTCGGAAATGTCGTTGATGGAAGTCGAAGTGTGCCCGTAGGTAAGGCGTTGGAACACACCGGTTGCCAGGTCGTACTTATGGATGAATGAACGGGTACGCCATCCCGGCTGGCGGTCGTCAGGCACAAGGATTTCCTGAAGGTCTTCCCCTTTCTTCGGTCCTTCCTCGGTGATGTTGAACAGCAGGAAATCCTCTGTCGGGGCAAAGCTGAACCAACCGTCGGGAAGGTTGTGGGCAAGGACTTCCTCTGCTTGGGTTGCAGGGTCGATCGTGACAAGTTCCTTTCCCTGCATGCCTTTGCGGGTATAGTAAAGACGGTTGCTGCGGGGCATCCAGCTATAATGATGGTTGTTGCTTTCCATTAAAACCTGCCCTGTGGCCCGGTCGGTCACTTGCTGGAAGGATTCGGTATCGCCACCGGGATAAGTCGTCTGGTAGGCGGTCAGCAGGTATTTGCCGTTGGGGGAGAGGCTGACGGAGCGAAATCGTGTACCGTCGAAGACATCGCTCAAGGTGTAACGCTTCTCTGGATCGGTTGTCGCCGTGACAACGGCTTTGCTGTCCGTCTTGAAGGTGACTTTCGGAATGTGGTTCGTTTCGTCCGGGGCTGTAAGATATTTGATTACGACTTCGTAGCGGCGGGGTTCGAGTGTGAGCTTGAGCTCGCCGTTGGCGGGGGTCTGTTTCTCGTTGTCGATATATACTTCGTAATGCCCCGGTCCGCTGATCTGAAGAGTCCCGTCCGTATAGCGGTCGCTGTTCAGATAGAAGGAGGCGAGGCTGACGGAGCTGTTTCTGCTTTGTCCGGCTGTAGTGGCGGCATCCAGTGTCCGGTTGCTTTCCCGGACATTGTTGAAGGGGATGGCGGTTTTTAATAACTCGGCATCTGTAAATTTCTTACTGTTCACGTCAAGGCTGTCGACGATGAACGGGCCTTTTATTTCATAAGGACCTGCATACCTGAGATGCTTGACTGTGATCTCTTCGGCAAAAAGGTTGCAACAGGTACAAAGGGCAGAAAGGATAAGTATGTCTCTTTTCATGGGGGAATATGTTAGAATAGCAAAACTTCTTTATATTTTTTAGGCACGGATTTCACGAATTACACGGAGATGAGAAAGAGAATCCGTGAAATCCGTGTAATCTGTGCCTAAATATTTACTTATTGCAGATTAATTTCGTCCACAAACAAGAACGCCGGATTACCTGCACCTCCGTGCCATGTCGGGAGTTTGTCACTCTTGATGATGACTTCGACATAGCGGGCTTTTACCGGGTCGAAGGAGATTTCCTGCGGATAAAGGCCGTCTTTGTCGTCTTTGCCTAAAGACGGGATTGTCTTGGATGCTATCTCCTTGAAGTTCTGTCCATCGTCCGATACCTTTACGGTAACGCCTGCCGCGCCCATGATCCAGTCTCCTTTCACAACATTCGTGTTGAAAGAAACTTTGCTGAATTCGGTTGGCTCTTTCAGGTCGATAACGGCATCTAAGTCCTTGCCTTGGAAGCCGAGCCAGCGTCCGGTTTTGTAGTTGTCGTTGCCGCTCAGACCGTCAGTCAGTTCCGGACCACCGTTGAAGTCATACCCTCTGCTGGGGGCTACTTTCAATGTGACCGGCTTGGCCGTTGCCTTGTTGAAGTCGATCTTTTCGGAGAAGATGCGGCTGTTTCCCGTCGGGCGGACAGCTACGGCTTTTACTTCTGTATTTTGCTTGATGCGGAGAGGTGCTTCGTATTTCGGGCTGGTTGCCGTCGGTTCGCTGCCGTCGAGTGTATAATGGATATCGGCGGAACCTTCGGTTTCGAGTGTCACGACGATTTCACCTTTGTCACCATCGGTAGCGAAGGAGGCGCGAATGTCGAAGATATGTTTGGCGTAGTTGTAACCCAAGCGGTCGTAAAGTTCGGTCATGCGGACCAAACGCGGCAGGAACGCCTTGAAATCTTTCGGGGCGTTTGTCCATTGTACTTCTGCCAATGCGTCCATACGCGGCAATACCATATATTCGACTTGACTGAATGTCGGAATATATTCTGTCCACAGATTTGCTTGTACTCCCGTTACATATTTCTGGTACTCTTCCGGGATTCCGGCAGTCGGTTCGAACGAGTAGACGCGTTCCAACGGCAGGTAACCACCGATGGCAAGCGGGTCGTGTTCCGTGTCGGTAGACTGGTAGTAGTCGAAATACAGGTAAGAGTTAGGTGTCATGATTACATTGTGTTTCTGTTTGGCTGCTTCAATACCTCCGTCTACGCCGCGCCAGCTCATCACCGTAGCATTCGGGGCCAGTCCGCCTTCCAGGATTTCGTCCCAACCGATGATATGGCGTCCTTTGCTTTCAACGAATTTCTCCATGCGTGAAATGACATAGCTTTGCAGGTATTCTTCGGCCGTATGCTTGCTGTCTCCTTTGATGCCTTCCGCCTTGATGCGCGCCTGGCATTTCGGACAACTCTTCCAACGCACTTTCGGGCATTCGTCACCGCCTACATGGATATATTCGGACGGGAAAAGATCGATCACCTCGCCGAGCACGTCTTCGAGGAAGGTCATAGCCTTTTCATTACCGGCACAGATCACATCGTCCGATACGCCCCACTGGGTCCATACTTCATACGGTCCGCCCGTACAACCCAGGTCCGGATAAGTCGTGATGGCTGCCAACTGGTGTCCCGGAAGGTCTATTTCGGGGATGATCGTGATGAAACGTTCTTGGGCGTAAGCGATCACGTCGCGGATTTCGTCTTGCGTATAGAACATGCCTTCGCCATACGGCTTGCCGTCGTATTTGCCGGAGTTACGGCCGATGACGGTTTCCTTGCGTTGTGCCCCGATCTGGGTCAGTTCCGGATATTTCTTGATCTCGATGCGCCATCCCTGGTCGTCTGTCAGATGCCAGTGGAAACGGTTCATGTTGTGCAAGGCAAGAATATCGATGAACTTCTTGACCGAATCTACCGGGAAGAAGTGCCGGGAAACATCGAGGTGCATACCACGATATGGGAAACGTGGGTAGTCGTTGATACTGGCGGCCGGAAGTTCGATGTTCATTCCTTCGGCCATGGCGGGGATAGACTTACGCAAGGTCTGCACGCCATAGAAAATGCCGGCGTTGGATGCCCCGGCGATCTCGATGCCGTTCTCGCTGACCAGCAGACGGTAGCCTTCCGGGTTCCGAATGTCGGAAGCGATCGATAGATGAATGCCTTTGTTCGCGTTTCCGGTAACCACTTTCGGTTCATAGCCCGTAGCCTCTTTGATGTAGGAAGCAAGGAAACGGGCGGTCTGTTCCATCTCCGTATCGCCTTCCTGATAGGAGATCGGGGTAGACGGTTTCAACAGGAACGGGGCGCTACCTTGTGTCGCCACCTCTTGCGGAAGCGGGATAATAGCGTAGTTCCCTTGTGCTTTTTTACCATCCGAACAAGCCACGGCTCCGGCCAGGGCTGTCAGGATACATGCATACTTCGTTAGTTTGTTCATGCGTTTAAAATGTTATAAAGTGAAAAAATGATGATTCTTATTTGGTCCAGTAGTCCACGACCGTAATGGCCGATGCTTTGTTTCCCAATACTTTTCCGAAAGCCTTATGAGCCGGATGGATCAGGTAGGCGTCGCGGTCGGCATCCGAGTTGAACGTCAGGAAGAAACAGTGCGTCAATCCCTGCTGTAATCCTTCGGGGCTGCAGTCCGTTCCCCATTCGTACCCTTTGATCAGGTCTATCTGGGAAGGAAGGGCGCAGAAAGCATCTTCGACTTCCTTGATTTGCTGGGCGGAAACTTCCGGTTTGAAACCGAACATAACAACATGGCGGAGCACTTTCTCCTGCTTGGGAGCATTGCTGCAACAGAACATCAGGGCTGAGAATGCCAGAATTGTCAGTGAAGCGAAGATTGTCTTTTTCATGATGATCAGGATTAATTTATGATTATAATCAGACAAAGATAAGGATAAATAGCAGACTCCCCTACAATACAACTGGCTTTTTCTTTAATCCGGCAGTTATCTTGTTTGGTTTCACCCGATGGAAAAGAGTGGGACTTTTTGATCGGCCTTGAAAAAGTCGTTCACCTTTTTCACGGTAGTACACTGAGTATAGGCGTCGTGACAGTAGATGATCGCTTGCTTCTCAGAGACCGCTTCTTCCAGCATCCGCATTTTTTCGTTGTAGGAAACGACAGGATAGGTGTCGTATGCCGAGATCCAGAGAGGTGAGACACTTGCCGCCAATGGGATGACGTCGCCTGCGAAGATATAAGTGCGCTCAGGCGTCGTGATATAAGGTACGATTTGTCCCGGTGTATGTCCGTCGAACAGCCGTAGGTCGATGCCGGGGCAGAGATTCGTGTCGCTTTCGATGAGGCGGAGCTTGCCGCTGTCGTAAGCGGCCTGCATGTTTTCGATGAAATAGGAGTCGGCTTCGAGCGCGTTCGGGTGGAGGAAGTTCTCCCATTGTGCACGACCTACCCAGTGGATGGCGTTTGGGAAGGCCATTTTGAAGAGAGACTTTTCACCGGGCTGCTCTTCTTTTTGTGTCGTATATCCACAATGGTCGAAGTGGAGATGTGTGAGTATGACATCCGTAACATTCTCACAGGCAACATCCCGCCTTCGAAGTTCTTCCTTCAGATCGACCAGGTCGAAGAAGTTGTAATAGCCGAGTTGTTTCAGGTGTTTGTTGCCTGCCCCGTTGTCGACGAGTACGATCTTCCCGTTCCCGTTGCGGACTAACATGCTGCGCATAGCCAAGATGCATCCGTTTTGTTTATCGCTTGGATAACGGCGGCTCCAAGCAGTTTTGGGAATCGCACCGAACATGGCACCTCCGTCTGCATGGAAAAAGCCTGTGTCTATAAGTTGAATATCCATAAATTATACTTTTTCCAACAAAGATAGGGAAGTTTTTTCTTTCAAACCCATGCGAAGCGTGAATGAAATTGTGTACATTTGCAGGCAAAATCTGAGTGATGCGAAAAGTTCATTTAATCTCCGTAACCGAGCCTCTGTTGTTTGACTTAGCCCTGGCTATCCACCAAAAAGGATATGAAGTAAGTGTATCCGGTGTTGGACTGACTGATACGACCCTTGCCAGACTGGAAAAAGAGGGGTGTACTTGTCATGGAGACGGGTGGTTCCCGGAGAGATTAACTAAAGATATACATTTTGTGGTATTAGGGGCCGCAGTCCGACAGGATAACCCCGAATTGATACGTGCAAAGGAACTGGGATTATTAGTGCTTTCGATACCTGAATTCATCTTTCAGCGGACGAAAGAGAAGACGCGGGTTGTTGTTGCCGGTAGCCGGGGAAAGAAGACGATCATCTCGATGATTGTGTGCGCCCTGAAGCGGCAGAAACTGGCGTTCGACTATGCGTTGACCAGCGAAGTCCCCTTGTTGCCCGATCGTGTGCATCTGAGTTATGAAGCTCGGATCGCGATTATCGAAGGTGATGAGCATGTAACGTCTGCTTTGGAGAAACGGTTCCAGCTGGAGTTCTATCGTCCGCATATTGCAATTCTGACTAATCTGATGTGGACTTCCGCTACCGATCACGCCACACCGGAAGCCTATCACACGACTTTCCGTACATTCGCCTCCTCCATCGAGCGTGGGGGAAAGCTGATCTATTTCGACGGCGATCCTGTTGTCAAACAGCTTGCCCAGGGGGTACGCGAGGATATAACGGCTATGCCCTACGACCAGCATGTCGTGGTCGAGAAAGAAGAAAAAACTTATTTGCAGACTCGCTACGGAGATTTCCCCGTCTATATTCCGGATCGCTTTTTCCTGATCAACCTGAATGCTGCCCGCCTGGCCTGCCGCCAGTTAGGTGTAAAAGATGCGGATTTTTATCAGGCATTATCCGAATATAGTGTATCTTTGCAACCATGATTATTGCAAGACGAAAAAGAAAAGAAAATATAGCCGAATATCTGTTGTACATGTGGCAGGTGGAAGACCTGATACGTGCCAATAATTTCGATATGGATTCGATCCGCCGCACGGTTGTGGACCGTTACGACCAACCGGACGATATAAAGGAAGAAATCGCCAAATGGTATGAGGAACTGATCGAGATGATGCGTTCCGAAGGGGTGATGGAAAAGGGACATATCCAGCTGAACAAGAATGTGATCATTGCCCTGACTGATCTGCACCTTCGTCTTATAAAATCGCCGAAGGAAATGGTGTATGGGGCGGCTTATTATAAAACACTCCCCTTTATCGTTCAGCTCCGTGCCAAATCGGGCGGCGAGGACTTGCCTGAGTTGGAGACTTGCTTCAATGCTATTTACGGCTTCCTGATGCTGAAGATGCAAGGGAAGGAAATCAGCCCTGAAACGATGGAGGGGATCAAACAGATCAGCTCGTTCCTGGCACTACTGGCCGAAAAGTATCGTGAAGATATGAATGGGGAACTGAAATTAGAAGAATAAGACAAGATGAAAACGATTTTAGTAACAGGGGCTAACGGGCAACTGGGCAATTCGATCCGCCGGTTGGCTACCGGATATCCGCACTATGCGTTTGTATTTACGGATGTGGATACGCTTGACATCTGCGATGCTCAAGCCGTGAATGCTTTTATTAAGGAGAAGCAAGTCGATTATATCATCAATTGTGCCGCCTATACGGCTGTGGATAAGGCAGAGGATGACGAACCACTTTGCCTTCGTATCAACCGGGATGCCGTACGGAACTTGGGCGAGGCGGCACGTATGGCTGGGGCGAGGGTGATCCATGTTTCTACCGACTATGTGTTTGACGGTACAAATCATTTGCCTTATGTGGAAACGGACAATACTTGTCCGGCCTCTGTCTACGGGCGTACGAAACTTGCCGGTGAACAGGCTTTGCTGGAGGTTTGTCCGGATGCGGTAATCATCCGGACGGCATGGCTTTACTCTGAGTTCGGGAATAATTTTGTCAAGACGATGTTGCGTCTGGGAAATGAACGGGAGCAGTTGTCTGTCGTGTTCGACCAGATTGGTTCGCCGACGTATGCTGGGGATCTGGCGGCTGCCATTTTTGCGGTGTTGGTGCAGGCGGAGACAGGTGCTTTCGTCCCCGGTATCTACCATTATTCCAACGAAGGGGTTTGCAGTTGGTATGATTTCGCTGTGAAGATTATGGAGTTAGGTGGTGTGTCCTGCCATGTTCTCCCGATCGAGTCCAAAGATTATCCTGCAAAAGCTGCCCGTCCACATTTCAGCGTCCTGAACAAGGCGAAGATCAAAGCAACCTATCGCATCAGCATTCCCCATTGGGAGACGAGCTTGCGGACTTGCATGATGGGAATCGGCGGAAATCAGAATAATTTAAATAGGTAAGTAAATGATGATTTATCGGCAAAATAAAACAAAATAAAAATAACGAAATAAGATACATAACAATGAGTCAGTATTCAGAAGAGATTGAGAGAAGAAGAACGTTTGCTATTATCAGCCACCCGGATGCCGGTAAGACGACTCTTACCGAAAAACTGTTGCTCTTTGGGGGGGCCATTCATGTGGCAGGAGCCGTAAAGTCTAACAAGATCAAGAAGACAGCTACCTCCGACTGGATGGAAATTGAAAAGCAGCGTGGAATCTCCGTCGCAACCTCCGTGATGGCTTTCGATTATTCCGGTCATAAAATCAATATTCTCGATACGCCCGGCCACCAGGACTTCGCTGAAGATACGTTTCGTACGCTGACGGCTGTGGATAGCGTTATTATCGTGATCGATACCGCAAAAGGTGTGGAAGCCCAGACCCGTAAGCTGATGGAAGTCTGCCGTATGCGTAAGACCCCCGTGATCGTGTTTGTCAATAAGATGGACCGCGACGGTAAGGACCCGTTCGACTTGCTGGACGAGATCGAAGAAGAACTGCATATCCATGTGCGTCCGCTGAGCTGGCCGATCGACATGGGACAACGGTTCCGGGGGGTCTATAATATATATGAACAGAAACTGAACCTCTATACTCCGAGCAAGCAGTATGTGACGGAAAACGTGGAATTTAAGGATATCAACAGCCCGGAACTTGAAAACTATATCGAGGCCGGACAGGCAGAAAAGCTGCGTTCCGATATCGAGCTGATAGAAGGGGTTTATCCCGAATTTGATGTCGATACCTACCTGAAAGGAGATATCGCTCCCGTGTTCTTTGGTTCTGCCTTGAATAACTTCGGGGTGAAAGAACTGCTGGATTGCTTTATCAATATCGCTCCTTCTCCCCGTCCCGTGTCGGCCGTGGAACGGGTGGTCGATCCGGAAGAGGATGCCTTCTCCGGTTTCGTTTTCAAGATCCATGCCAATATGGACCCGAATCATCGCAGTTGTATTGCTTTCGTGAAGATCTGTTCCGGCCGTTTCGAACGTAATGCCAACTACAAGCATGTCCGTTTCGGAAAGATGATGCGTTTCAGCAGTCCTACGGCTTTCATGGCGCAGAAGAAGGAAGTAGTGGACGAGGCTTTTGCCGGCGATATCATCGGTTTGCCTGATACCGGAAACTTCAAGATCGGTGATACGCTGACTTCCGGTGAAGAACTTCATTTCAAAGGATTGCCGAGTTTCTCTCCTGAAATGTTCAAATATATCGAGAATGCCGATCCTATGAAGGCCAAGCAGTTGAACAAGGGCATCGAGCAGTTGATGGATGAAGGCGTCGCCCAGCTTTTTACCAACCAGTTCAACGGACGTAAGATTATCGGTACGGTCGGACAATTGCAGTTCGAAGTGATCCAGTACCGCTTGCTCCACGAATACGGCGCACAGTGTAAGTGGGAACCGATCAGCCTCTATAAGGCTTGCTGGATAGAAAGCGATAATGCTGCCGCTCTTGAAAACTTCAAACGCCGTAAAGCTCAATATATGGCGCTCGACAAAGAGGGCCGCGATGTCTATCTGGCCGATTCCAGCTATGTGTTGATGATGGCACAGCAGGATTTCCCCGATATCAAATTCCATTTTACCTCAGAGTTCTAATAATATTTATATATAATAAAGTAAAATGAAGAAGTTATTTGTTTCATGCATGATTGCCTTTATGGCGATTTGCTCGGTCGGTGCACAGGAGGTGTATATTGGCGGTGGTTTTACAGTCGGTAGTGAAGATAGTGAGTTTGTTTTCCAGATCTCACCGGAAGTAGGATGTCATTTGACTGACCAATGGGCCGTGGGGGGGTGAAATCGGTTATACGCATTACGATGATTATAACCGTTTCCAGTTTGCTCCGTATGCTCGCTATACGTTTTATAAGACGGGTATTGTGGGATTGTTTGTCGATGGGACGATTGGGATTGCTGCCGGTGACGGTGATACCGGTTTCCGGTTGGGATTGCGTCCGGGACTTTCTTTGAAAGCGACGGAACATATATCTTTTGTCACTAAAGTCGGATTTCTTGGTTATAGCGATTCGTACAACGGAACTTCTGATTTTGGAGGTGTGAACTTCGACACGGAAAATATCAGCATCGGTTTCCATTATAATTTTTGACAGGAGGCATCCTGAAGAGAGGGAAGGAATCGGAAAGGGCAGGAAGACGGCTTTTCCGGTTCCTTTTCTTTTAGGTGTAAGTCATAAGATCCGTTTGATCTCCTCCAGGCTTCCAACCGTGTAAGTCGGTATGAATTCTTTTGCCGGCAGCCCTTTCGGATTCAGCCATAGCTGGTCGATTTTGGAATTGTGGGCACCGATAATGTCGGCTTCCCAACTGTCGCCGATCATCAGGCTTTCGCTTCGGCGGGAGTTGGTGTTTTTAAGGGCGAAATCGAAAATCTCCTTATGAGGTTTCTGGATGCAGGCATCTTCAGATAGGATCATCCTTTTGAAATAGGGAGCCAGACCGGAATTGCAGAGCTTTTTGAATTGGACTTCCCGGAAACCATTGGACAGGATATACATGCGATAGGAGGGACGCAGGTATTCCAATAGCTCGATTGCACCCGGTACTAGGCGTGTCTTGCGGGTTGTTCGTTGCAGGAAATCGTTGTTGATCGCCAGTACCGATTTTGTGTCTTCTATCCCTAACGGGCGGAGCATATAGCGAAAACGTTCGATGATCAATGTCTGGCGGTCTATTTCATTGTTGCGGTACTGTTCCCATAGCAGGTTGTTGTGTGGCCAGTAGATCTCGAAAAAAGCCTCGAAGGAGGCATAATACCGGTCAAAGTGGTGAGCGGTATATACTTCTTCGAGGCATTCCTTATTATTATGGTACGTGTCCCAAAGGGTATCGTCCAAATCAATAAAAAGACTTTTGTATTTCATCATCCTACTTCAATCACCAAATACTTGCCAAGGCTCCAGAACGCTTTTTCGTCCGTGATCTTCAATGTCATATTGCCGTCCTCGTCCTTCACAAATTCGTAAGAACCTTCCGGGTGATTGGATTTCAGCTTTGCCTTGCCTGCGAACAGCGGGATTTCCTTCACTTCGCGGATATCGATAGAAATGAAATAATCTTTATTGAAGCCGCTCTGCAATACTTTGGATTTGGCAAACAAGCCGCCACCGGAAAGGATTTTTTGGTCTTTCAGTTCTTTCGCCGTGCCGAAGCAATAATAAGCAGTATGAAGTTGTTTGTCCTGTTCCTGCAACTTCTCGGACTGGGCCGCAGTTGTAGTGGACAAGTCTTCCACGTCTTCGTTCAAGGAAGCAACCATTTCGTCCAATTCCTGGATACGAACATTCTTCTTTGCCAGATCTTCCTGTAGCGTGACAATCATATTGGCTTTCTGGTCAAGTTCGGAAGAAAGGCGGCTGATTGTTTTCCTCAAAGCCGAGGATTGGATTCCGCTCTTTTTCAGTTTCTCTTCCAGTTCGCTGATCTGCTGTTTGTTCTTTTTCAGTGTTTCGCTGATCAACTGCATGTTTTCTTTGATCTGTTCGCGATTACTCTTATTCAGATCTCCCTTTTGTTGCTGTATGTTGAGATAATTTTCTGCATCACGAATAGACTGGATGTCAGCCTCTACGTCATTGAGGGTTCCGAGGATTTCATCCATCTCGGCATTGCTTTTGGTGTTTTCGATTCTCAGAGAGTCGTTTTCTGCTTTCAGCTTCTTATATTCTGCTGAATTCTGTCCGCAGGAGGCCAGCATGGCTGTGCAAATCGTTGTTGCAATTAATACTTTCTTCATGTTCTTTCTGTTGTTACGTTAAACTTCTGTTCCTGTCTCTTTGTCCTTTTTATCTTTTAAGCCTGCTAATACTATAACAATTTCACCTTTCGGTTCGTTCACGGTGAAGTGAGCGATAACTTCTTCGAGCGTGCCGCGTACGGTTTCTTCGTGTATCTTCGATATTTCACGTGATACGGAAACAGGGCGGTCATTCCCGAAAAACTCGGCTAGTTGCGTCAATGTCTTGACCAGCCGGAAAGGTGACTCATAGAAGATGATGGTGCGATATTCCGTCGAGAGCTCTTTCAAGCGCGTCTGTCTTCCCTTCTTCTGGGGAAGAAAGCCTTCGAAGCAAAATTTCTCGTTGGGCAGCCCCGAAGCAACTAATGCCGGGACGAAAGCCGTGGCTCCCGGCAGGCATTCCACTTCTACACCCTGACGTACACATTCACGCACTAACATGAATCCCGGATCGGATATCGCGGGAGTACCGGCATCCGATACCAATGCTATATTCTCGCCCGCCTTGATACGGGCTGCCACTTGTTCGACCGTTTTATGCTCGTTGAACTTATGGTGCGACTGCATCCTGTTTTGTATTTCGAAATGTTTGAGCAGGATACCTGTAGTACGCGTGTCTTCCGCCAGAATGAGATCGGCCTCTTTCAGCACGCGGATTGCCCGGAACGTCATATCTTCCAGATTTCCGACGGGAGTGGGTACTACTGTTAATTTTGCCATAGCACTTTTTAATTGATAATTGACGATTGACAATTAAAAAGACAAAGACAAATACATTGTCAATTGTCCATTGTCACATTGCTTAGAGGAAGCGTTTTTCAAGCAGCTTGATAAAGTCTGCTACCGCTTCATCCTCTATATTCCACTTTAATTCGTTATTCAAATATGTGACCGAGTCTTCATACGAATGAAGATCGTTCAGGTCATTGATTACTTTGTTCATCCGTGCCTCATCACCTCCGAACAGCTCGCGGCGGAAACGGAAACGATCGTTCAGGCTGAATGCCTTTCGGAAATCCGAAAAATTTTTCTTTTCCAACAGGTCGTTGAGGAATAATCCGGGACGCTCTGCGGGGATCACTTTGCCGGATGTTTCCACTGCCGGAGTCTCCGGCTCTTCAACAGGGATTGGCTCCGGTCCGGCCGGTAATCCTTGTTCTGCAGGAAGCTCCTGTCTGATTTCCTGCTCTTGGATGACTGGCTCCGGTTCGGCCGGAATCGGAGCCGGGGCTGTAATCGAAGCTTCCTGTACTGTTTGTACCGGAGTGGCAACCGATGGGGGAATAGACTGGATCAGAGCCTGATGCTCTTCCATCTGTTTACGCAGCATTTCGATCTGGGCCGTTTCCAAAGCATGTAGGTCCTTCAGAATCTTATGGGTGAGGTCGAAAGTCTGGCCCCACAAGATATCAAAATACTTTTCGCTGTCTTTCCAGCCGCCATTTTGTATTTTTTATACTGTCTGACCGCAAAGTGTTGCGGATCTCTTTCTTCCAGTTCCTGGAACATCATATCCACTGGATTCTGGTAAGTTTCATCCTCTTCACGGGTTTCGCTTTCATTCAAAAGATCCAGAAGGGTATTCAGATTCTTTTCCTCTTCATCTCCTTCATACCAGATAAAAGCAATCAATGCCGTGTACAACAGCTTCTCTGCTTTCACCCAAAAATCTTCGGAAGCTTTTTCCCCTTCGCCTTTGGTATTAACAATAATTGTTGTAACCAGCTTCAGGATATCTTTTTCAGACCGTATATAAGCAAATGGATTGTAATGAAGGGACTTGGAAAAATTGATGGTATTCAGAACCTTAATCACATATGGCTCATGTACCACTTTTCCAGATTTATCTTTCATGATATTTCCATTCTTATCTTTCTTAGGTGGTCCCTTTGCTAACATCTTCCCGCACTCCTCGATCAGAGTGCCTTTCGGATCTGTAATGACCATGGAACAGTTCATCTGCATGACCGATGGTTTTACGAAAAAACGTGTCTTACCGGAACCACTGCCGCCGATGACCACTATATTTTTATTTCTTGCATACTTCGGCTGCTTCGGTCTGCTCTCCATGGTCAGTGCTTCTGTTGCTGTCAATGGAATGTTCATCCATGGATCTTCCGACATATAAGGCTTGATATCCTCTACGGTTCCCCATCTGGCTGAACCATACTCGATGCCTTTCCGTAATTTCTTTGCATCTGCCTGTTTCTGCCAGACCAACACTTTCAGAACGACTGCAACAACAATACCTGCTAGCAGATCTTTCCAGTTATTGCTTAACATAAAACCAGCAAAAATCCGGTCTGCGTGTTCCATTGCATATAAAAGTTTGTTCCCCATATCTTCTCCCGGACTGTTCCGGTAAAGAAAAAATGCCCGGTCTGCATAGAAAGCAGCCAGAGCATAAGGGATATTTGTAAGAACCAGTTTCTTTTTATCCAGGGCGGACAGCTTACCCCCGATTTTATTCTTCCACTTCTGCATCAGAGTTTTGCCGCTTTTCTTTTTCATCGACTCTGCTCCTGATGCCGGTTCTTTACTTTGTCCTTCGTCTTCTTTGGCATCATTGCCCGGTAAGCTGCAAGACGCTTATGAATCAAACATCTCGGCAAACGGATAAATCTCGGAGAGATCCGAAAAAATTCTTTTCCGTCAGCATTCCGAGAACGAGCATCAGAATGCCGGCGCCGGCAATTCTTACTGTCGTAAGTTCTTCTGCATTGAAACCGCAGGAAGTAATCATGTACTGACCGCTGACAGCCATCGTGCCCCAGAAGCAGCCCGCCGCTACCGCCAATACAATTCCCGTCAAAGTTTTTGAACGAAGCATTTTTTGTCTCATGTGGTTTGAGATGAAAAAATGCTAACGAGAGAAAAAATCCTCAAATATCTAAGTTCTAAAAAATGAAACTTAGCAGATCACAATTTAGGTAGAAGTACCATTTGCTCGGGGAGATGAAGTCTTCGGTGCCAAGATTTCCAATCGTTCGGCTCTTGATGAAGTGCTAAATAACGATCCAATACGTTCAATACGTCACCCTTCGTGAGCGAAGACTCCTCGGCGATCTGGTCGGCCGCATCTTGTGTGGACAGGGTACCGAAATAATAGGGAACCGGCTTGTACACCTCCTGCTTAGGATCCGTCTTGGGGATAAAAAACTTTCGTGCTTGAAATGCTTGTGGCATGGTAATAGAAAATTAAAAGTTGATAATAGAAAATTAATTGTTTGTTGATCAACATTACAAAGATAGGTTCCGCCGTAAGGGGCGGTGATGCCGGGTGATACCTTAGGGAATGAATAATGAATAATTAACAATGAATAATGGTAGCCAATGGCCGCCGGACTACGCTGCCCATCGTAAGCCCCTTTGGATAGGCATTGTAAGCCTCTTTGAATGGGCATTATAAGGAGCCTTGGATGGGCGTTCTAGTTGATAGTTGACAAGTGGCAGTTAATTCACCGCCGTGCGCAACTGTCACTTGTCACCTGTCAACTAATTTACGGTTCTCCGAGGTAGTGGATGATCAACCCCACCTGTCGTGGCGTGAATATACGTTGCTCGGGGCGGTAGCCCGTCTCCCGCAGCTTGTCGTACAGCTCCGTGCATCGGATGATCCAGCGGCGTAGACGGTTACAGGCTTGATGGGAGGCCAGTTCCGGGAAATAGGATGCCGCCAATGCGGACTTTCTTAATGGTAAGGACATTTGATTTATTGTTTATGGATTATGAATCTGGGAAAATGAAACTTGCGAACTTGCAAACTTGCGGTCGGTTCCATACCTCACACACATACATGTACATTATAAAGGGGATTGGGGTGTCTGGCGTTGTTTGGCCGTGAATATATATTCACCCCGTGCGTTCTTTTGGATCACGCCCTTTTCCAGCATACGCCGTAAGTGAGAGTCTAGGGTATCGGTACCCATGCCGATCCTCTTTGCCTCATGAAGCGCCTCTTGGCGGTTGAAGGCGAGGGGGAGGGCATCGAATAGCGCCTCTTGAGGAGTAGGTTCCCGTTGTTGCACGTCGGTAGCGGGCAGGATAGACAGGATATGGCAAGCGTGCCGGTAAAGAGGCTCGGTGAGGTTGAGCACGGCCTCGAAATCAGCCCCTGTCGCTGTCAGGTCCAGTTTCGGTACGATACCGTCTCGGACATTCTCTTCCGGTATGTCATCGGAAGGGGAGAGACCGGGGCATTTGAAAATGGAGAATTGAGAATTGAAAATTGTTTTGTGTGGCGGGAGGAGTTTTTCCGTGGCTCGTAGCAGGGCCACCACGCTTAGGATTCGGCAGATGTTGATGGCGATACGTGCCACGGTGCTTCTCATGGCTCCCCCATGCGTGAAACCCGCATGGCCGAAAAGTTGCGCGAAACGTTCGTTGAAACGGATCTTTTGCTCTTCGGACAGCTTGAGCTGAATGAGATTCACGGAAGCGCCGAGCCACTCGATGAACGTCTTCCACTGTTTGCCCCATCCGGTGAACCGGGAATCATAATCCTCATCGGACAGGTCGAACTGGTTTACCCATTCGGTGATGGAGGGCATATAGTAAAACATCTGGCGTGAGAACAATCCGTTCTCGGCCGAGGGAATGAGCGGTTTCACCTGTGCCGGTGTCCCGCTTAACAAGACACTGAGAAAAGACTTCATACATTCCAGATACTCATGATTCATACGCCGGTTAAAGGCTAGCCGGTCATGATCGTAGCATTTGCGCAAGGTATCGCTCCAATGCCCGTAATCCGTGCCGATGGCGGTGCTGACGGTATCCGCCTCGGTCTCGCAGATCAGCCCCACGCCGTCCGCCTCGATGAGGTTCTCCAATACGCCCGTTCCGGAATTATCGCCGGCGATCAGGAACATCTTAGGCTTTGGCTCTTCCGGCTCAGGGGTTTTCGCCCGCTCCTTGCCTAGAGAACCCCAGCGTGCCTTCTCCAGCCGGTATTCCTTGCGTAGGGATTTGAATTCCTCCATCATTGCCTCGTGGATCGGTTCGGCTAGGTGGCGTACCCAAGTGAGCGCCCCCTTTCCCGAGGCGGGAGGCGCCACGATGAAGGTTTGCAGGCAGGGATAATGGTATTTACGTCCGTAGAGTATGCGCAAGTGCTTGTTGAGGGTAGCGCCTAGTACGGTAACGGCACCTAGCAGCAGGATATCCCGTTGCGCCGGGGAGTCACCGCAGTCGATGAGCTGGTTCAAGAAAGGGGGCCAATCATAGTTTCCGAAGACGGGCATATTAATGTACGCCTCATGTGCGCAGGTGTGTGTGAGAGGATGAGCGGGCTGCAAGTTTGCAAGTTCGCAAGTTCCGGGTTGTTTCCCGGCGTAGCTCCGGGCGGTACCGGCCAGTTGCTTGTCGAGTTTCACGCCAGCGGTCTCTGCCCAGTGATAGACAGACCCGATTCCGTTTCGCCCGTTACCCCCTTTGAGGGCGTGGTCGAAGAGTCTGTCCGCCTCGTCGGACACATACTTTTCCGAGATACGGCAGATGCGATGGAACAACGACCGTCCCGCCTCGCCGCAATCGTTGGCGATAGCGAAGGCCAGCGGCATATACTCTTGATAGGTGGGAGCGACGTTCGCCCCCTGTTTCTCGATAGCGGCCACGAGCCGCTCTAAATCTTGAATAGTGTTCATGGTAATATATAATTTTCAATTTTCAATTCTCAATTTTCAATTGCCACGATTTCTCAGCTTGGCTGAAGAGTCGTGGCAGAGGAAGCAAGCCCTTGACAGGTCGGCGTTTGAGGTATCGGCTTTCAGTCCGTATCTCCACTCAAGGTATTCCCAAGCCGATCGTCGTGCCTCGTCGAAGGCCCACTCGATCGTGGCGGTAACGGACAAACGATAAGGCACGAAGAGCTTTACGCCTGTGTTACTGGGGCTGATGAAGGCGAGGTCGGGGCGTAGCCGCTCGTCGGCGAACAGCGTGTCTCGCCACGTACAAGCCTCCTCGGGCGAGGCGAGATGATCGATATCGATAACCAGTTCACCCGAGGGAAAAAGCAACCGGTCCTCCTTTCGGTAGGAGAATACCCCGGCGGGCGTGACATAGGGCAGGAGACTACGTTTCAGGGAGGCGAACCGCTTCTCGTCGTCAAGTGCGGCACGTGTGCGCTCGGTCCGATCCCGTAGCCATTCATTGGCGCTGATATAGGCATGTAATTGGATGATACTGACAACCCCGTTCGGCACCTGATTGGTGATGGGGGCGTTGAAAAAAGACATGATGGATTCTTTCATCGTGTTGTTGTTTTTAAGTTTGAGTTTAAACTTCGATGATCCTAGGCTTTCGCTTCGGATCGCCGGTAAAGATAGGGTCTCTTTATTTGTGGGTGGTGCACCCATGAGTGCGCCATTTTAAGAGATTATTTATGTAAATTAGTATTTCTTCAAGGTCTAAGCGTTTCACCATGGGGAGATTTTCCCTCTTGAGACGTAATGATCGAACCACCCAGCCCGGATCCCAACCCTTGGATTCGTGTGGCGGCCTTAGAGGTACATATAATCTTGAACCGTTGGGGTCTTTTCTCCCTGAGGGAAGCCTCGGGGTTCCTAGGCATCAACCGCCGCACGCTCTCCAAGCTGAACCCGAGCCGTCCGGACGGCAGTCTGCGGCTGGAGTCGGTGGATCATGTCTACGCCATCTTCCTGCATCTGGTCCCTTTTTACTTCCCGGAGAGGGAACGTGAGGCCGAGCGAAGGAAACTCCAATGCTCCCGCTGCCGGATACTGGAACTGAGCTATCGGCTTCCGGAGAAGGTGCGGGAGAGGGTGGAGAAAGAGAATTTATGAATTATGATTTGATTGTAATAGATGAAAGCCATAATTTCCGCAATGGC
>ENA-UEOR01000448-UEOR01000448.1-human-gut-metagenome-genome-assembly--contig:-NODE-448-length-24916-cov-27.269133_pt1 | contig 24916 bp, 23 predicted proteins | sample MGYA00242887_ERZ507890 | MGnify/ENA primary metagenome ERZ507890 (study PRJEB26167, sample SAMN06115431) | human gut metagenome | host: Homo sapiens | place: China:Guizhou | collected 2014-10-21...
AGCCGGGTATTCAAGAAAGAGTATGGTGTCAGTCCGGCACAGTACCGAAAGAATCTGGAAGAATCTACTGAAAAATGAGAAAGATTCCTTTACCAAAAGGACGCTGCCGCCTCCGGGTGAGAGGTTGCAGCGTCCTTTTGGTATCAGAAGGCGAATGGTCTGTCAGACCGAACGGCTCTCAGCGAATTGGATACTTTTAGCTTGCATTTTCCTGTTCGTCAAGAATGCGCCAGCCGTCCATCAGGTCTGAATTTTCCATAATAAAGGTGTGGGCAGTATCCTGTCCCCACGAGTTGTCGTATTTCAGCATCAGATAATCGCTCAACTCGGTTCGATTTTTGAACTTCAACAAGCGATACGGCTCCTGAAAAGCGACCTTTTCAACGAAATATACTGCATCCGATGTGGGAAGCATAACGCCGACATGACCGATCATAAGAGAATTGTCCGTTTCAGAGAACTGATCGTGCAGGACTACGGAGACGAGACGGATCTTATCATCTTCTACGAAGGAGAGACCGCGTTTCTTCCATTCCTGCTGAATCGTTTTCAAATGGGTAGGAATATCGGTTGTATTAGTGGTTTTAACTGGGGCGAACAGCGCATCAAATTTTTGCCGTCCATCGCCGCAAAGGGATTCCGGGTCAGAATCCAGTGTTTCATAGTCCATAAACAGGGTGTCCTCAGCTGAGTCAAGGTCTGCCTTGCCCGTGACAGTGATAAAATCACCGAACAGCCCACAAGCAGTGATCCGACAGTTCCAGCCGGGGAAGGTAACGTATTTTTCTGTCCATGCGTCCTGCATGGAGTAAGGATCGTATTTCAGATCCAAAGGCTTGGCGTTTTCAAAACCTGTGGTGAGCCATGCCGGGTCCACAGCATTGTTGAACTTCTGCACATGATCGAAGAAGGTCCGTATCCGCAGGTCGGATACGCCGGCATCCTGCAAAAGTTTGGAAAGAAGAGCCTGTGTATCCGAATCTGCCAAATTGGAGTATTCGACTTGCTGAAGGACGGGCTGAGAAGCTTTTTGAGTGCAGCCCCCTGCCAGAAGCGCACCGCAAAAAAGTGCAGCGGAGCAGACAAGAAAAGTTCGACGTTTCAAAAATGGTCACCTCGTTGTGTTTTTCGGAAAGTTTCTTTGAGTGCCGGAGTCTCAACCATAAGCGAAGAGAGCAATGCCGTTGGTCTTGTAACGAATGGTATCACAGATAAACAAAGAAAATCAATGACTTCTGTCGTATTTGACCATATATAATGTTGCAGTATCCATATCCCATACGGCTAACGCCCATGTGGGGAAAGACGATGCGGCAGCTTTCTGAACGATTTTCTTCATGTCGGACACAACAGGAGTATACCCAAGTTGGAATAAGAATTTTCCGTTTTTTCCGAATGGAAGGTTCAAATCGCTTTCCAGTTTGAAAACGGTGTAAAGTCAAACGTTGGGGGTTGTATCGGAACCGCCTGCAAAAGCCTGAAAACGGTGCAGGCAAAGCAATGCAGCCCCCAAAAATCGGCTTCGGCAAAAAGAAAAGCACCATACTTCCTACGAAGTACAGTGCTTTTTTGGTGGAGAATAGCGGGATCGAACCGCTGACCTCTTGCATGCCATGCAAGCGCTCTCCCAGCTGAGCTAATCCCCCACATGTTTGGTTTCGTGTCTTGCGACGTGAGTTATTATACCAGCAGGAAGGGACGCTGTCAACACTTTTTTCGAATTTCCTGCGAAGTTTTTGCAGAGAAAAGCGCCCCGGCGGGCGATGAATCTGCCGGGGCGCGATGGTGCGTGAAAAATCAGACTTTGGTGTACTGGCGGTCGAAGATCTGGGGGGCCACCTTGATGAGCAGCACAGCGGCCACCACGGTGAGCAGGGTCTCCGGCAGCATGTAGCTGGCGTTGTAGACCAGGCTGTAGGTCCAGGCGCTCAGGCCCTCGTTCAGGTTGCCCCAGACGAGTACGCCGGAGAGGAAGCTGCACAGGAAGCGCAGCACACCGGCCATAAAGGTGCCGAAAGCCACGCCGACCATCCGGTTCTTGAAGGGGCGGGCAAACAGCTCAGCCGTGCCCAGCGCCATGAAGGCGATGAGGTAGTCCAGCAGGACTTCGCCCAGGAAGTACAGGAAGGTGGGCGTCGGGGGCGCCCAGAAGCCCAGCAGCATTTGCAGGCAGCCGTTGACCAGGCCGGTGAACAGGCCCCACTTGACGCCGTGGCGGAAGGACACCAGCACAAAGGGCAGCATGCTCAGCAGGGTGACGCTGCCGCCGTTGGGCATGGTGAAAATCTTGATGTTCGACAGCACGGTGCCGATGGCGATCATCAGGGCGCACTCCACCAGAATGCGGGTCTTGGAATAGGAATTCGACATTTTGGATTCGCTCCTCTAAAAATATAGTACACAAAAACAAAATACGCCTGCGATCAGCAGGCGTAGAGGCTTCGTTTGTGAAAGATGGGAACATTCCGCAAACTTACCTACGCCGGCATTACCCGGATCAGGTTCAAGGGTACTCCGCAGTGTGCGGATCTCAGCCTTTCGGCGCCCCTGTTTTCATGTCCGTCTCCCAGTATAGTCGTCCAACGCCAAAAGTCAAGCCCCGGCGGGCATATTGTGCCCCTCCGCCTCATATTTTTTACCAAGGAGTCTTGCGGAGGAGGGGACAGGGCATGAAAGTGGAACCGGAACAGCGGGCCGCACTGCTGGGGGAGTACATCGCAAAAAACAGCGCAACGGTGCGGGCCGCAGCGCGGGCGTTCGGGTGCAGCAAATCCACCGTGCACAAGGATGTTTCGTCCCGGCTGCGGCGGGTGGACCCCGACTTGTTCCAGCGGGTGCAGGCAGTGCTGGCCCGGAACAAGGCCGAGCGGCATCTGCGGGGCGGGGCGGCCACCCGCCGGAAATACGGCAAAAAATAAGAGCAGCGGCGCATCCTTATATATAGGTTATATAAGGGTGTGCCGCTTTTGCTGCTATTTGCTGCGGAATTGTTCCAGCGCGGCCTTTTCGAGCCGACTGACCTGCGCCTGGCTGATGCCGATCTCCCGCGCCACCTCCATCTGCGTTTCGCCCTTGAGGTAGCGCAGCTCCATGATCCGCTTTTCGCGCGGGGTCAGGGATGCGACGGTCTCCCGGAACTGCAGGCCGCTGATCCAGCTGTCCTCGCCGTCGGGGTCGCGCACCTGGTCGATGACATACATGGCGTCGCCGCCGTCGGTATAGAGCGGCTCCTCAAGGCTGAGCGGTTCCACCACCGACTCCAGCGCCGCCGTCACCTCCCGGCGGGACAGGCCCGCCTGCTGCGCGATCTCATTCACCGTGGGCTCCCGGCCCAGCTGCTTTTCCAGCCTCTCCCGCGCCTGCATGGCTTTATAGGCCGTATCCCGCAGCGACCGGCTGACCCGCAGGGCGTTGTTGTCCCGCAGAAAGCGGCGGATCTCGCCGATGATCATCGGGACGCCGTAGGTGGAGAACCGCACGTTCTGGGCCGGATCAAAGTTGTCAATGGCCTTGATCAGCCCGATGCAGCCTACCTGAAACAGATCGTCGAGATTCTCGCCTCGCTGGGCGAACCGCTGCACCACGCTGAGCACCAGCCGCAGGTTGCCCTCGATCATCTGCTGGCGGGCGGCGGCATCGCCCGCATGGGCCCGCGTCAGCAGCTCCCGCTTCTGTGCTTCGGTCAGGACAGGCAGCTGTGCCGTATCCATCCCGCAGAGCTCGACTTTGTTGTACATCCGCGCCCCTCCGGTTTCGTTTTGACGTTACCGGAAGTATGGGGCGTGGGCAGGGGAATCATGCGTGGGAATTTTTGCCCGCTCAGTCCTCAAGCTTCTTTTTCAATTCCCGGATGATGCGTTTTTCGAGGCGGGAGATGTAGCTCTGGCTGATGCCGAGGGCATCGGCGGCCTCTTTCTGGGTGCGCTCGACGCCGTCCAGCAGCCCGAAGCGCAGTTCCATGATCTGGCGCTCCCGCGGGGAGAGCAGGGCCACCGACTGCCGGAGGGTGGCCCGCTCGGCACTCTGTTCGAGCCGCTGGCTGACCAGATCCTCGTCGCTGCCGAGGATGTCGGAGAGAAGCAGCTCGTTGCCGTCACCGTCCACGTTCAAAGGCTCGTCGATGCTGGCCTCCTGGCGGCGGTTGGAGCTTTTGCGCAGATACATCAGGATCTCGTTGCCGATGCAGCGGCTTGCATAGGTGGCGAGTTTGATGTTTCGTTCCGGCGTGAAGGTGTTGACCGCTTTGATCAGCCCAATGGTGCCGATGGAGATCATGTCCTCGGCAGGGACGCCGGTGTTTTCGTACTTTTTGGCAAGGTAGACCACCAGCCGCAGGTTGTGGGTGATGAGGTCATCCCGCGCGGTGCGGTCGCCCGCCATCATCTGGGCGAGCAGGGCTTTTTCCTGCTCCGGCGTCAGGGGCGGCGGCAGGCTGGGCGCCCCGGCGACATAGTGGGCGGCACCGGGGCAGACGAACAGAACGTACAGCCGACGGAAAAACGATAACAGGTGATTCAACGAAAAGCCTCCTTTTTGTGGGCGGGATTCTTGGGTGCTGCCAATGAGGGCGAGAATGAGAGGTTCAACGGCTCATCGGAACGCAGCATCGGACACAACGGCAGGCGAGAGCAACAGCTCCCAGCCGCCCGGCGGGGGCGGAAGGTCACAGAAGGCTGCATAGAGCGGTTGAGCCGGAGCCGAAGCCAGTACAGCCGGGACGGCGGGCAGGATGCAGTGCCCGGACACCGTGGTGCAGGGGACGAACCGCAGGCCGAGTTCGGGCGGCGGCAGGGTGGAAGGGGCCGCGAAGTAAGCGGATAAGTAGGTGCGCAGCGGGCCGGGCAGGGCGTTCTGCACGGCGGCAAAGCGTACGAGTACGACCTCCCGGCCTGAAAGCGGTTCCTGCACCGAGAAACCGGTGTCGCAGAAGGCCCGGAGCGGGAGGGATGCGCTGCCAATTTGCAGAGTGACGGGAAACGTCTGCCCGCCGTTCCGGCCCAGAAACCGCAGGATGCCCTGCACAGCCAGATACACGCCCCCGGCGCAGACCAGCAGCAGCCCCGGCGAGAGGGGAAGGTAGATGCTGAAATTGTTGGCCTGTGCGCCGGGCAGGAGCACGGCTCCTGTCAGCGCAAAATGAAGGGCTGCGAACCATGCCAGAAGCCGCAGAAAACACCGCCCGCCCGGAAACCCATAGCCAAGCAGGACGATGCCGACCCCGGAGGCCAGCTGATACCCGACTGACACCGGCCACGGCAGGGCAGGGGCCAGCAGGATGAGGGAGGCTGCCGCCCCGGCCAGCGCCCCGCCTACGACCCGCCCGCCCGACGTGCTCACGCCGCACAACAGGCCCGCCGCCAGCAGAAACAGCGCGGTCGTGAGAAAGTTGACCAGCAGAAGAACATCGAGATAGATCACGGCCCGGATAATCCCCGCCCCCTTTTGGGAGATTATAGCAGGAGGAGGACGAAAAATTTGCAGGAAACGGGGGAGGTGGACTTTCTGCGAGGCGCACAAACCCCCGCCTGAAAGCTTTTTTCATAAATTTTCGAAAAAGACTTGCAAAATATAGGCAAAAGAGGTATAATCCTACTCGCAGCAGCTTTTACCGCTGTAAAGCTCTGGGTATATGCCTCTTTAGCTCAGTCGGTTAGAGCACCTGACTGTTAATCAGGGTGTCGCCTGTTCGAGTCAGGCAAGAGGCGCCAACAAATCAGCGGCGGGGATCACACCTGCCGCCTTTTTCATAGATGCGGGTTGTAACTATTTTGTGACATCTTTCACACTTTCTTCAAAATTAACGGTTTCTTAAAAAATGTCCTCTTGAAGAAGCTGTCAGATTGTGGTATACTGCATCTAAGCTTTAGGAAGTTTCCTGAAGCGCTTGGTAGATCAAAGGGTAGGCGCTCCCTTCTTTTTGATAGCAGCTTGGCCTCTGCTTTGCCTTGGTTCTCCGCAGGGCAGGGCAAAGCAGAGGGCTATGCGCTGCTTTTGATGGAGCGTGACAGAACCTTTTCTCCTGCGTCAAAATCTGCATCCTGTCTGCTGTCTGCGTGATGCGTACAAAGTCTTACTTGTACATTTCCGCACAATGTGCTAGAATATGGAAGGCAGTTTTGAATATTAGAACACAGAGAAGAGATCGTTTCCGAAGGTTGTCGGTCTCTTGTAAAGGAAACATCTATGCGTTATACCTATGTGCGGCAGCACGACACGACCGACTGTGCAGCTGCCAGTCTCGCAATGGTGTGCCTCCATTACAAAAAGGAAATCACCATCACCCGCTTACGCGATATGATGGGAACCGACATGAAGGGCACGAACCTCGTGGGCCTGCAGAAAGCCGCCAATGAGCTTGGCTTCAACACGGCCGCCGTCCGAGTGGACCGCGAGAATTTTCTGAGTGATTTCACACTTCCCTGCATTGCGCAGGTCATCACCGACCAGGGTTTGACCCACTTCGTGGTCATCTTCAAGAAGACCACGATCAAGGACGATGATGCCCGCCGCAAGCATGTGTTGAAGGAAGAAGAAAAAAAGGCTGACGCTTCCAAGAAGTACAAGTGCAAGGATTACGTCGTCATCGGCGACCCTGCCAAGGACCTCGAAAAGATCAGCCTGGACGACTTCTATAAAAACTTCACTGGCGTTCTGCTGCTGATGAACCCTACGTCGGAGTTCAAGGGCGGCAAGGCAAAGAAAGCTGGCACCAGCATCAACGGCACCAGCACCGATGCAAACGCCAAGGGGGATAAGAGCACCGGCAAGTACCACATGCTCAAGCGGTATATCGACCTGCTCTGGCCCCAGAAAAAACTTTTTATTTATGCTATCCTCTGTTCGGTGATCCTTACGGTCATCGGCATTGTCTCCACAGTGTTCAACAAAGCACTGATGGATGAAGTGCTTCCGTATGGGTTGAAGAACTTACTCGTCACCTTGATCCTCGTGTTCAGCGTGGTCAACCTCACGAGCAACCTGCTCAGCACGGTTCGCCAGTGGATCTTGATCTTCCTGTCCATCCGGATCGACATTCCGCTGATGCTGGGTTACTTCGAGCATGTGTACAAACTGCCGATGAAGTTCTTCGCAACGCGGAAGACCGGTGAGATCACCACCCGTTACTCCGATGCAAGCACCATCAAATCGGTCCTGACCAACATCGCGATGACCATCGTGATGGACGTGGTGATGGCCGTAGGCGTTGGCATCGTACTGTTCCGGATGAACTCCTCGCTGTTCTCGCTCACCCTGTTCAGCACCGCGCTGAGCCTGCTCCTCGTCATCATCTTCAAGCAGCCGTACAAGCGGATCAATGAAGAGACGATGCAGCAGTCCGCAATGCTGAACAGCCAGATGATCGAGAGTCTGCGCGGCATTGAGACCATCAAGTGCAATGCCTGTGAAGACCGCGAGCTGGAAGCTCTGGAGCGCGAGTACATCAAGAGCCTGAAGATCAGCCTCCGGTCCAGCAAGATCAGCACCGGCCAGTCTCTGGTGTCGATGGTGATCTCCACCCTGCTGAATATGGTGACCACTTATGTGGGCATCATGCAGGTGTTGAACGGTGAGCTGACACTGGGCGGCTATATGGCATTCACCACGCTGTCCGGTTACTTTACTTCTCCGGTGAGCGACCTGATCTCGATGCAGATGTCGATTCAGGAAGCCGATATCTCCATGAAGCGCCTGACCGAGATCATGGATTATGAATCGGAACAGGCCGAAGATGAAGAGCACACCGAGATGGAACAGATCGAAGGCGACATCGAATTCAAAGATGTCACGTTCCGATATGGCAACCGCAGCCCCGCGCTGAACCACATCTCCTTCACCATCCCGCAGGGGCAGAAGGTGGCGCTGGTCGGCAGCAGCGGCAGCGGCAAATCGACCATCACCAAACTCCTGCTCAAGTATTATGAGCCGGAGAGCGGCGAGATTGATGTGAACGGTATCAACCTCAATGAGTATACCAACGCATCGGTACGTCGTGCGATTTCTTACGTCCCGCAGAATGTCGAGCTGTTCAGCAAGACACTGTTTGAGAATATCCGGATCTCGCGTCCGGAAGCCACCCTTGAGCAGGTCAAGGACGCTGCTAAGAAGGCAGATGCACATGAGTTCATCCGCAAGCTGCCGCTGCAGTACAACACCTATCTGGAGGAAGCCGGCAACGGCCTGTCCGGTGGTGAGAAGCAGCGCATCGCTTTGGCTCGTGCGTTCCTGAAGGACTCGAACCTCTACATTCTGGACGAATCGACCAGCAGCCTGGACTTTGGCACAGAGAATACCATTTTTGATATGATCTACAACCAGCTGGCTGACAAGTCGATGCTCATCGTGGCACACCGCCTGTCCACCGTTCGTGACTGCGACCAGATCCTGGTCATGGATCATGGCGAGATCGTGGAGCGCGGCACACACGATGAACTGCTGGCAAAACAGGGCAAGTATTACGAGCTTTGGAACTTGCAGCAGGGCATCTTCCGCCGCAAGAAGGAAGAGCCGAAACCCATTGCTCACGCCGCAGTGGTCGAGGAAGACGACGACGGCGATGAGGCGATCACTTATTAAGTTGCAATCGAGTGCGCACTCGATTACATAAAAATGGCTTTGGATGGTTGCGCAGCCTGAAGAAGTCCTAAATTCGATTCAATCATTTGAAGGGAGTAATTCATTATGATGATGCCTGCAAACTACTCTGTTATCGCAGAGAACGAGATGACCTATGTTGTTGGTGGTGGCGTGATCGAGGCTATCGGCGCTGTTACCGCTCCGATCTGGACCGCTGCTAACGTCAAGACCTTCAACACCAACATTGTTACCCTGGTGGGCAACGCTTTTGTTGACAACTTCGTCCACGGCACCGTTGGCTATGTCTTCTCTGAGGGCGCTTCTTGGAAGGGCCTGGGCGAGAGCCTGAAGGGCACCTTCGTTGCTAAGAATGGCCAGGCTGGTGAGACCTTCGCTAAGGTTCTGGGCAACGTTGCTGCTATCTACAACCTGGGCAACGCTACCGTTGCTAACAAGGCTGGCGACGTTAAGCTGTTCAAGTCTGAGCCTTCCGCTAAGTACACCTTTAAGGATGCGAATGGCAAGGTCGTTGGCTCTATTTGGTAATTAACCAAGCCTGAATAGGTAGAGTATTTCATTTGCACCGCCCTACGTTGTAGGCGGGGCTGATGATAATGCCTCGTAATGGTGTGCCAGGAGGCGTAAGCCTTCTGGCACACCTTATTTTTATAATGTCACTTATTATATCCCCTTGAAAAGCGTGGATGCAGACGGTCTGTCTGCGGCACCGGAGGGGTGTAATAGGTGATCGTGTGTGGAAAAAATTTGGGCCTCGTAGGAAAAGGGAGAGCGAACCCTCTCAGTCAAAGCCTGCGGCTTTGCCAGCTCTCCCAAAGGGAGAGCTTTTGGACGGAGTGAGAAACCTTACGGCACCGAAAAAACCTCTCCCCTTGGGAGAGGTGGCATTGCGAAGCAATGACGGAGAGGGTGAGGACGCTTGCGGGAGGCGAGCCCTCTCAGTCAAAGCCTGCGGCTTTGCCAGCTCTCCCAAAGGGAGAGCTTTAAGACGGAGTGAGAAACCTCACGGCACCGAAAAAACCTCTCTCCTTGGGAGAGGTGGCATTGCGAAGCAATGACGGAGAGGGCGAGGACGGAGAGGGCGAGGACGGAGAGGGCGAGGACGCTGGCGGGAGGCGAACCCTCTCAGTCAAAGCCTAGCGGCTTTGCCAGCTCTCCCAAAGGGAGAGCTTTAAGACGGAGTGAGAAACTTTACGGCACCGAAAAAACCTCTCCCCTTGGGAGAGGTGGCATTGCGAAGCAATGACGGAGAGGGCAAGGCTGTCAGCAAGAAGAAAGGCGTTTTCCATGAAGGAGACGACGGTTGTTAAGAACTACAAAATGCTGCCCACGGCCCGAAGGCTGCGCCGCGAAATGACACCGCAGGAAAAGACCCTTTGGTATCAATTTTTGCGTACCTATCCTATAAAAATCTACAAACAGCGGATCATAGAGTCCTTTGTGGTAGATTTTTACTGCGCCCAAGCGCGATTGGTGATTGAATTGGACGGCGCACAGCATTATACTGAACAGGGGAAGGCTTATGATCAGGAGCGAAGCCAGATCCTGCGGGGGTATGGGCTGTATGTGCTGCGCTTTTCAAACCGGGAGATCGAAACGCAATTCCCAGAAGTGTGCCAGAAGATCCGCCAGACCATAGAAGCCAGACGCTGATATTTTCCATAGACGATGACCTATTGCAAAATCTAAAGAAACAGGTGGACGATACCATGAGAGAAATTCAAGTTGCAGAACACAAGACCCTGAAGCTGACCAATGTGCTGTCGCGCAAGGTGGAAGTTGAGGATATGGGCAATCTGGCCATTGTGCTGACCCAGATGCAGAATTTTATCCGCAGCCATGACGCCATGCCCGTTGGCCCCATCGTGCAGTGCGTGAAGATGCGCAAGGGCCCCAACCCCACGGCGGAGATCTACTTCATGCAGCAGGTCAACCAGCTGATCCCCCGGCTGGACCCCGGCTACCAGATGGACGCTCTGCTGCGGGTGCGCAACTGCCTGTATGCCCACTACACCGGCCCCATGAGCTACAGCAACCTCGCCAGCCAGAAACTGGATATCTATGCGTTCGAGCATGAGATCGAGACGACCGGCGATTCGTACACCGTCTATGTCAATCAGGACGACGACAACGGTGTGCTCGACGTCTTTATGGAGACCAAGTGATTATGACGACCATTCAGAACCTTTCCGACCTGCAGGATCGCCGCATCATGATGGAAAAGCGTGTGCCGCCCTTTGGCTACGCGATGATCCTTCTGGTGGCGGGCCTGCTGGTCTTCCTGACCATCTGGAGCACCCAGAACTACCGCACCTACGTCAGCCAGTCGGTCGGCACGGTGCAGGCAAGCAACAAGACCTATATCATGTCCAGCTACTCCGGCTCCATCACCGAGCTCAACATCTCGGAGGGCAGCTATGTCAACGAGGGCGACCTCATCGCCCATGTCAAGAGCACCGACATCGACATGCAGCAGGACAGCTACAAGAGCCAGCTGGAGATCTATCAGAAGCAGAAGGCGCAGTACGAAAAGCTGCTGAAGTCCATTCAGGACGACACGAACTATTTCAGCGAGACCGACCTGGACGACCAGCCCTACTATTACCAGTATGAGAGCTACAAGAGCCAGGTGCAGCAGAAGGCCTTTGACGCTTCGCCCTATCAGGCGGCGGGCTACTCCGACGAGCAGATCAAGGCCCTGATGGAGCAGAACCAGAGCGAGATCGAGGCGCTGTACTACTCTACGCTGCAGTCCATCACCAGCAACCTGACCAGTGTGCAGACCAACATCGACAACATTCAGGCCCAGCTGGATACGCTGGCAAGCGGCGCGAACGATTACTACATCTATGCGCCTACGTCCGGCGTCATCCACATGGACACCCCTTATAAGGTGGGCATGGTGCTGAGCGCCGGTTCGGCACTGGCCACCGTGGCCAGCGAGAACAGCGATCAGGAAATCGTGGCGGCCCTGACCGTCAGCGACCGGCCGCTCATCAACGTGGGCGACCCCTGCAAGATCGCCATCACCGGCCTGTCGGAGTATTCCTACGGCAACCTGACCGGCACGGTGACTTCCATTGACAGCGATGTGACCTCCACCGAGGCCGGCTCGTACTACAAGATGCCTTGTCATTAATAACACAAAGGTAATCCCGGCACGTCTTTATGGCGTGAAGGAAGGTACCGAGGCCAAAATCGAAATCCTTCTCTTAAAAAGAAAAGAAAATGATATCTGGGAAACACTCGTAAAACCGGGAAAGAAATGCAAGATCGGAACGAAAATTGTTTTCGGCGAAGGGATTTTGACCGGTGAAGTTGTCGATATTGTAGAGGAAGGCAACCGGCTCATCCAGTTCCATTATGAAGGGATTTTCGAAGAGATATTAGACCGGCTTGGCCAGATGCCGCTGCCACCGTACATTACACATCAGCTTCAGGATAAGAACCGTTACCAGACAGTCTATGCCAAATATGACGGATCCGCTGCAGCTCCGACAGCAGGGCTTCATTTCACACCGGAATTGTTGCAGCAGGTGCGTGACATGGGGGTAGAAATTGCGGAAGTAACACTGCATGTCGGACTTGGAACGTTCCGTCCGGTCAAGGAAACAGATGTGTTAAAGCATCATATGCATTCTGAATTTTATAAAATCGAACAGTCAGAAGCGGATAAGATCAATAAAGCGAAAAAAGAAGGCCACCGTGTCATTGCAGTGGGAACAACAAGCACCAGAACTTTAGAGTCTGCTGCGGACGAGAATGGTTTCCTCACAGAAAAAAGCGGATGGACAGAAATTTTTATTTATCCGGGATATCAGTTCAAAGTCATCGATGCACTGATCACTAATTTCCATCTGCCGGAATCCACACTGGTAATGCTTGTATCCGCACTTGCCGGAAGAGAACATGTACTGGCAGCCTATGAGACCGCAGTAGAAGAAAAATATCGTTTTTTCAGTTTTGGCGATGCGATGTTTATTGTAGACCGGGAGTCTTAAAACTACTTGTAATCGCAAAGAACTTGTTATACAATTATCTTAAATATTTCATGAAGGAGAAGTGAGGTATGGAGGAGCGGAGAAAGCATAAGAGACTTGATCTGGAAGTCATGGTTGAATTAGAACGATTAGATGAAGAAAGCGTGACCACTTTGAAATATGTCCATGTCGAGGTGACAGATATTTCAAGAAGCGGTCTCGGATTTAAGTCGAAGGCAGATCTTGAGATTGGGAGCTATTACGATACAAGGATTCAGATCTGGACGAAAGAAGTTGTGGATGCTGTTATTGAAATCGTCCGGAGAGATGCTTTGCCGGAGGGCGGTTATAAATATGGATGCAGGTTTATTGGGATGACGGATACTGACGCACTCAAGATAGATATTTACCAGATATTTAATGATCTGTAAAAGAACCGGGGATCCGATACTACAATGCAGGAGTATATCGCTATGTCGTTTCAAAAAGTAAAATCATCTACATCACGGTGTTTTGATATCAGCACAGCAGCATTGCATATCATTGCAATGCTGTTCATGCTGATGGATCACCTTTGGGCAACACTTCTTCCGGCGCAGGAATGGCTGACCTGTGTTGGCAGGATCGCATTTCCGATTTTTGCATTTATGTCGGTAGAAGGTTATTTTCATACCCATAATTTCAAAAAGTACTTATTGCGAATGCTGGTTTTTGCAGTGATCTCAGAGATACCGTTCGATCTGATGTATGGTGGAACATGGTTTTATCCGGTCCACCAGAATGTGATCTGGACGTTTATCCTTGGTCTTTTAGGAATCCATATAATGGAAACAGTACGAAAGAAAAAGAAAACACCTGTTTTTGTACTGACAGCCATACTGGTTACGATTGCCGGAGGTTTACTCGGGACACTGACAATGGTGGATTATTATGGAATCGGAGTACTGACTGTTTTTATTTTTTACTTTTTCCGCGGACGCAAATGGTGGTGTCTGCTTGGTCAAATTGTGGCTCTTTATTGGGTAAATGTGGAATTGCTTGGCGGATTAATGTATCCGGTCCGTTTGTTCGGCATGGAGTTTGAACTTTGCCAGCAGGGTCTTGCATTGCTTGCATTAGTGCCAATCTGGCTGTATCGTGGACGACAGGGATATCACAGCAAACCATTCCAGTATTTCTGCTATGCATTCTATCCGGTCCACATGCTCATTCTTGTGCTGATACTGGGCTTTGTGAACCGGTGATCTGTCTGATGTTGACCGGTCAAGAGAATATTTTTAATTTGTTGTCTCCCGGCGGATAAGGATAGGCGTAATTTGTTTATGGATCGGTTCTGCCAGCGGAACTGGTTTTCTCTTTTTACGTTCTTCCATCTGCTGCACTAATAATTCCATGGAGGTGTGTGCGATCACATCGATTTGCTGTCCAATGGTTGTGATCGGCAAAATAGCTTCACTGGCAATCGGAGAGTTGTCAAACCCTACCAGTTCATATGTGTCAGGGAGACATCCATATTTTTGAAAGATTAGATTCAGGAACATATTTGCATAGGTGTCGTTCGCAAGAAAGACACCTTTTTTTTGTCCGGGATATTTTTCATCGATATCAGCAAAGATGATTTTCATTTGTGAAAAGAGCTCCTGATAAGAATCTCCACACACATTAAGATTTAATTCATAAGGCACATGATGTTCTTTACAGGTGTCTTCAAATGCACGAATTCTGTTGTAGGCAGGAATAATCTTTGGCACATCTGCATTAATATGAATCAGCACATCACAATGGTCACGGATCAAAAGTGATGCAGCCTGCAGAGCTCCCATATAATTATCAGTTGTGACACTGCAGATATGTTCTGCCTCACGTTCAATTGCTATGACAGGAATCTGATAAGAAGCAAGCTTTTCGGAAGAAAGCGTATGGCTTAATACGATCAGGCCTTCGATCTGATAAGACATCAATTCTTCAATATACTGCTCCTCCTCATCCGGTCCGTTATCACTGACAAAAACAAGAAATTTATAATGATAATCACGGTAGCTGGAAAGAAGCTGGGTTAACATTTCTGAGTAGTAGTGAAGGTAAAGATTTGGTACGATAATCCCGATAAATTCACTTTTCCCATTTGCGAGCACCTTTGCGAGTTTGTTCTTTTTATATCCTAAATCCTCAAGAGCCTGAGATATTTTTTCCTGATTTTCAAGTGTCAGTGAATCCGGATGATTAAAATATCTTGAAATTGTAGTTTTGGAAAAATGCGTGTATTCTGCAATGTCAGCAAATGTCACTTGTTTTTTCGCCATAAGTATCTGTCTCCTTTACGCATTGTCTATTGTATTTATCAGTATGTTAAAATATGAATCGTTTCGTTACAGTTTCATATTACACATAGTATAGCAATTAAGTTCTGGAATATCAATAAAAAAATAACTGGTTACGTAACAGTTACTTTAACTCCGTCAGTGTAGGTTGAAAAGCCGCAAACATCAAATGCATATGCACCAGTTCCGGCATTAATCGTAGTATTGTTAATTAAAATATTACCACAATTGTTACTCAATACATATAAGGCATTTAGCCCCCTCACTGTCATAGCATCCAACGTCAAATTACAGTAGTTCTGAATCATAATTTTATCATTATCACTTGCCAGTGTTCCGTTTTTCATAGTAACGGTAGAACCTTTCAACAATTGACAACTGTTCGTTTCTGTGCCAGCCGAGCCAACGGTCGGTTTAGCAAGTGTAAGCACATGGTTGTTCAAGTCCAATTCTACAGATTGTCCACTTTGCGTTTTAAAGCCATTACAAGTAGCGTCTCCATTCAAACGTATCTTCACGTTAGCATTACCGCTTAAGTATAAAAGTGCGGACGGATCGGAAAAAGTACCACCGGTAACAGCCAGCGATGCACCTGCACCAACCACATAGATCTTGCCATTCAGTGTTCCACCACTGATAGTCATCTGTCCCAAGTCATTGGCTGCACCATTATGGCCTTCATTATCCACCACATACTGAGCGGAACCAGTCGTATTGAATATACCTCCTTTGATTTCAGCCACATGATGATTCTGTACGGTTGCCTGAGACATATTGGTGAACGTACCGTCGTTGATGACAAGCCGGGCTCCATCATCATTTTTAATGGTATTAAGACCTCCGGCAAATGTACCACCGTTTATGATAAGTGAAGGATTCTGATGATTAGTACCGCTTACATATCCATTTCGCGGATTCGTATTGGTATAATCATAATACCCATTGGCTATCATCGAAGAATAATGCCCGTTTTGCGATATCTCCACATTTGGATTAATCGTCATCTCGCCATGATTCAGAATATTATAATAGCTGTTACCACCTGAACTTTCTGAGTCCTGACCGTTTTCCTTACTTCTAATATAGGTTCCGCCATTAAGAATTACTGTACCGTTATTATAGATACAAGCTTTCCCGTGACTTACATTATCCACTGTACCATTTCCGTTAATGGTCAGTTTACTATCCTTGTTTACGGTAAATGTATCACCAGATTTGTTGGTGATTTTATGACCGTTCAAATTGATGATAACTTCATTCGTTGCGGAAATAGTAAAATCTCCCGTCAAGTCTGTGGCAAGAGTATAAGTTCCACCATTTTTTGCGACATTTTGCAAGTCGGCTACGGCAGCATCAACTACTTCAAATGCATCATTACCGGACAGATTGGGTAATTCAGCACCCTCTTCTTTATAAATAATGACAGTTGAAGTGTTACTGCTTTCACGACTGATGGCTGTTACTTTGGCACCACTCTTCACTCTTACATTACCGGCTTTTACCTTCAATGTATTAACAGTAACTCCTTTACCAAGAACCAATGTGTTTGCAGCAGTAGTTGCCGTTACTTCATCATAAGTAGCTGTTTCGCCATTGGCAGCCAAAGTTACGGTAGAAGAAGGCAGATCTATCTCAAATTTAGGCGCAGTATCTAATTGCGGTACAGATACCAACACGTTTTCAGGTGCAGCTGTACCACCAGTACCAGTGCTCTCTTCTTTAATGGCAACAGCATTTGTTGTAGAAATATTTTCAAAGGATATGCTGACATTTTCTGCCGGTGTACTTTTTTTCGGTATTGAAACTGTAGGACTGGTTTCAGTTGAAGCCACATCAGCCACAGAAACAGAATTGGTTTCTTTTAAAGCATCGGCTACCTCTGATACACTTTCAACTGTTGTCGGCACACTTCCGGATACTTCGTCCAACGTTATAGTTGTGGTATAACGTTCGTTACGTTTAGCATCTAAAGCTTTTGTCTTTAAAACCTGGCTTGTAGCGCCATTACCAATGGAAAGTTCCAAGGCAGGATACTCGGCTACAGGCAACGGGAAATAGAATGTTTTACTGGTCACGTCATTGCCAGCAGTAAAGTTTATAGTTATGGATGAGGAATTTGACGTTTCTGTGGTTGTCAATGTAGGGATACCATCAGCGAATGCTATTTGTGCATTTCCAGCAATGGCTGGAACAGTAGTTTTTTCTTGAGCGGTCATAGAAGTCAATTTCGCCCAAGTATAGTCCTTCGGGATATTATTGACAGTTATGCTCATCAGGGCACCTGCATTTTTAAAAGCCAAGACATCCTGTGCGCTCTCATTTATTTGGCAAGCCATAAGAGCACTGCTGTTTTCTCCTTCCTTATAATTATAGGTATCCTTCAACGTTAATGATATTTTACTTCCATCATAAGAAGCATCGCTGCCATAAGGATAAAAAGCAGCTTTCTTTACAGGACTCTCACCTTCCAGTACTCCTGAGAACCCTGCGTTCTTGGTCCCGGCTCCACTGGATAATGAATAGTTAATGTTAGTGTAAGTAGAAGAACTTCCATTCGTTACAAAAATGCCAATCTCGTCACCTATACTCCAAACGACAGAATTGCCATTCATAGCAGTACGCGATTCAGCATCTCCCATAGTGGCACATACTTCATCAACGCCACTTTTCGCCACGCCCAAATCTTCATTGGAACAACCGGTTATTCCTAATCCAAGAACAGCTAAAGATGTGAACAATATCTTTTTCATACGTGTATGTTTTTAAATTATTTATTTCAATTACCAAGGCTGCGGGTTATAGTCTTCTGTTCCACCACTTACTGCAAATCCTTTTTCCACTTCTACTTCGATAACCTCCACTTTAGGAGCCTCATACATTTCCATATTGTTTGTTTCCATAATTTCCGTACAATAAATTTAGATTATAATTTTTCAATGATTCTGTTCAGACATTATACGCCCCAATTATACCATAGAATATTTTTTTATGAAAGATGCTATAATTGCCGTCTGTGGGCAGAAGACTCCTGGCGGTCCGGTGACATATACTGTGTCTCCGCAACCTCGACTTGACAGATAACGGGAAATAAGGATTCGCATTCCCGCTTGCAGTGTTGTTTTCATACGTCTGTAAATGTTAGATCAGTCTATCTTGTCAAAAGACTTTGCCTAACTCCCCCTCCTCTGTTCGGCGGTTAATAAAAAAAAGCGTGAGGGCTGTATCTTGTTTATCTTATCGTCGGGCCTTCGCATTGCCTTGTACCTAGATAAACAACAGCCACCCACGCCATTAGGTATATAGATGCCACAGTAATGGCAGGTATATAACACAGACGTGAGCGTTGTTGTTATCATCTTCAGGTACAGTTCAAAGTTGCGAAGTTTGACGATAGAAGATAATTTCAATAACGCTTCTTAAAATATGTAACGTTCTACTACGCCATAGTATAATAGTCGGTACAAATATAATAATTTCTTAAATAGGAAAAACGTTTCTTAGCGATTATTTTTAATAATTGCTACCACAAGCATTAAAAACACTTCTGTATTTCACAATAAATCGACTCAACATAACGCCAATACCAATAGAAAGTTATAAGCAATTATACCCTCATGCTCTCATTATGCATATAATCCATTGATAATGAGTGTTGAATGAATGATGGCAGCATATTTCAAAAAGTATCTTTACCCTCATGCCCTCATTCTACAGAACAAATAAAAAGAGCATATCTATCTGATAACCAATAATATGAGCACATACGAAGTCTTAATTCAAAAGTTTGTCAGCCATCGCATTTTGAGCTTTTTCATCACAGTATACTCTATTTTACAAACATCCGATTACATTTTCATGCTGACAAGTTCTACTCATCGTACTTTCCTATTTGTTCTTTCTATTATTCGCAATTGCTTACTCACTAATGTGACTAACTATAATCACAAACGTGACTAAAGTTAATCACAAGTGTGATTAAGTCTAACCACTAATGTGATTAAGCAATTTCCCATAGTAAAGAACTGCAATATGAATGACCGATTATCATATAATGATTTCTATATAAACTATCAAGAACTCCCTAAAATGCAGTAGTTACCGTTGTTTCTCCTAGCAAAATATGATAAGATTCGTGTATATAAAAGGGATCTTGTAGGCATTATGCCATTTTTTTTCACCTAAAACGGCAAAATAGACTCTTTTCTCACCTGAGTGATTTTGAAACGAATTCAGCTATATCACATTGAATATAAGAATATTAGATAATAATCAGTATAATTAAACAGTGAGAGCATGAGGGCAAATTGTTTCTTCAAAAATATGCTACCATCATTCATTTAACACTCATTATCAATGGATTATATACATAATGAGAGCATGAGGGCATATTTGCTTATAACTTTCTATTGGTTATCTCCTTTCTTTATTCCTTGATATTACGGATATGACTAACAGGCACACCGCCCACAACCGTATTTGCCGGAACCTCTCTTGTCACGATCAAACCTGCTGCAATGACAGCATTGTTTCCGATGGTTATTTATCGGATAAATGAAGAATAAGTGCTTTGTTTCTTATTCTATTTATCAAATGTTACTTGTACCATTAGAATGAAGAAGGCTGATTAGTATGAATGTGAATATGCTGCATATAAATTTTCAACCAAAACAATTATGGATTGCCGATGAAAAACTTAAATGTCTAATACATGGTTTAGATTAAGGAGAGGATTTTTCCTCTCCTTTTTTCCTTCCGATACGCCCCATTATGAGAATGTGCCGTTTGAGCTGCCGAATTCGTGGGTATGGTGTAGATTGGAAGATATAGCTTATGTTGCATCTGGAAGTACACCAGATAAAACATGCTTTGTAGAGAATGGTGTTCCTTACATTAAGATGTACAATCTCAGGAATCAAAAAATAGATTTTGCCTATCATCCACAATATATTACAGAAGAAGTGCATAATGGAAAGCTCCAGCGTTCGCGCACAGAAGTAGGAGACCTTATTATGAATATTGTTGGACCACCTCTTGGTAAACTTGCAATTATTCCTACAACATTGCCACAAGCAAATTTTAATCAGGCCGCTGTACTAATACGCCCTTACAAATTTAAAGAGGTGTTGGTATCATATCTAAAAGTCTACTTAGAGGAAATGTCAGAAATAAATTCTATTGCCACACGAGGTTCTGCCGGACAGGTTAATATATCACTGACACAATCTCAAAATATGCGAATACCAATACCGCCTTTAAATGAAGTTAGAAGGATAATTGAAGAGGTGTCTAAGTATGATATTTTGATTGATTCGCTCAAACAAAATATTACTGACATTCAAAATCTTATAGCCTATACCAAATCCAAAATCCTTGATCTTGCCATTCACGGTAAACTAGTACCGCAAGATCCGAATGACGAACCAGCCATTGAACTATTGAAGCGCATAAATCCCGACTTCACACCTTGTGATAACGGGCATTATACGTTTGACGTTCCGAGCGGGTGGATAACGACAAATTTAGGGTCAATATTTAATGTCGTATCAGCTAAAAGAATTTTGAAGTCAGATTGGAAGCATAGTGGTGTTCCATTTTATAGAGCACGTGAAATAGCCAAGCTGTCTATTTATGGACTTGTAGATAATGAATTATATATTTCAGAGGAACATTATAACTCATTAAAGGAGAAATTTCCAGTACCCAAAGCGTCAGATATTATGATTTCTGCCGTTGGTACTATTGGCAAATGCTACATTGTAAAAGAGTCTGATAAGTTCTATTACAAGGATGCAAGTGTACTTTGTTTGTGTAATGACTATCAAATAAATGCGAAATATATTTACCACATCATGAGAAGCGAATATATGCTAAAACAGATGTATGATAACTCAAAGGGTACAACTGTTGATACCATTACGATTGAAAAGGCAAAACAATATATATTGCCCCTACCTCCACTTGCCGAGCAACAGCGCATAGTAGCCAAGATTGAAGAGACATTCTCCATTTTTGACGGTATTCAAAATTCCTTAGAAGCGTAAACAAGAACGCTTCTAAGGACTAATGTAACTTTACCAGTTCACCACTTTATCCACAATCTTCTGCTGTTCGCTGGCAGTGCGGCGTAAATAGATACGAGTGGTTTCTATGCTTTCATGCCCCATGAGGTCGGCAAGTAAAGCAAGGTCGTTAAAGCGGTCAAGGAAGTTTTTGGCGAAACGGTGACGGAATGAATGAGGGTAAACCACCTCTTTGTTCATCCCGTATTTTTCAGCAAAATGTTTGAGTTGAGAAGCTATTCCACGAGTAGTAATGCGCTGTCCAAACCGATTCAGAAAGATGTAGCCGGAAGTAAGTCCTATTTCTCTGAGCCATTTCGCAGCCTCCGTGCGCAAGTTCTTCGGGATATACAAACGGCGTATCTTTCCTCCCTTGCTGTATAGGTCAAGATGCCCGATTTGTATATGTTCTGCTTTGATATGGAGTAGTTCGCTGACACGTGCCCCTGTAGCAGCCATAAACCATACGATGAAATACCACTCATCATAACCATCTGCTTTGAGCTGGGCTTTGAGAAATTTGTAATCGGCATCGCTTATTACATTTTCCAAAAAGTTCTTCTGTTGTACCTTTACGAACTTCACTTTCAGTTTCTCTTGTTTTGTAAATTCCAGATACTTATTGATACCTTGCAGCCGAAAGTTCACCGTCTGTGGCTTAAAGTTCTCCACCAAGTACCCCTTATATGCCAAGAGGTTCTTCTTGTTTACTTCTCCATAATGATTGAGGAAATACTGTACCGTCCACACATACGATGTAACGGTGTTCTTGGCGAGATTAGTCTTTGCCAAATGATTTTTGAATTTTGTTACCATACTACATTGATTTATAATGAATACAGTAACAATATAAGAGAATATATCGAACATGATAAGAAGTTGCCTGAAGGATGGGCTATGTGCAGGCTTGAATAAGTTGTAGATTATGAACAACCTACTGCTTATATTATAAATTCAACGGCTTATGATGATTCCTACTCAATACCAGTCTTAACAGCAGGTAAGTCTTTTATAATTGGTTATACCAATGAAGCGACAGGGATATGCTCAAATCTTCCTTGTATAATCTTTGATGATTTTACAACAGATTCAAAACTAGTTGTTTTTCCTTTCAAGGTAAAATCATCAGTAATGAAGATTCTAAAAATGCACAGTGATATTGAGATTGATTATGTGGCAATGTTTATGAGTGTCACATATCAATCTGGTTACACTCATAAACGATATTGGATTTCTGAATACTCAAAATAAGAGATACCTATACCACCGAAGGCAGAACAAAAACGGATTGTTTATACAGCCCGTAATATTTCATTCATCGTATCAAGCACCATATCTATTTTAGCCACAATTCGTTCTTGCTCTTTATATGGCGGTATGGGTATTAAAACATTACCAATAGATGTTTTTGTTAAACTGGGCATAGCCGTACTTTTATCTAATTTGCTAAAATCAAATGATAAGCAGAAATAATACAGATATTTATCAAGTATAGCATCATTAGCCTTCAAGCCAAAAGCTGTATCAACGTTCCAAAAATGTTCCTCTACGAATATAGGATTATTAATTGTACCTTTTCTTCCAATTATTGTAGAACCTGCGATGCAAAGATACTGATTAGCTCTGCCTATAACACCGCCACTACCATAAATTGGATATATACCGTTAAGTGTTTCAACATTTTTTTGAGACTTCCCATTCGTTATACTTGTAATCTGTTTCATTTTACAAATAGCCCATCCTTCAGGCAACTGTGTATAATGCCCGTTATCACAAGGTGTGAAGTCGGGATTTATGCGCTTCAACAGTTCAATGGCTGGCTCGTCATTCGGATCTTGCGGCACGAGTTTGCCGTGAATAGCAAGATTGAGGATTTTACTTTTTGCCTGCGGAGAAGTCTGGAAGTTCAGAAGAACGTTTTCAGCGCGATTGATGGCGGCAATGTAGGCGTCGCGAACGTAATAATACTTGGCGGTATTGATTTCGTACTTGGCCTGAGCCTCGACCAGCTCATGCATACGTTCGCGGGCATCGCGGGCGTAGCGGCTGTTCGGGAAACGAAGCACCAGTTCTTTGAAAATATCGAAAGCATCGCGCGCAGCCTGAGCGTCGCGCTTAGAAAGGTCCTGACGGGTCAGATAGCTCATCCAGCCTTCATCTTCGTCCAGGGTGGCAATGCCCTTAATGTAGAGGGCGTACGGGGACAACGGATGCTCAGGATATTGCCTTAAGAAACGATCGCAGACTGCGATGGCCTGCTGCGGTTCTCCTTCTTTAAAGTAAGAGTAAGCAGTCTCAACTTGGGCCTGCTGAGAATAGCGACCGTAAGGATAACGGGCCTCTAACTTCTGATAGTAGTCACGGGCCGTTTCGTAGTTGCCTTCATTCAGATTGTCTCGGGCCTCGACATACAGTTTGTCAGCCGTCCAGCCTTCCGTCGGGTCTTCAACCCCTTTAAACATACTGCACGATGTAGTCGCTAAAATAACAGAACCCAGACAGGCGGCCGTTAATGTCCGCTTGATTATTGTTTTCAGGGCAAAAGACATAGAACTTAAGGTCAAAATGAATATTGAATTAGATGATTATAGTCAGACTGAGGCTTTTGAAGAAACCGAATTACAGGAATCTTCAAAAATTGAAACTTTTGAAGTTACCCTCGATCTTGACGGAGAGCGCCTCGATAAAGTCTTGGCTTCTTCTTTAAAAGACATTTCCCGCTCTCGTCTGAAGACCCTGATTGAAGACGGATTGGTCAAAGTCAACGGAGTGACCGTTGATAAACCTAAAGAAAAGATGAGTTTCGGCGACGTAGTTTCCGTCGAAATCAAACCTCGTTTGGAGGATATGGATTTCATCGCCACACCGATGGACATCGATGTGGTTTACGAAGATGACGACATCTTGGTCATCAATAAACCGGCAGGATTGGTTGTACATCCGGCCGCCGGCCATTGGGACGACACGCTCTTAAACGGTCTGCTGGCTTACAACCCGATTTTCAGAACACTGCCTCGCGCCGGTATTGTTCACCGTTTGGACCGCGACACCACCGGTTTGATGGTTGTGGCCAAAAACGAAAAAGCCATGCTCGATTTGGTCCAGCAGCTTCAGGCCCGCACAGTAAAACGCGAATACTGGGCGTTGACACGCGGTAAGGCACCTGCGGATAAAGTCATTGAAGCGGCTATTGAACGTGATCCTCGAAATCCGCTGCGTTTTACGATCGGAAAAGGCGGCCGAGCTAAACCTGCGACAACACATATTCGCTGCATTGATCAGAAAGAAGTCAAAGACAAACCTTTCTCTTGGGTTGCCTGCCGATTAAAAACCGGCCGCACTCATCAAATTAGAGTACACATGGAATCCATCGGCCTGCCGCTGATCGGGGATCCCCTCTACCGCAATAAACTTCCCAAACCTAAAGAAGATGGTTCCGTGCTGAATTCTTTCGATCGACAGGCACTGCATGCCAGTCGTTTGGGGCTGATCCATCCGGCCACCAAAGAAACGATGGAATGGTTTGCCGAACCGCCCCAGGATTTTAGGGATTTGATGGATGAATTGGGCTTCGGTCCGTGGGATCGTCCTTCCGAAGTCTTCGGAGATCCGGTTGTCATGATCGACAACGATGAGTTGTCAGAGAATCAGAAAGCCGTCGGTAAGATCAGCTCTTGGGATGACTTCGATTTCGGAGACGACGATGATGACGCCGATTCCAACTGGAAAATCGAACGCACGAAAGAATAAGGATGCAGTCCATGCAAAGTAAACCGGAATTGGAAGTGATCGTTCCCGAATGGAACGCTCCGGAAAACATCAAAGCTTTCTTTACGCTTCGTTCAGGCGGCATGTCTGCCGGCGCCTATGGCGACAAAGACGGCTTTTGCGGCCTTAATCTCGGAAATCATGTCGGAGACAATAAGTACTCGGTTCGCGGAAATCGCAGGATTGTGACCGATAT
>ENA-UEOR01000452-UEOR01000452.1-human-gut-metagenome-genome-assembly--contig:-NODE-452-length-24850-cov-6.369475_pt1 | contig 24850 bp, 22 predicted proteins | sample MGYA00242887_ERZ507890 | MGnify/ENA primary metagenome ERZ507890 (study PRJEB26167, sample SAMN06115431) | human gut metagenome | host: Homo sapiens | place: China:Guizhou | collected 2014-10-21...
GAGATGATCAAGAAGCGCCACACCTACCGCAACTCCGAGGCTACCACCTCCATCCTGACCATCACCTCCAACGTGGTGTACGGCAAGTACACCGGTGCTCTGCCCGATGGCCGGGCCGCCTTTACCCCCTTTGCACCCGGTGCAAACCCCAGCTACGGTGCGGAGCAGAACGGTCTGCTGGCTTCCCTGAACTCTGTTGCCAAGCTGCCCTACCACTGGGCTCTGGACGGCATCTCCAACACCCAGACCATCAACCCCGAGGCTCTGGGCCACAGCGAGGAGGAGCGCAAGGAGAACCTGGTGCAGGTGCTGGACGGCTACTTCGATCAGGGTGCACACCACCTGAACGTGAACGTGTTCGGCAAGGAGAAGCTGCTGGATGCCATGGAGCACCCCGAAAAGGAAGAATACGCCAACTTCACCATCCGCGTCTCCGGCTATGCGGTCAAGTTCATCGACCTGACCCGCGAGCAGCAGATGGACGTGATCTCCCGTACCTGCCATGCCGCACTGTGATCCTGTCGGTCTCGTCCACTCGCTGGAAAGCTTCGGCTCGGTGGACGGGCCGGGTGTCAGGTTCGTTGTCTTTCTACAGGGTTGTGCCCTACGCTGCAAATACTGCCACAACCCCGAAACGTGGAGCGCTGAGGGCGGCACGGAATGGTCTCCGGAGAAGCTGTTCCAGCACGTCTGGCGCTACCGCAATTACTGGGGCAAGAAGGGCGGCATCACCGTCAGCGGCGGCGAGCCGCTGCGGCAGATGGACTTCTTGATAAAATTCTTCCAGCTGGCGCGCGCCAAGGGGGTGCACACCGCGCTGGACACGGCCGGTCAGCCGTTCCAGCCCGATGACCCCGCCTACCTGGCCGCCTTCGATACCCTGATGGCTTCCACCAGTCTGGTGATCCTGGATCTCAAGGAGATCGACCCGGAGAAGCACCGTCAGCTTACCGGCAGGGACAATGCCAATATCTTAGCCATGGCACGGCACATCTCTGATCTGGGCGTTCCGCTTTGGATCCGGCATGTGCTGGTGCCCGGCCTCACCGATGACGAGGAGGGCCTGCGCAGGACCGCAGACTTCATCCGCAGCCTGAAAACGGTGCAGCGGGTGGAGGTGCTGCCCTACCATACTTTAGGGCTGTTCAAGTGGCAGAAGCTGGGCATCTCCTATCCCCTGCCCGATGCCGTTCCCCCCACGGCGGAACAGGTCCGCCGGGCGGAGGAATTGTTGGAAGTGGCTAAGTACCCCGGCTGAACTGCACCGGCAGGGTGGACTGGGAAAGCTTCATCCTGACTTAAACAAAAAGAATGACCCTCTCTATCACGCTGACGTATGCCCGCTCCCTTTTTGGGGAGGCGGCACTGCGAAGCAATGATAGAGAGGGTCGTTTATTTTTCTTCACTTCCGGCGTGATACACCTGCAGATACACCCTTTTGCGCTCGGCATCCGTGTTCTCTGCCAGCTGCTGGCAGAAACGCTCATCCTCGAACAGGGCGACCACATTGGGTGCATAGCGGGTGCCGCTCTGGGCCCGCAGCTCTTCCAGCAGCGTGCGGAAGGGCTTGGCAAGGTTGTAGCACCGACCGATATTATCGGTGGCGGCATCCAGCGAGTCTGCCACGCTCAGCGCATCCACGATTCCCTTGATCTCCGGCGGGCAGGAGGGTACATCATTGGGATATCCGCCCTTGCCGTTGTAATAGCAGTGGTGATAGAGCGCCGCCGGGGCCAGCGTTTTGCCGCAGCCCATTCTATTCAGAATAGCAGCGCCGGTCCTTGGGTGGCTCTGGATGCAGAAAAACTCCTCATCCAGCAGGCGGCGGGCGTTGTTGTCGATGTACATCAGAACAGCACACTTGCCAAGGTCGTGGTACAGGCCACACTCATAGGCCGTCTGGCAGAGCTCCTCCCGCCGGGCCTGCACTTCGGCCGCGCTCCTGCAGCCCAGCAGGCCAACCAGTGTTTCGGGCCTTGTCTCGATCTGCCGATGCAGCAGGGCACGGGTCAGCTCTGCCACCATCAGCGAGTGGACATAGGTCGGCTTGTGCCCGGCCAGGATACTGCCCAGCATCCGGCGGTTCGCCGTTTCATCTGAGCTGGTGTTGATCTTGCTCAACTCCCAAGCGGCAGAGTTTACCACACGGGGATACTGGCTGGCCGGCATCTGTTCCAGATACTGATACGCAGAACGGCGTACCTGCTCCACGGTTGCACGATACCTCTGTGCTCCCGCCTCGTCCAGACGTTCTGCATAGACCGAAAGATAGGCCGCCAGAACCAGCTTCCGGTTGATGGCCTCGGCAGAGTAATCATCCTGCGCCACGCTTCCCGCCGATTCCAGAAGGATCTTGACCACGTCTTCCAGGCTGCCCACCCCGGCATGGTAGCGGGCAGCGGCATAAAAGTAGGGCACCCGCCAGTTCTGCTGGCGTGCATCCGGGCCCTTGTGTTTCTTCTTGTGCGTCCAGATGTATTCCGCCGATTCCAGCAGCTGCCGCGCCACCTCGGGATCCTCCTCCTGCCGCAGGTGGGTCAGCAGGGTCATGCGATCCATGTGCATGGAATAGATGTAGCTTTCCCAGGGGAACTCCGGGTCCAGTGCATGGTAATGCGCAGACTGGATGACCTCCATTGCGCGGCGGAACCGCTCCAGATACCGGCAGCTTTCCGCATGGGTGCCGCGGGACATCCCCAGTCGGGTGTTGCCCACACAGCGGATGAGATACTGCCGGGTATTCCTGTCCAGCTGTTCATACCGTGACATGGATTCAGCAGCTTCCGTAAAATAGACCTGGATTGCATCTCCCAACAGGTTGATGCCAGTTCCCTCATCCCGGACGTTCATATAATGCAGGGTGATGCCCGTGTAGTACAGCTTCCTGACGATCATGGGCACGTCTTCCCGACTGCGGGCCGCTGCCAGCAGCAGCTGATGCACCTTGAACGCCACGCCCATATCCTCGCTGTTCGCGTAGTTGAACAGCCTGCCCGCAAAGGCACTCAGTCCCTGGATATCCGCTTCGGTCAGGGAGGCAGGGTCGCGGTCGTAGACAAACTGCGCCAGCAATGCCTCATTCTGCCGCATCAGGGCATTGCATCTCAGCGCGTTGGTCTGGATCTCTTCCAGCACGGCAGCGGGAGCCTTGCCCTCCGGAAAGCTGGGCCGGGAGATCGAGCGCACAACGCGCAGATCCCGAATATACTGTTCAAAGGCCTCTGCCTGCGTGCACTCCATCTCATCAGCTCCTTTTGCCGAAGTCCGTCGTTCGATTTGAAACTATAATTCAGTATACGGCATTTTTCGGCAGAAATCAACTGATTTTCGCAGATTTTTTAGCCCCCCCCCCCGAATATTTTATGCATTCATACGTTACTTTTTGTATAAAATGCACTTCCACCGGGGGATCGGGTGCGTCCGGTTTATGAAATTGCTTCCGGCAGCTGCATCCATTTGCCCTTCCAGGCGTAGAGCACCATCAACACTGCACCCACAGCCCAGGACACCGGGTAGACCAGCAGCACACCCTCAATGCCCGCAAACAGGGGCAGGGCAAACTGGATCCAGACGATGCGGAACAGGCACAGGGAGATCAGCAGCACCACCATGGGCGGCACGCTCTTCCCGGTGCCGCGCACCGTACCGGCAAGGCCCTGCAGGATGCCCAGCATCCAGTAGAAGGGGCAGAAATAGAGCATACAGATCTTGCCGTAGGCAATGACCGTTTCATCGCCGGTGAACAGGTGCATGATGGGGTCCTGGAAGGCGAGCAGCAGGATGCCGGTCAGGATGGTGTAAACGATGCACATCCCCAGGGTGACAAAGGTGCCCTTTTTGACACGGTCGATCTTGCCCGCACCAAAGTTCTGGCCCACAAAGGTGGTGGCCGCCATGCCGAAGCTCAGCACAGGCAGAATGTTGAAGCCATCCACTTTCATATAGGCGGCAAAGCCTGCCATGGCAGCGGCACCATAGCCGTTGACGCTGACCTGCACCAGCACATTGGAAAGGGAGATGACCATGTTCTGGATACCGGTGGGCAGGCCCACCTTGATGATGCGGACCGCCATCTTTTTGTGCACGCGCACTTCCTTTGCTGTCACGCGGTAATCGTCCTCCACCCGCATCAGAAAACGCAGGGAGAGCACACAGGACACCAGCTGGCTGATATCGGTGGCAATGGCCGCACCGGCCACGCCCATCCTGCATCCGGCGATCAGGACAAGGTCGAGGACGATGTTGGTGACAGAGGCAACGCCCAGGTAGAGCAGGCTCCGCTTGGAGTTGCCGGCAGCGTTCAGGATACCGGCTGCCATGTTATACACCACGCTGAACAGCACGCCGCCAAAATAGAGCCGTATATAGAGCACTGCATCCTCCAGCACCTCTGCGGGGGTGTTCATGGCGGTGAGCAGGGCACGGCTGACGGCAACGCCGCACACGGTCAGGATCGCACCCAGAATGGCCGAAAGGGCCAGCGAGGTGTGCACCGCAGTGTGCGCGCCCTCCCTGTCCTTAGCTCCCAGAAACTGGGACACCACGACACCGGCACCCACGGCAATGCCCTGGCTGAACCCGATGAGCAAGAAGATGGGCGAGCCGCTGGAGCCGACGGCTGCCAGCGCGTTGCTGCCCACAAAGTTGCCCACGATGATGGAATCGGCGGTGTTGTACAGCTGCTGCAGCATGTTGCCCAGGATCAGCGGCACCGAGAAGAGCAGGATGCTCTTCCAGATGCTGCCCTCTGTCATCAGCCGTGATTTTTTCTTTTCTTCTAAAATCGTCTGTGCCATAATGCTTCCTTTTTCACGCAAAGCTTCAACTCATATATCAATCGTCATACAGATAAACGATACCTTGTTTCTGCCAAAAAGTCAAGCAAAAGCGTAAAAAGGGGCGTTTTTACCGGTTCCACCCTATTTCCACCCTCTCGCCGCAGGGTCCTGCATCTCGGCGGCAGAGTAGACCAGGGCGTTGCAGACTGCGGCGGCCACAGTACTGCCGCCCTTGCGGCCCATGGCCGCGATGGCAGGCACGTCGTTGGCGGCACAGGCGGCAAACAGCGTCTCCTTGCTTTCCACCACATTCACAAACCCCACCGGCACGGCAATGACCAGAGCAGGCCGCAGCCCGGCCTCGATCTCTTCCGCAATGGTCAGCAGGGCGGTGGGGGCATTGCCCACCGCAAGAATGGCCCCGGGGTGCTCCTGCGCCGCGCGGTGCATGGAGGCCACTGCCCGGGTGGTTCCGGTCTCGGCTGCGATCCGCGCCACCTCAGGGTCCGCCATATAGCAGAGGGCACTGCCGCCCAGCCGGGCAAGGGCAGGCTTGGAAATGCCCGAAAGCGCCATGTTGGTGTCGGTGATGATAGGGGTCCCGGCCCGCAGGGCGGCCACACCTGCTGCCACAGCCCCCGGCGTAAAGCGCAGATTTTTTGCATAGTCAAAGTCGGCGGTGGTGTGGATGACCCGCTTGACCACAGCGGCAGTCTCGGGCGGCGGGGTCAGACCCTGCGCTTCCAGCTCTGCCGTGATGATGGAAAGGCTTGTCCGCTCAATGTCGGCGGGCAGATGATGTTGTGGGATCATTGTGCATTCCTCCGCGGGTTCTCCAACCCCATGGCCGCGTAAACGGCATCCAGATCCAGCGCGCCGCGCACGCCATCGGCCAGCAGGTCAAACTGCTGCTGGCGGTACTGCTCCATCGGGATGAGGGCCGCGCTGTCCGGCGCAATGCCCTTGCGCCGGCAGAGCAGGGTCACCAGCTTCTCGGTGAGTTCACCGGTATCAAACAGGCCGTGCAGGTAGGTACCGAACACATTGTCCTGCACGCAGCCCTCGGGTGTGCCGTCTGCCAGTGTGCAGAAGGGCACACCCTGCACCTCGGTGCGGCCGGTGTGGATCTGATATCCGGTCAGAGCCGCACCCGCAAAGGGGGCGGCGGTCACGGCGGCAGTGTCCTGGGTGCGGTGCTTCTGGCCGGTAAAGACTGTGCGGGTGGGCAGCAGCCCCAGCCCCCGCACGGTCTGCGCCGTACCGCTCTCCGTGCCCTCAGGGTCGGCCAACGTCTCGCCCAGCATCTGATACCCGCCGCAGACCCCCAGCACCGGCGTGCCGTTGGCCGCCAGCTTCAACAGGGCTGCTTCCAGCCCGGACTGCCGCAGCCAGAGCAGGTCATCCACCGTGTTCTTGGTGCCGGGCAGGATGATGAGATCCGGTGTACCCAGCTGGCGGGTATTCTGCACATACCGCACGCCCAGCAGCGGGTGCTGCTCCAGCGGCATGAAATCGGTAAAGTTGGAGATGTGCGGCAGGCGGAGGATGGCCGCATCCAGCGGGTGGACCGCTTTGGCCGCATCCAGCCGGGGGGAAAGGGAATCCTCGTCCTCAATGTCCACCTTCAGGTAGGGCACGACCCCCAGCACCGGCAGCTGCGTTTTTTCTTCCAGCATCGCAAGGCCGGGGCGCAGGATCTCCACATCGCCGCGGAATTTATTGATGAGCAGCCCCTTGATGCGGGCGCGCTCCTCCGGCTCCAGCAGCTCCACCGTGCCGTACAGCTGGGCGAACACACCGCCCCGGTCGATGTCTCCCGCCAGCAGAACGGGGGCATCCACCAGCCGGGCAAGGCCCATGTTGACGATATCGTCTGCCTTCAGGTTGATCTCCGCCGGGCTTCCGGCCCCCTCGATGACGATGATGTCCACGGTTTCGGCCAGACTGTTGTAGGCCGAGAGGATCTCCGGGATGAGCGCTCTTTTCATTTTGAAGTAGGCGGCGGCGGACATCTGGCCCCGCACCTCACCGTTCACGATGACCTGACTGCCCACGTCACTGCTGGGCTTGAGCAGGATGGGGTTCATCCGCACATCCGGCTCGATGCCTGCGGCCTGCGCCTGCACCACCTGTGCCCGGCCCATTTCCAGCCCATCCCGGGTGACAAAGCTGTTCAGCGCCATGTTCTGGCTCTTGAAGGGAGCCACGCGGTAACCGTCCTGCGCAAAAATGCGGCAGAGGGCGGCGCACAGCAGGCTTTTGCCTGCACCGCTCATGGTTCCCTGCACCATGATGCACTTTGCCTTGCTCATTCCAGCACCTCCGCAAGAAGTTTCAAAAGCTGTTCGTTTTCAGGCCCGGTGCGCACGGCGGTGCGGTACCAGCCGGGGCCCAGCCCGGGATAGTTCGCACAGCTGCGCAGCACAGCGCCCCTTTGCCGCAGGGCTTCTCCCAGCGTCTCCGGAGCCTGAAACAGCAGGTAATTTGCTCTGCCCTCCAGCACCCGCAGGCCCAGCGCCCGCAGCCCAGCCGTCAGGCGGGGCCGTTGTTCGGCAATGAGGGCCCGGACCTTTTCCACATACGCCGTCTCCTCCAGCGCGGCAAGCCCCGCCGCCTGCGCCAGACTGGAAACACCCCAGGGCTGGCCGCAGGCCTGCATCTGTTCCAGCAGCGCCGTGTCGGCACTCAGGGCATAGCCCAGCCGCACGCCCGCCATGCCGTAGAGCTTGGTAAAGGCTTTCAGGATGACCAGATTTCCCTCCCCCAGCAGGCCTTTTGCCGTGTGCAGGGCATGGTCGGGCAGGAAATCAAGGAAGCATTCGTCCACCACCAGCAGGGTGCCGCACGCCGCGCAGCGGTGGAGGATCTGCTCCACCAGCGGCAGGGCCGTCAGCTGGCCGGTGGGGTTGTTGGGCTGGCAGAGGAACACCGTGTCCACCCCCGGGCGGATGGCCGCACAGAACGCATCCGTAACCGCAAAGTCCTCCTGCTCCCGCAAAAAGAAGCGTTCCACCGTGCAGCCGACACTTTCCAAAGCAGTGGCATACTCCGCAAAGGTGGGGGCGGTGACCAGTGCCCGGCGGGGCTTTCTGGCCCAGACCAGCCGGAAGATGAGGTCTGCCGCCCCATTGCCGCAGAGGATCTGCTCCGCCGGCACCCCCTCATGGAGCGCCAGCCTTGCCCGAAGCTCCCGGCACAGGGGATCGGGGTAGCGGTCCGCCGTGGGCAATGCCGCCGTGATGGCCCGGGCCACCCCTTCCGGCAGGCCCAGCGGGCTGACGTTGGCCGAAAAATCCAGCGCGTCCCGCCCGAACTCGGCCCGGTAACCGGCCCAATCGCCGCCATGTACTAGTTGCATCTTCGTTCTCCTTTTCCCGGATGGTTATGGATATCAGTTCTTGTTTTTTCCCTTTGGGGGAGCTGTCATGCAAAGCATGACTGAGAGGGCGAGGTCGTTACAAAATAGCCCGTATTGCCACGCCCCACGCCAGTGCAAGGGCGCTTGCCACATACATCATCCGGTTGGCACGCAGGATATCCTCCGGTTCAATGGGGCGCAGCGGATCGCCGATGGTGGGCTTGGCGTAGTATTCGCCAAAGTAATAGGCGGGCCCAGCCAGCTGCACCCCCAGCGCACCGGCGCAGGCGCTCTCGGTCTGGGCGCTGTTGGGGCTGGCATGGTTCCGGCGGTCCCGCCGCCAGATCTTCCACGCCCCTTTTGCGTCATTGTGCGTAAAGGCCGCGGCAGCCACCCACAGCAGGGCGGCAAGGCGGCTGGGAAGGTAATTTGCCGCATCGTCCAGCTTGGCCGGGATGCGGCCAAAGTAGAGGTATTTTTCGTTTTTGTAGCCCAGCATACTGTCCATCGTGTTGATGGCCTTGTAGGTCAGGGCCAGCGGTGCCCCGCCGATGAGCATATAGAGCAGGGGCGCGATCACGCCGTCGCTGGCGTTTTCGGCCACCGTCTCCACAGCGGCTCTGGTCACCCCCTCCAGCGTCAGATCCTGGGTGTCCCGCCCCACGATGCGGCTGACCGCCCTGCGGGCGGCAGGCAGGTCGGGCTTGACCAGTTCCCGGTAAACATTGGTGCTCTCCTGCGCCAATCCCTTTGCGGCCAGTGCCTGCCCGCACCAGAACATCTGGACGGCCAGCCCCAGCCACGGGCTGATGCGGGCAGCCCCCAGGCAGACAAGGCTCGTCAGCAGAAAGGTGCCCACCGGCAGGCAGAAGGCCACAATGGCCCCGCCCAGCAGTTCCCCCTGAGGCGTTTTGGGCAGACGGGCCCGCAGGCGCTTTTCCAGCGCCGAGATGGCCTTGCCCATGTACACCACCGGGTGGGGCAGCCAGGCCGGGTCGCCGAAGAGGCAGTCCAGCACAAAACCGCCGAGTACTGCGTATTCGATCATCGGGCATCCTCCTTTGTGTACTGCACAGTCTTCAGCAGGTGCAGCACCCGCTGCTCCGCCCAATCTCCTGCATCCAGAACGTAGCCGCCCGCGTTGGGGGCGCACCAATGGTAATAATCCGCATGGGGCAGAGCGTAGCGCTCCATGGCAGCCATCTGGGTGCCGCCGTGGGCCAGAATGACCAGTGTCTCTTCCCCATTGGCAAGGGCCCTGTCCACCAGTGCGGCAAAGGCCCTGCACACCCGCTCCGAAAAGACAGCCTTGGTCTCGCCGTCCGGGCAGGGGCTTTCGCAGTTGGCGTTCACCCAGGCCAGATAATCCGGGTCGTGCTCCATCTCAATGAAATTGCGGCCCTCAAAGCTGCCGAAGCACATCTCCTGCAGGTCTTTCACCTCCACGAGCCTTGCACCCGGGAAGAGCACCTCAGCGGTCTGCCGGGTGCGGCAGAGCGGAGTGATATAGACCGTTTCCGGCCGGAGGTCAGCCTCCCGCAGCTGGGCGCGGCCCGCGGGGCACAGGGGGATATCCCGCTGGCCCTGATAGCGCTTTTCGGCGTTGTAGGCCGTCAGGCCGTGGCGCAGAAGATAGATCAGCATGGGGGCAGTTCTCCTTTCAATACTGTGGGGATGCCGCAGAACATCTGCACCACGCACCCGGCCCGGGCCGCCAGCAGGCAGGCCAGCCGCCCGGCGGCTTCCCGGGCGGCCCGCTCCCCTGCGTCCATGGGCACCACGCCGCCGCCCACCTCGGTGGCCATCACGATATCATAAGCGGAGAGCTCCTCCGCAAGCTTTTCCAGATCCTCGGCCTCTGCGGCCAGGGCCTGCACCTCCGCAATGCGGGTGCCGGGCAGGCGCTGGGCAAAGGTGCGCTTGCCGCTGTACAGCGGCCCGGTGATAAAGATCATAACAGTCCTCCCCACTGGCAGGCACACAGCGCCGCCAGCATCCACAGCTCGGCTTTCTGCAAAAACCACCCGGCCAGATCGCCGGTGATGCCGCCAAACTGCTTGTCCGAAACAACATAGTAGCGTGCAAACACCAGCAACGCCGCCAGCACCAGCGCCCAGCCGCCCAGTGCCAGCAGGGCGGCGCTGAGCAGAGCGGCCAGCACCATCAGCACCCGGCGGACAGTAGTTCGATCCGCCGCCGTGGCAAAGGTGTGGGCAAGGCCTGTGTTCTTTGCCATCGGGAACGATGCCACGGCCAGGCCCGAAAGGGCCCGTTCCAGCACAAGGGCCAGTGTCCAGCACAGGCCCACCCGGGGCGTAAAGTCCACGCAGGCGCAAAGGGCAAGGTAGGCCGCAAAATAACTGCACAACCGGATCACCGCAAAGGCACCGCAGTGGGGGTCTTTGAGGATCTCCAGCTTCTTTTCCCGGTCGCCATAGCTGGAAAGGGCATCACAGGTGTCGGCATAGCCATCCAGGTGGATGCCGCCCGTGACCCAGACCGGGATCAGGCAGAACCCCGCCGCCTTTGCGGGCATCGGCAGGGGCAGAGCGCCGCACAGGCACCACAGCCCGCCAATGACCACCCCGATGAGCGGGAAGGCGCACATGGCATACCGCATGTTTTTCTGATTCCACGCGAACTGCGGCACCGGCAGGGCCGAAAACATGGCAAAGGCCACTGCAATGGTCTGCAATCCAATCATTTTTCCACTCCTTTATAATAGACCGGGATGCCGCACACCACCCGCACCACATGGTCAGCCCGGGCGGCAAGGGCATTGTTCACCTGCGCCAGCGCTTTCAGGTAGCGCCCGGTGTCGCCTGCATAGTCGGCACCGCCGCTGAACACCTCGTTGGAGACCACGATGAGGTGCGCGCATTGTCCGGCCAATTGGTCCAGTCCTTCCAAAATGGCCGAAGCCGCATTTTCTCCCGCCCCGGCGGGGTCGTAGAGCTCGTTGGCGGTCAGGTTGCCCAGATCCTCCAACAGCGCAGTTCCCCGGGCAGGCAGATGGATGTTCTCCAGATGCAGGGGACACTCCACGGTCTCAAACTGCTTTGCCGCCCGCATCTTCCGGTGCTTTTCCACCCGGGCGGCACACTCGGCATCCCACACCTGCATGGTGGCGATGTAATAGCGCGGAAGCGCGGTTTTCAACACCAGGCTCTCGGCATACCCGCTCTTGCCGCTGGCGGCACCGCCCAATACCAGGGTCAGCATTGGGGGGTGTACGGCGTAATGCCGCCCTCCGTGAAGGAATAGCAATCGCGGTAAACGGCCAGCGCCATATCCCACAGCGGGATGCTTGCCACCGCTCCGGTGCCCTCGCCGAGATGGAGCCCGGCGGTGAGCAGAGGCACTTTGCCCAGCGCTTCCAGCACCAGCCTTGCTGCCGGTTCGGTGGAGCAGTGGCTGGCAAACACGGCCTTTTCCGCGGCGGGGCAGAGCCGCACCGCGCACAGAGCCGCCACCCCGCTGATGAAGCCATCCATCAGCACGGGCAGGCCTTCCAGCGCACCGCCCAGAAAAACACCGCACAGCCCGACGATGTCGAACCCGCCCAGCTTGGAAAGCACATCCAGAGGGTCGGCGGCATCGGGCTGATTCCGCGCAATGCCCCGCCGGATGGCATCCAGCTTGCGGGCAAGCCCTGCATCCGAAAGGCCCGCGCCCCGGCCTGTCATCCGCTCCACGGGCTGCCCCAGCAGAACCGCAGCCACGGCGCTGGAGGTGGTGGTGTTGCCGATGCCCATCTCCCCCGTGGCCAGCAGCTGCACCCCCGCCGCCTTCTGCGCCCGGACAAGCCCCATGCCCGCCGCAATGGCATCCACCGCCTGCTGACGGGTCATGGCAGGGCCGGTGGTGAAATCCGCCGTCCCGGCGGCAATGCGGCAGTTCTTCACCCCGGGCACCGGCTCCCCGGCCATGCCAAGGTCCACAGGCACCACTTCGCAGCGGGCCGTTTTTGCCATCTGGCAGACACTGGTGCGCCGGGCGGCAAGGTTCTCGGCCACGGCCCGGGTCACGCTCTGGTCCGTCTGGCTCACGCCCTGCGCCACCACGCCGTTGTCGGCGCAGAGCACCAGCACGGCCCGGCGGGAAAACGCCAGCTCTGCCGTGCCGGTCAGGGCGGCGGCATCCTCCAGCATGGTCTCCAGCCTGCCCAGCCCGCCCAGCGGCTTGGCCAGGCTGGCCCAGTGGGCATGGGCGGCGGTGCGTGCGGTCTCGTCCGGCCGGGTGATCCTGGAAAGAAGCTGTTTCAGTTCAAGCTCTGTCATTGATCCTGTTCCTCTTGATGATAGTGTGCGGCGGCATCCACGAACCGCCGGGGCAGGGCCGTGCCCGCCCAATACAAATGCGGGAAGCCCGCATAGAAATGCTCGTTTGCAAAGCCGCAGTCCCATTGCTTCCCGTTGGGCTTTGCGGCGGTAAAGCCGGTGCCGTTGTCTGTGGAATCCCAGTGGTGGAACTCGTGCACCGGCAGACGCTCCCCGGCGCGGAACAGCATACTGTCGGCGCGGGCGGTCAATGCCGCGTATCCAAACCGCACCAGCCGCCCCACCCGGAAGCCCTGCCCCGGCAGAACGCCTGCCATGGGCCAGCGCTCCCCGCTGGCATCCTCCAGGCTCTGGCCCAGATAGAGAAAGCCCCCGCACTCGGCCACCGTGGGCAGGCCGCGCTCCACAGCCCGGCGCACAGAGGCCAGCATGGAGCGATTCGCGCTCAACTGCCCGGCATACAGCTCCGGGTAGCCGCCGGGCAGGTAGAGCCCGCCGATCTGCTCCGGCAGGGCGGGGTCCTGCAGGGGGCTGAACCAGCAGAGCTCCGCCCCCGCCCGCTCCAGTGCTTCCAGCGTTTCGGCGTAGGTGAAGCAAAACGCCGCATCCCTTGCAACGGCAATGGGAACGCGGGGGCGCTGTTCCTCTGCCCCCTGGGGCGGCAGCTCTCCCGCAAGGGGGAACCTATCGGTGTGTACCAAAGGCGCTGCGCACTCGGTCAGGGCAAAAAGCTTCTCCCAATCCACCACCAGCGCATCGGCCATCCGGCTGATCTTCTGCTGTAAGTCCGCGATCTCCCCGGCAGTTTTCAGGCCTAAGTGGCGGCTCTCAAGGGCGGCATCCGGCAGGTGGGGCAGATAGCCCAGCACCGGCAGGCCGGTCTCCCGTTCCAGCATGGGAGCCAGCAGAGCATACAAATGGGGGGCGCAGTCATTGAGCAGGATGCCCGCCAGATGGCTGGGGGTGCGGAACTGCTTCAGTCCGTTGATCTGGGCCGCCAGCGTCAGGCTGGCCCCTCTGGGCTGGACCACCAGCAGCACCGGCAGGCCCAGCGTATCGGCCAGATGCCAGGCACTGGCGGTGTCACTCACGCCGCCCAGTCCATCGTAAAAGCCCATGGCACCCTCGCACACGGCTGCCCCGTGCCCGGCGGCGGCCTGCGCATAAAGCGCGCGCACCGTCTCCGGTGCGGAGAAAAACAGGTCGAGGTTATGGCTCTCCACCCCCAGCACGGCCCGGTGAAACATGGGGTCGATATAGTCCGGCCCGCTCTTGAAGGAGCAGGGGTCCTGCCCCCGCCGCTTGAGCGCCGCCAGCAGAGCGCAGGTCAGTGTGGTTTTGCCGCTGCCGGAACAGGGCGCGGCCACAAGAAATTGGATCATTTGCGTTCTCCTGTGATAAGGAAGATGGGGTTATTGGCCATCAGCAGGTGGAGCCTGCCCGCAGGTCGGGTGCGGCTGACCGCGATCTGCGTCACCTCCGCAGCAAGGCCGTGGGCAGTCAGTGCGGCCACGGCGGCGCTCAGCGTTTCCAGCGCGATGGCAGAGATGCAGATGCGGGCGTTCGGATTCCGGGCAAGCACCGTGTCCACCACAGCCTCCATGCCCCCCTTGGTCCCGCCGATGAACACGGCATCCGGAGCGGGCAGGTCAGCCAGCGCGGCGGGGGCGCGGCCCTCCACCAGTGTCAGGTTGCAGGCGTGGAACGTTTCCCGGTTCTGCCGGATGAGCCCGCAGGCCTCCGGGTCACACTCCACGGCATACACATGCCCCCGGGGTGCGGCCAGCGCCAGCTCCACGCTCACGCTGCCGGTGCCCGCCCCCACATCCCACAGGGTATCGCCGGGCTGCACGGCCAGCTTGGCCAGCGCCGCCGCCCGCACCTCCTGCTTGGTCATGGGCACCTCTCCCCTGTGGAAGGCTTCATCCGGGAAGCCGGGCACCCGCCGGGGCGGCTGAGGAAGATGCTCCACAAGCAGAACGCTCAGGCTTGCAAACTGCTTTTGCGCAAACTCCTGCGCCGTGCCGAACAGGATCTTTTCCTCTGCCCGGCCCAGCTCTTCCCCCACCAGCACATGGGCATCGCCCAGCCCGGCAGCAGTCAGCCGGCCGCAGAGGGAGGAAGGCGTTTCTGCCCCGCCGGTCAGGAAAAACACGGGCTTTCCCCCGGCTGTCAGGCACTCGGCCACCGGGTCGCAGGCACAGCCGTGGGCCGAGACCAGCTTCCACTCCTGCCAGGAGCGGCCCACCGCAGCGGCCAGCAGCTGAACGCTGGAAAGCCCCGGCAGCACCCGGCAGGAGATGCCAAAGGCCCGCAGCATCGGCAGCAGCTGGGCCGCACCGGAGTAAAACCCGGTGTCGCCGCTGTACACAAGGGCAGCATCCACCTCCGGGTCAGCCGCCAGCGCGGCAAGGACATCCTCAGGCTGATACAGGGCCTTCCGGTGTTCCGTGCAGCCCTGCGGCAGCTGTTCCAGCAGGCGCTTTGCCCCCAGGATCAGTCCGGCGTTCTGCAGGGCGGCAAGGCCCTGCGCGGTCAGGCTTTCCGGCGTGCCCGACCCCATCCCGATGAGTGTGATCATTGCAGCATCTCCTTACAATGTGTCAGGATCTGTTCCGCCGTTTCGCCCTGCTCGGCCGGGCGGCGGATGACGATGAGCTGTACCCCGGTGTCCTGCGCTGCCCGGGCTTTTTCTTCAAAGCCGCCCGCCGCGCCGCCGTCTTTGGTAACGAGAAAGCGGATGGCAAACTGCTCCATCAGTGCCCGGTTCAGCGCATAGGAGAACGGCCCCTGCATGGCGATGATGTTCTTATGGGGGATATCTGCCCCCTCGCAGGCGGCAATGCCCTCCCGGGTGGGCAGGACACGGGGAAAAAGCCGTGCCGGTTCCAGCACAGCAAAGGCAGAAAGCTCCTTGGCCCCGGTGGCAAGCAGAACATTTCCCTGCGTCCGGGCCAGAAATCCCGCCGCATGGGCCGCAGAGGCAAACACCATGCTCCCGGCAGGCAGCGGGCTTTCGGGCCGGAGCAGGCGGCGGTACTCCGTGCCCGCTGTTTTACAGGCTGCCCGGATGTTCCGGGTGGCCTCCACGGCATACGGATGGGTCGCGTCCACACAGAGGTCAGCCCCCTGCAGCAGAGCGGTCATCTCCTCCGGGGTCAGCCGCCCGCAGTGGACGGTGATGCCGGACCTTTCGCCCTGTTCCTCGGCCCCCAGCGGGGTGGCCACGCTGACCAGTACCTCGGCCCCCAGTGCGGCCAGCTGCTTTGAAAACATGCGGCCCTCGGTGGTGCCGCTGAATACCACGACCCTCATGCGCGGTACCCCCGCGGCGTGACCATCCGCCCGCTCAGCTGGCGGGTCTGGGCGTTGCCGACAAACACGGTGGTGAACATATCCACCGGGGTGGTTTCCAGCGCAGCCAGCGTCAGAACGCGGCTTTCCTGCCCCTCCCGGCCAATGTTCCGCACAATGCCGCAGACCGTTCCGGGTGCTTTGCCGTTTGCCAGCAGGATGCGCACCGCCCGCGCCAGATAATCCGGCCGCCCCTTGGATGAGGGGTTGTACAGCGCGATGCAGAAATCCCCCATGGCTGCTGCCGCCAGCCGTCGCTCGATCACCTCCCACGGCGTGAGCCGGTCAGAGAGAGAGAGCACACAGAAATCGTGGGCCAGCGGGGCACCCAGCACCGCACCGCCGCTCAGGGCGGCGGTCAGGCCGGGCACCACCTCCACCGTCACGTCCGGGAAGTGCTCGGCCAGCTCCAGCAGAGGGCTTGCCATGCCGTAGACCCCGGCATCTCCCGAGCAGACCAGCGCCACCGCCCTGCCGCTCCGGGCCGTTTCCAGCGCCCAGCGGCAGCGGTCGATCTCCTTGGTCATGCCGGTGGAATAATAGAGCTTGTCCGGGAAGTAGGGGCGCACCAGATCCAGATAGACCGTATAGCCGCACAGCACCTCGGCTTGCGTTAAGGCGCTCTGCGCCTGTGCGGTCAGAAACCGGGGATCCCCGGGCCCAAGCCCGACAACAAAAACAACATTAGGCATCCTGCCACCTCCAATCCGGGGCAAAGGGACGAAGCGCCAGCGCAAAGGTCACGCCACCGCCCGCCTGTTTGGGAAGAATGATCGTGCCGCCTGCCGCCAGCACCGCCGCCCGCTCGCAGACATTGTCCACACCGGTCACGCTCCGGACAAAGGCCGAAGGTGTGAACTGCCCGGGGGCGTTCTGCAGCTGTGCGGCAGAATAGAACTGCACCGGCCAGCCGTGGATTCTGCAAAATTCCAGCAGACCCGGCTCATGGGCTTTCAGGTCGATGCTGGCCGCTGCTGTGATGCACGCTGCCGCAAGGCCGTGGGCCGCGCAGAACTGTGCAAAGGCCGCTTCCAGCTGTGCGGCGCTGGTCCCCCGCCTGCACCCGATGCCCAGCACACCGATCTTCGGGATCAGGTGCAGCGCATCGTCCGCCGGGAAAAGGGTCAGGGCAAAGTCGGCGCGCTCTGCCTCCCCCGCCGGGACCACCCCGACAGGGGCCTGCCCGGCAATGGGGAATTCCGACCGGTACCGCACCGGCCCGCCCGCCAGCAGCCTGCTGCTGACGCGCTTGATGCGCCCCGGCTCCAGCACGGCGCAGTTCTGGTGCCTGGCCCACGCATCCACGGCAAACACCCCGTTGGCATCGGTGGCCGTGGTAATGACCGGCACCGCACCGCAGACCGCCGCCAGCACCCGGGCCAGATCGTTGGCCCCGCCCAGATGGCCCGAAAGGATCGGCACCGCAAAATGACCACACTCGTCCAGCACCACCACGGCAGGATCCACCGCCTTGCTCCGGCAGTGGGGCGCAATGGCCCGCACCGCAATGCCCACAGCCCCCACAAAGATCAGGGCATCCGCATGGGCGAACTGCTCCGCAGCCCAATCGGCAAGGCCGGGCCCGCCATGGCCGCAGCGGGCCACGGTGCCGGGCAGGGCACCGGCCAGCTTTTGGGCCAGCGCCAGCCCTTTTTCCGTAAAGGCGAGATAGGCGCGGGTCACTGGTCTGCCCCCTTGCGGAACTCCGTCGTAAAGGTTGGGTCGTAGAGCTTGCTCCGCTCATACCGGGTGCCCAGAAAATCCCCCACCACGATGAGTGCTGTTTTGGTGATGCCGTTGGTGCGGGTGCTCCCGGCCAGCGTGCCCACGGTGCAGCGCACCACTTTTTGTTCCGGCCAGCTGGCCTTGTAGACCACGGCGGCAGGAGTCTCCGGCGTGTAGGCTCCGCCCGCCAGCAGGGCCTGCTGCACCTTGTCGATGAGGCCGATGGAGAGGAAGATCACCATGGTTGCCCCATGGGCGGCAAGGCTTGCCAGCTTCTCCTTTTCCGGCACCGGGGTGCGCCCCTCCATCCGGGTGATGATCACGGTCTGGCTGATGGTGGGCAGGGTGTACTCGGCGTTCAGCGCCGCCGCCGCCCCGCAAAAGCTGGACACGCCGGGGGTATCATCGTAGGGGATGCCGTCCGCATCCAGTGCGTCCATCTGCTCCCGGATGGCCCCATACAGGCAGGGGTCGCCGGTGTGGAGCCGCACAGTGGTCCCGCCTGCGGCATCCACCCGGTGCATCACGTCCAGCACCTGTTCCAGCGTCATCTCAGCGCTGTTGTATACGGCACACTCCGGCTTCGCCAGCCCCAGCAGAGCCGGGTTGACCAGACTGCCCGCATAAATGATGCAGTCGGCTTCCTGCAGCAGGGCCGCGCCCCGCCGGGTGATAAGGTCAGGTGCGCCGGGGCCTGCGCCTACAAAATGTACCATCTCAATGCTCCTTCCATTCGTTCAGCAGTTGTGCGGCAATGTCGGTGGCTCCCAGCGGGCCGTGCTGGTTGGAAAACAGCACCGCCCCCACCCGGAACGCTCCGCAGGCCCGCCGGTCAAGGTGGAGCTGGACTGCCCGCAGCAGGCTTTCCAGCACCGGAGCCCGCAGGCCGGCGCTGTCCAGAAGTTCCAGACAGGCATCGGTGGTGGCAGCGTTCATCAGGGCGGCGCAGACTTCCCGGGAAGCGCCGCAGAGCGCCGCATGGGTACAGAACAACTCGGTGCGGCAGTCAGCCGTGTGGGAATGGGTGTTCATAATACCGCCCGCCACCTTGACCAGCTTGCCCACATGGCCCACCAGAAGCACCTCTTCAAAGCGGGCGGCAGCGGCCATATCCAGCGTGTCCCCAATAAAGTTTGAGGTCTTTACCACCGGGACAGCGTGAAACTCCGGGTATGTTTCGTGCAGATAGTCCAGCCCGTAATTGCCGGGGGCCAGGATGAGCCGCCTGGGGCTGCCCGCCCGGAGAGCGGCCTGATTCATTTCCAGCTGGATGGTATCCAGGATCGCCTGCTGGCTCATAGGCTCCACAATGCCGCTGGTTCCCAGCACCGAAAGCCCGCCCTCGACCCCGATGTGGGGGTTGAAGGTGCGCTTTGCCACCTCTTCCCCGCCCTCGATGGAGATGGTCACGGCAAAGCCGCCGGTGTAGCAGGCGCTCTCGGCTTCCCTTTGCAGGGCCTCGGCGATCATCTGCCGGGGCACATGGTTGATGGCGGCTTCCCCCACCGGCTGATCCAGCCCGGCCTTGGTCACCCGGCCCACGCCCTTGCCGCCGGAGATGCGGATCCCGGTGGTATCGGGCAGCAATTCTACGGCGGCGATCACGGGCAGGCCGGTGGTCACATCCACATCATCCCCGCCGTCCTTCTCAATGGCGCATTCGGCTCCGGCTCCGGCGGGGCGGCAGTACAGCGGAGCCACCTCCACCACGATGCCCTTCGGCGTGCGCAGGGCAACGCTCTCCGGAGCATGGCCGGTGAGCAGGAGCCGCGCGGCCCCCGCCGCACCCAGCGCCGCGCAGGTGCCGGTGGTGTACCCGCAGCGGAGCAGCTTCTGCCCACTGCGGACGTAATGTTCAAACTTTGGCCCGGCAGGCTTTTCCGGGCCGAACGCGGCCTCGTACTGCTCCTTGGTCAGGCTGTACAGCGCCCGGATGTTCTCCGGGGCAAAGGCCTCCTTCGGGGTCAGCGCTCCCGAAACGCTGTGCGGAAACACGCAGACCACCGCGTCCGCGATCTTCTGCGCCATGTCCAGCTCATGCAGGCTGACGATCACGGCCAGCCCCTGCTCATGGGCCAGCTTCTGCAGGATGGTCAGCAGCTCGATCTTGCCCTTGACATCCAGAAAAGAGGTCGGCTCGTCCAGCAGCAGAACTCCGGGCTGCTGGCAGATGGCACGGGCCAGCAGAACGCGCTGGCGCTGGCCGTCGCTGATGCAGTTGAAATCCCGGCCCGCCAGAGGGGAAGCCCCCACCAGTTCCAGCGCGTCCCGCACGGCCTGCCGGTCAGTATCGGACAGGATGCCCAGCCGCCCGGTATAGGGGATGCGCCCGGCGGCGGCAAACTCAAAGCAGGAAGTCAGCTCGGTGCGGCGGGTGTGGGGCAGCATCAGGGCCAGCTTCCGGGCCCGGGCCGGGCCGGTGTAATCGGTCAGGCTGCGGCCATCCAGCAGGACAGCCCCGCCCATGGGGGCCAGCTGGCCCGCCAGCGTTTTGAGCAGGGTGGATTTGCCCGCGCCGTTGGGCCCGATGAGGGTCAGGATCTGCCCCGGCACCGCCCCCAGCGTGATGCCGGAAGCAAGGGGCGCACTGCCATAGCCGATGGCCAGTTCTTTCGTTTCACAGCGGTATTTCATCGCGCACCCTCCTGACCCCGGCGCACCAGCAGCCAGATGACCACCGGTGCACCAAACACTGCCGTTACGGCGCTGATCGAAAGCTCGGTGGGGGCAAACATGCTGCGGGCGATGAGGTCGCACAGCAGGCAGAAGGCGGCCCCGCCCAGGCAGCACCCGGGCAGCACCACCAGCGGCCTTGCACTGCCGAACAACTGCTTGACCAGATGGGGCACCGCGATGCCCACAAAGGAGATGGGCCCCGCAAAGGCCGTGACACAGGCGGCCAGCAGGCTGGAAAGCAGCACCAGCAGCCGGGAAAAGGCTTTGACATTGATGCCCACGCTCCGGGCGTAGGCCTCCCCCATCTGGTAGGCGGCCATGGGCTTGGAAAGGCAGAACGCCGCCGCCAGAGCGGGCAGCACCACCAGCGCCGCCGCCCGTACATTGCCCCAGGTCATGCCGGAAAAGCTGCCCTGAGACCAGTTGTGGAGGTTGACGATGTTGCTGTCCTGGGCAAAGGCCACCACAAACTCCGTGACGGCCGAACAGATGTAGCCGATCATCACGCCGCAGATGACAAGGATGCTCATCCGCTGCACCCGCCGGGAGACCGCCAGCACAAAGGCCATGGAGGCCATGGCCCCCGCAAAGGCGGCAGTGATCAGGGTAAGGGAGCTGGTGAGCAGGCCCTGGTTCAGAAAAGCCACCATGACCAGTGCCACGGCCAGCTTGGCCCCGCTGGAAATGCCCATGACAAAGGGCCCTGCAATGGGGTTGGCAAAAAAGGTCTGCAGCAGGTAGCCCGCCGCCGAGAGCGCCGCCCCCAGCAGCACCACCATCACGGCCCGGGGCAGGCGCAGCTGGGTGATGATGCCCACGCTCAAAGCGTCCTGCCCGCGGCCGGTCAGGGCCGCCAGCACTGCCCCCGGTGTCAGGGACACACTGCCCCAGAACAGGTTGGCGGCAAACAGCACCGCCAGCAGCAGGGCAAGGATGCCGTAAGAGAAGATCAGGCGCTTTTTGCTGGTCATAGGTTACTCTACTTTCCTCAAAAATTGCAGGTCGGCGGGGTCGTTCTCCGTAAAGACACGGTGCAGGTCGAGCACAAAATCGACCAGCGCCGTACTCTGCTGGAAAAAGCTCTGGGTGGTGCACCAGACACTGCCGCTCTGCACAGCCTTGAACTCGGCCAGCAGGGGGCATTTTGCCACCAGTTCCTCCGTGGTATGCACCACGCCCTCAATGGTGCTGTTGTAAAGGAGCACATCCGCATCCTTTGCACCGGCGTAAAAATCCTCCAGCGGCAGGTTCATGGTGGAAAGGTTGTTGCCGTTGTCGGTCAGGTCCGCAAACACATAGTCACCGCCCGCCATCTCGATCATCTGGGCCACATAGTCGCCGCCCTTGCGCACATTGGCAAGGTTGTTGGCTGTGATGGAGAAAAAGGCACAGCGCTTGCCGGTGGAAGCCTGCCCGGTCAGCGGTGCAAGGCGCTCCACCTGCCGGGCAAACTCCTGTTCCGCCAGCTCCTCTTTCCCCAGCAGGATGCCCCAGAACTTGATCCATTCCAGCCGGGCCAGCGGGCCGCTCTCATAGCTGGAGCGCTCCACCAGCACCGGGATGCCGAACCGTTCCAGCTGCTCCTTGACCTCCGGGGTGTGGTAGATCATGGTGTTCTCGATGGCAAGGCCGCAGTTGGCCGCAAGGATCTTTTCATAGTCCGGGGCGCTGTACTTGCCCGCATAGGCAATGCGCCCGGCCTCCATGGCGGCTCTGGCCTCATCCAGATACCAGCCCTCTGCCCGGGTGCCAGAGAGGGTCACGCTGTCCAGCCCATCCAGCGCGAGGAACAGGTCCATCACCGAGGTGGAGACAAGGTAGATGTTCCGGACGGGCTGACGCAGCACCGTCACGCTCTCGGGCAGGCCTTCCACCGCAGCGGCATCCTCCGGGGTCACAAGGAACTGCTCCCCCGATTCGGTCAGGGTCAGCATGGTATAGCCGCCCTCATAGCAATCGGCAGTAAACTGTGTGGCGTAATCCAGCGGGCAGGCATGGTCAAAGACCAGCTCCTCCGTGCTGGCGGGAGCCGTTTCGGTGGCGGCGCAACCCGACAGGGCCAGTACTGTAGCAGGCAGAACGCGCAGGAATTGTTGTCTCGTCAGTTTCATCCGTTCAGCGCAAAGGTCAGCGTATACTCGATCTCATGGGGGGTGCTCATGGCTACGGTATCGGCAGTGACAGCCAGCGGGGTGCCCAGTGCAGAAACAGGGATCTCAAAGGTGGAGTTGCCCTCGGTGTTGGTGGGCAGATACTTCTCACCATCCACGATCATGTAATCATAATTGGGGCTGCTCCACAGGATGACAGCGGTCATTTTGCCGTCCACCACGGTCAGGGCGGCAGGGCTTTCCACGGTGGCACGGCCAGAGCCGCCCTCCAGGGTCACATTGACGCTGTATTCACCGTCCGCAGGGGTCTCGGCGGCTTCCTCAGCCTTGGGCTGTGCATTGCGGATGCTCACGGTGTGGTCATACCACTTGCCCTTGGTCCCGAGGAGTGCCAGCTGGAAGTCCTGGTCCACAGCGGCCACGGGGATATCATAGCCATAGACCTCCTCCGAGGTGCCATCAGAGTAGGTGACGGTGTCGGTGGTAGGCAGCAGCCAGTCTGCCTTGTTGGCCTCGGCATCGGCGGCCATGCCAACGTACAGGTTGACGATCTTCTTGGAGGCCAGACTGACATGGAAGGTCATCTGCCCGTTCTCCACGGTCAGGGTGCCCATGCCATTGCAGGCTTCGTTGGCGTGGAACATGCCGCTGTCGGTGTCGAACTCAGCCGTGTACACGCCGTCCGGCAGGGCAGCTTCGGTGCTTTCGGAAGCGGCGGCAGTGCTCACGGCAGAAGCGGCTTCCGAGCTGGCGGCAGAGGAAGCAGTGGAAGAAGCCCCGCCGCAGCCGGTGAGGACGGCGGCCAGCATCAGAGAAGCAACGGACAGGGAAACAAACTGTTTGCAGTGCATAAACAAAATACCTCAAAAATTCAGAATTTGAAATGGGAGTGTTTCTCCTCATGCGGGGAAGCTCTCCATAAAAAATGCCCGAAAAGATCTCTCCCTTCGGGCATTGGAATGCGGAATATTAGCCGTTCAGGGAATCAATGGCGGCTTTGGTGTGCTCAATGTAGCGCTGCTGGATGTCCTCGATCTCACCCAGACCGGCGATCTGGCACTCCACGGACGCGAAGTCGCCGGAGGCCTGGAACTGGCTCAGCCAGGAATCGTCATCCGCACCGGCCATATCGTTGTTGGCGTGGTCACCGGCAACGACCATCAGCGGGCGCAGGATGACCTTGGTGTAACCGGCCGCTTTGACCGCCTCGATGACGTTCTCACAGGCGGTCTCCTCAGGCTCGCCCTCCACCGTGCCGATGAACACGTTGCTGTAGCCCAGGGTCTGCATGGCGGTCTGCATCTGGCTGTAGCTCACCTTTGCGGTGTGGGAGGTGCCGTGGCCCATAAAGACGAAGGCGACCTTCTCCTCAGCAGCGGCATCCAGGCTGTCGAAACCGGCATCCTTCACAGCGGCAGCGGTAACGGCCTTGGCAACAGCTTCCTTGTCGGCGTTGATGACGGCAGCGTCGGCACCGACCTCGCCCAGCAGGGGCTCAGCAACGGCGACGCTCTCGAACTTGTCCTTGTACTCGTCGATCATCTCCATCATCTCGTCGTACTCAGCACCGTGCATCAGGTGGGTGGGCTGGACGACCAGATTCTTCACGCCGTTGGCCACAGCGCGGTCCAGCGCCTGCTGCATGTTGTCGATCTTCTCGCCGTCGCGGGCCTGAACATGGTTGATGATGATCTGTGCGGTGAAGGCGCGGCGGACAGACCAATCGGGATAAGCGGCCTGCAGCGCATCCTCGATGCCCTTGATATCCTTCACTCGGCTGTCGTTGAAGGAGGTGCCGAAGGAAACCACCAGCAGCTCATTCTCGCCGATATCGTCCTGATTGCGGCTGTCGTCCTTGGAAGCATCGCCGGTGTCGCGGCCAAAGTAGTCAGGGTCAGCCTCTTCGCCCTCGACCAGCTCCTTCTGGGCATCGGTCAGGGCATCCCATGCGGCCTTGGCGGCCTCACACTGGGCATCGGTGTCATCGGTGCGCTCCTGCACATAGATGGCATCGATCAGGTCTGCAACGTTCTTTGCGGCCAATTCGTCAGCCTCCTCGCCGGAAACCTCGCTGCTGGCAGCAGATCCTGCCGTGCTGGAAGCAGTGGTGCTGCTTGCGGCACCGCCGCAGCCGGTCAGTACACCGGCGCAGAGGGCCAGAGCGGTCAGAGCGGCCGCTGCTTTGTGGATGGTGCGTTTTCTCATTTTTGTTCGTTCCTTTCCTGTTTTTGAACATGATTTTTGCTGAACAGAAGGTACAGGAAAGAGTGCCCGGCAAAACAAAAGGGGCCTTTCTGCTTGCGGGACGGCAAAGCAAAAAGGCCCTTTTCAGTTTTTTCAGGCTTTTTGGGTACAACCAATTCCTCGTGATCTGGGGCTTGCGCCCCCGTACCAACAGCGGGCAGGTTTCCTGGCTGAAAGCTCAACATCCACCGCCGCCTTCCCGGAACATACGTTCCAGTGACCGGCGCAGCTGCACCCTGGCGGTAAACTCCCTTATCACAGTGACGAGATCGTGCGGGATTTGCACCCGCTTCCCTTTTAACGTTCCTGCCGCGGCAAAGCGCC
>ENA-UEOR01000453-UEOR01000453.1-human-gut-metagenome-genome-assembly--contig:-NODE-453-length-24815-cov-26.685383_pt1 | contig 24815 bp, 24 predicted proteins | sample MGYA00242887_ERZ507890 | MGnify/ENA primary metagenome ERZ507890 (study PRJEB26167, sample SAMN06115431) | human gut metagenome | host: Homo sapiens | place: China:Guizhou | collected 2014-10-21...
GTGAAAAATCCTGTTATCTTCTATATATTCTGCACGCCATACTTTGGTTGTATCAAGCCTTCCTCTCTGACCTGATATTACATCTGTCTTCTGACTTATATATTCGCTATTACGGATTTGTTCGACTATATGTGCAATAAGACTATCATAAAGCCGTACATTTTTATTATAATATGAATGATTTCTTTCAACCTGCAGCTGTGACTGTTCTCTTAAATGAAGAAATTCCTTCGGTATATTTTTCTTTGTTATATATTTTCCATCTGTAAACCATAAATGGCATCCTGTATGACTGCCTGTACACAGTTCTTTTTCTATTTTAATAAGAGTCTGCTCTGATATAACAGATCTTCCAAAACAATTCTCAATATAAGAGCAGTCATTATTTTCTTTCTTATATGTTATATTATCTTTCTTTTTACTGTAAGCTGCTCCACCAGTCATATTGTCCGCCTCAGAAGAACGCATAACCATTACATGATTATTTCTTACAGAGCTGACAGGCATTATTCTTGTCATTATCCGGGCAAATGCCCCTGTAAAATGCAGTCGTAACGCTTTTTTTTCATGTTTTACGCCATCAAAAAGATTAAATTTGCGATAAATTGCCAGCACAGTATCTATCAACCGGTCTGTTTCAGGCATTATCTGTGGTGTCAGTTCTGCATACAGCTTTTGTTCATTTGGTGTCAGCAGAACCTTCTTTTTCCCTGACACACTGCTTCATCTGGCTGACTGCATATTATATACAAGCCGGTTTTTACTCATCCACTCCTGCCTCGACAGCTTATATTCACCTGCAAAAAAAGCCTTTCCATAATAAACCCGTAAATCAGTCATAGACGGACGTTTTAATGCTTCCTCTGTATACAGTACATGTTCCAGATAAAGCCATGTCAGATCATCCAGCATAGCCTGACTGATATCTCTTGACCTCCTCAGGAGTCTTTGTACGAAGCTCTGAAAGAAGCTCCTCTAACTGTTCACGATTGACAAGAATCTTGTTTCTTGAAATAGGTGACGGCTTGCAGCCATCAATATAGTCTTCGATTTCTTCAATAATCTGTTCCATTTTACTGCTCATAAATACTGTCTCCTTACCTGGTAATATTGTATTTGGCATAAATTCTATCAATGAACTGTTCAGGTACGAACTTTGATATATCTCCTCCGTATGATGCAAATTCCTTGACAATTGTAGAGCTTAAATATGAATAATTGAGGCTAGAAGTGAGAAAAACCGTCTCTATTTCCGGATTCTGCACTCCGTTAGCCTGTGCAATCTGCAGCTCATACTCAAAATCTGTCACTGCACGCAATCCTCTTATTATGATTGTTGCATTGATTTTCTTCATATAATCAACTAAAAGTCCTTCGAAGCACCCTACCCTGACGTTTGGTATATGTGCTGTCATTTCCTTTATCATACTAACACGTTCTTCCAAAGAAAACAACGAGTTTTTTGCACTATTATTGAGTACTCCGACAACCAGCTCGTCAACTATTTTGGCTGAACGCTCTATTATATCCAGGTGTCCAAATGTCACCGGATCAAAGCTTCCCGGATAAATTCCTACCTTCATATTGTATCTCCTATGCACGCTTTATGAAAACATGCTTGTTTGTCTTATAAATTTTTTCTTTGACTATCTCATAGCCAAGCTCTGTGAGATAATCAAAATCAGTATCGTTTGAAGCCTCAACCACGATAAGTGTATCATCCTTTAATATATCGCTGTCCGAAAGTGTAATAAGCACTTCCTTTTCAAGCTCCTTATTGTATGGCGGGTCCATAAACACGATATCAAATTTGTATTTGCCCTCAAGAGTACGTACTGCCGTGACAGCATCCGTCATCATAAGCCTTGAGACTTTATCAAACTTTGTAAAATGGATATTGTCCTCGATGCATGAAGCAGCTTTTCTTGAATTTTCCACAAATACAGCATAGGCTGCACCGCGGCTTAACGCTTCAAGTCCTATCTGTCCGCTTCCCGCAAACAGATCTAAAAAATATGCTCCGGGAACATCAAACTGCATGACATTAAAAAGAGTCTCCTTCGTCTTGTCAGTAGTCGGTCTTGTATCTTTTCCCTCGATAGTCTTTAGAGGGAGGCTTCTCGCCGTTCCTGCTATTATTCTCATACTTTTCTCCCTGTTATAGTCTATTTCTGGTCCTTTAAGACGTCCTTATTCTTTGCAATATAGTCAATAAGCGAAACAACTGTGAGCACAAGTGCCACATAAATGAGGATTGTTCCAAGGATATTTAACCAGCCAAGCTGCAGATTGATATTAAAAATAATAACAATAACCATAAGCATCTGGAAGGTTGTCTTAAATTTTCCCCAGTAGCTTGCTGCAATGACAATTCCATTGTCTGATGCAACGAGTCTGAAGCCGCTTATGATAAACTCTCTTGCAATGATAATAAGCACAACCCATACAGGGATGAGCTTTAAATCAACAAGGCATATCATTGCAGAGCATACAAGCAGCTTGTCTGCAAGCGGATCCATAAACTTGCCGAAATTTGTAACAAGATTGTATTTTCTTGCAATTTTTCCGTCAGCCATATCGGTCAGACTTGCAATGATAAATATCGCAAGCGCTATATAATTTCCGTATCCGTCAAAAAACGGTGAAATAAGGAAAAATACAAAAAACGGAATAAGTATCACTCTTAAGATTGTAAGTTTGTTTGGTAAATTCATTTTACAAGTTCTCCTATCAAATCATATTCATACGCACCGGTCACCATAACCTTGCATATATCACCGGTCATAAGTGTCTCATCAGTGTTGATGAATATATATCCGTCAACATTCGGTGCATCTCTGTATGTACGGCCGATATAAGCATTTTCATCAGCCACCTTGCCCTCTATGAAAACATATAATTCTTTACCCTTTAGTGTCTCATTTTTATCAAAAATGACCTCTTCCTCAAGCTCCATGACATCAGCCTGCCAGTCAGCCTTTATATCCTCATCTATCTGATCAGGCATTGCAGCTGCCTTTGTGCCCTCCTCCGGGGAATACGTAAAGGCTCCCAGACGGTCAAACTCCATATCATTTACAAACTGCATAAGCTCCTCGTGATTATCCTGTGTCTCACCCGGGAAGCCACATATAAGTGTGGTCCTTAGTGTGATATCAGGTATTCTCTCACGCAGCATTCTGATACGCTCCATAAGCTCAGCCTTTGTTGTTTTTCTGCCCATGCGCCTTAAAATATCGTCATTGCAGTGCTGGATTGGCATATCCAGATAATGGCATACCTTTTCATCCTTTATCATGGACTCTATAAGCTCATCGTATATCTCCTCGGGATAGCAGTACATAATCCTTATCCAGAACAGCCCGCTTATCTTGTTGAGCTCATCCAAAAGCTTATGAAGTGACTTCTCACCATATAAATCCACTCCGTAAAGTGTGGTCTCCTGGGCAACAAGTATAAGCTCCTTTGCCCCCTGCTCCACAAGGCTCTTCGCCTGCTCAATCAAATCCTCCATCGGCACGCTTCTGTAACGGCCTCTGACGGAAGGAATGACACAGTAGGTACAGTTTTTATTGCACCCCTCTGCTATCTTAAGGTAAGCGAAATGCCCTCCTGTGGTGACAATACGCTTTGTCTTTATGCTGGGAAGTCCCTCTAAAGTGTGCAGATTGCTGTATCTGTGTTTTTCAAGTGTCTCATGGACAGCTTCAACTATAGTATCATATGAATTGGTGCCAAGTATGGCATCAACCTCTGGGATTTCCTTAAAAATCTCATCCTTGTATCTTTGTGCCAGACATCCTGTCACAATAAGTGATTTGCATTTGCCTGTCTCCTTATACTGAGCCATCTCGAGAATTGTATTGATACTCTCCTCCTTTGCATCACCTATGAAGCAGCAGCTGTTTACGATAATGATATCAGCCTGCGTCTCATCATCGGTCATCTCAATGCCGTCATTTGCAAGCATGCCTATCATATACTCTGAATCCACAAGGTTTTTATCGCATCCAAGCGAAATAAATAATAATTTCATAGTACCTCTCAAATGTAAGTATTTACAATTAAAGGGAAAGACAAAACAGCCTTTCCCCTCCTAGATTAAGCCTCTTCGCCTTCGTTTAAATCCTCATCATCTGAGACGATTCTGACAGCTCCCGTGTACAGCTCCTCTACAGCAATAGATAATGGCTTATTGCACTTAGGGCGTGCGATAAGTGGTTCTGCACCATCAATAATCTGGCGTGCACGCTTTGCTGCAGCAATAACGATAGAATAACGGCTGTTTACTACCGGCTCTTCACCTATCTCTACATTGTTGTTTACTACCTTCATTAACTCTACATACGATGGATGTATCATATTATTTATCTCCTTTCGAAAAGCTTAAAAGCTCTTTTCTCATTTTATTTATAAAATCTATATTTGATGATACCAGATAATCCTGATTCTTTTTTGTGTCGTCAGAACTGTGGATGATGTCATTCACAAGCTCTACACAATCGTCAAGCTTATCATTTACCACTAAATAATCATATTTCTCTATGCCTAAAGACTCCTCATATGCTCTTGAAAGTCTCTGTGCACAGACCTCTTTTGTCTCTGTGCCTCTTCCTACAAGCCGGTCCTTAAGCTCATCTGCACTCGGCGCTGACACAAACATAAGCACCGTATCAGGAAACTGTTTCTTTATCTTTAAAGCTCCCTGGATTTCTATCTCAAGAATCACATTCTTTCCGGCGCTAAGCTGCTCATTGACATATGACTTTGGTGTGCCGTAGTAATGATCTACATACTTGGCATACTCAAGCAGTCCATCTGCCTTTATCATCTGTTCAAATTCTTCCTCTGAGATAAAAAAATACTCTCTGCCATGCTCCTCACCCGGCCTTGGACCTCTGGTCGTGGCTGATACGCTCAGTGCATAATCATCACCATGCTTTGCCATAAGCTCCTTCATGATAGTACCCTTTCCGGAACCCGAAAAGCCTGAAAAAACAACTAATTTTCCTGTGTTACTCATCACAATCTCCTAAAATTACTCAATATTTTGAATCTGTTCCCTGACCTTTTCTATATCAGTTTTAAGACTGATGCCTGTGTCAGAAATCTTAAGATCATTGGACTTTGAAAGGATGGTATTCGCCTCACGGTTCATCTCCTGTGCGAGGAAATCAAGCTTTCTTCCCACACTGCCACCGGCATTTAACGAATCCTTCATGGAAAGGATATGGCTTTTGAGCCTGACTGTCTCCTCATCCACACAGATCTTGTCCGCAAAAATAGTGACCTCCTGGGCTATTCTTGAATCATCAAGCTGATTGTCTGCAAGCAGCTCTCTTAGCTTTTCCTCAAGACGCGCACGGTATTCGACAATAATCTGTGGCGAACGCTCCTCAATGAAATCAACATATGATACCATATTATCGAGCTTTTCGCAAAGGTCTTTTTTAAGATTTTCTCCCTCGCGCACGCGGCTTTCGACAAATGGCTCAAATGCACCGCGAAGAGCCTTCTCAAGACTACTCCACAGCTCATCCTCATCTACAGGCTGCTCCTCCATCGCAAATACCTCCGGATATCTCGACAGCGTGCTCACTCTTATATCATTCTCCAGTCCGAATTCCTCCGCCATCTGATTCAGATACTTAAGATATTCTCCCGCGAGAGCCTTATTATACTGCAATGAGAGATTATTTTCTGTAAAATCCTCATATGTGATATAAATATCAACCTTGCCACGCTCTATGTACTCCTTAAGCAGAGTTCTTATTGCACTCTCGAAGAAATTGAGCTTTTTAGACATCTTGATATTGACATCCAGATATCTGTGATTTACAGATTTTACCTCAACTGTAATCTTACGGCTTGCATCTGCGTACTCGTATCTGCCAAAGCCGGTCATACTTTTAATCATAATTTTTCCTTTCGCATATGCATAGATGAGTTTATTATATAACTCCTTGAGATTTTCGTCAAATATATTATAATATAAATATTCATGATTATAAATATTCAGCAACTTAGAATATTTATAGGAAATAAGGAGGAACATCATGGCTTTAGACGGAATAGTCATTTCAAATATAGTTGCAGAGCTAAACAGCACGATACTAAACTCAAAAATCAGTAAAATCGCAGAACCTGAGGCAGATGAGCTGCTTCTTACCCTAAAGGGACCAAACGGCTCGTTCAGGCTTTCGATGTCTGCAAGTGCATCGCTTCCATTCATCTACCTGACACCCGCCAATAAGGTAAGCCCTCTCACTGCCCCTACATTTTGCATGGTTTTAAGAAAGCATATAGCAAACGGACGCATCACAAAGATTTACCAGCCGGGCATGGAGCGTATCATAAACTTTGAAATCGAGCACTTAAACGAGATGGGCGATCTATGCCACAAGGTGCTTATTATCGAGCTGATGGGCAAATATTCAAACATCATCTTTACCGACTCCGATGGTACGATAATAGACAGTGCCAAGCGTATTCCCGCATCCGTAAGCTCTGTGCGTGAAGTGCTTCCTGGCAGAGCCTACACCATCCCCGCGACACAGGAGGATAAATATAATCCTCTGACTGTAGATTCGAAGCAGTTTGTGGATATTATATCAGCAAAGCCGCTTACTGTTTCAAAGGCTATCTACTCATCCTTTTCCGGCATCAGCCCACTTGTGGCAAATGAGCTGGCTCACCGGGCAGGCCTTGACGCGGACTCCCCTGTAGCTGCCTACTCACACGATGAGCTTTTGCACCTGGGAAGCAACTTCACATGGATGATGGAGGACATAAAAAATAATCGTTTTACGCCGAATATCGTGCGTGACGGCAATGAACCAAAGGAATTTTCTTCAATAGAGCTGACTCAGTATAGCGATTTAACGGTCACAAAATATGAATCTATATCAGAGGTTTTAGAGCTTTACTACTCTGAGAGAAACACCTATACACGTATACGCCAGAAGTCAGCCGACCTGAGAAAACACGTAAATACCCTCCTGGAGCGAAACCAGAAGAAATATTCCCTGCAGATGAAGCAGCTTAAGGACTCCGAAAAACGCGAAAAGTACAAGGTGTACGGTGAGCTTATCAACGCATTCGGCTACGGACTTACACCGGACGACAAATTTCTTGAAGCAGCAAACTATTATGATGACAACAAAATCATCAAAATCCCTATCGACAACACAAAAACTCCTGCCGAGAACGCGCAGAAATACTTTGACAAATACGGAAAGATGAAACGTACTGCCGAAGCATTGAACGAGCTGATTCTTGAAACAAAAGGTCAGATAGACCATCTCGAATCAATTCAGAATTCGCTGGATATCGCTTTAAGCGCTGACGACCTCGTCCAGATAAAGGATGAGCTGATAGAATACGGTTTTATCAAAAAAGGAAGGAGCACAAAGAAGCAGAAGGTAAAGAGCAAGCCCTTCCACTATGTCTCATCAGACGGCTTTGATATGTACGTTGGCAAAAATAACTACCAGAATGATGAGCTCACCTTCAAGCTTGCAACCGGAAACGACTGGTGGTTCCACGCCAAGGGCATGCCCGGCTCACATGTCATTGTAAAAGCTGAAAACAAAGAGCTGCCGGACAGCACCTTTGAGGAGGCCGGCAAGCTCGCAGGCTACTACTCAAAGGGTAAAAATGCCGACAAGGTAGAGATAGACTATCTGCAAAAGAAAAATGTCAAAAAGCCAAACGGTGCCGCAGCCGGCTTTGTCGTGTATTACACAAACTATTCTCTCACGATTCACCCGGATATATCCGATATCAGGCAGATTGAGTAAGCAGATTATACTTATTTCATAACCATTCCAAAACGCTTAAAATAAAAAGCTGATATACACATGCATAGTCCTGCATGCTATATCAGCTTTTATTTTAGCCATTTCAGCTCATCACAGATTCATCCTCTTTAATTGTTCTTTTGCAAATTCATCCATTTTCTTTTTCAGTATTCTGTTTTCCGGTGTACAAAGCGCCGGGTCTGCTTCAAGCACCTCATCCACCATCTCAGATGCTTCCTTTAGCACATCGCTGTCCTGATACACATCCGCAAGTGCAAACGCAAGGTCTCCACTCTGCCTGATTCCAAAGAAATCCCCGGGACCTCTGAGCTTTAAATCCTCACTTGCTATAAAAAAGCCATCATTTGATTTATTTAGTATCTCCAGACGTTTTTTAGATTTCTTTGAATTTGACGAATTGATGAAAATGCAATACGATTGTGCACCCCCCCTGCCTACACGGCCTCTTAGCTGATGAAGCTGTGCAAGTCCAAACCTGTCTGCATTTTCTATCATCATGACTGTTGCATTGGGCACATTTACACCAACCTCCACGACTGTTGTGGACACAAGCACCTGCGACTCATTATTTGCAAAGCGCTGCATCACCTCATCCTTTGCCTTACTCTTCATCCTGCCGTTAAGCACATCTACCGTGATATCCTTTGGCAGTGCCGCTTTAAGTACATTTGCATAGTCTGTGACATTTTCCCCTTCCGAGTTTTCGGTTTCCTCCACAAGAGGGCAAATAACATACGCCTGATGGCCGGCTCTCACCTGCTCCTCAATAAAGCTGTAGGCCTTTGGCCTGAACGCTGTGCCAACCACACAGTTCTTGATAGGAAGTCTCTTTGCAGGCACCTCATTTATGACAGAAATATCCATATCTCCGTATATGATTATTGCTAACGTACGCGGTATCGGAGTGGCACTCATCACGAGTATATGCGGTTTCCTTCCTTTATCCGAAAAGCTCTCTCTCTGCTTCACACCAAATCTGTGCTGCTCATCTGTGATAACAAGCGACAAATTGGAAAAATCCACCTTCTCCTGTATGAGCGCATGAGTGCCTATAATAAGCGCATTTTTCTCGTTTTCAAGTCTCGCATAGGCTTCTCTTTTCTGCTTTACTGTCATAGAGCCGGTAAGAAGCACAACAGGACTGTCAAGTCCAAACTGACCAACCAGTGAGCAGAATGTCTCATAATGCTGGTTTGCAAGTACCTCAGTCGGAGCCATAATGGCAGACTGATAGCCACATTTTGACGCCCACGCCATAAGAAGAAAAGCAACAATCGTCTTTCCTGAGCCCACATCACCCTGAATAAGCCTCTGCATCACATAAGGGCTTTTAATATCCTGCTTTATCTCATCTATCGTCTTCTTCTGCGCGCCTGTCAGCTCATACGGAAGCTTCTCAATCAATCCGTCTATAAAAGCATCATCCTTAAACTCAAACTCATTTTTGTCCTTCTGCTGCTTTTTATTCTGATACCGCATGCCCATGATAAAGAGAAAAAACTCATCAAAAACAAGCCGTCTTCTTGCCTCCACAAGAGCGTCAAAGTCATCAGGAAAATGTATCTGCTTCATGGCATAATTATACTCGCAAAAGCCGTATCTGTGCCTTATATCCTTAGGCAGGTAATCAGACAGCAGTGTATCATGTGACAGAGTCTCCTTTATCGTCTTCACTATCAGATTGTTTGTCACACCGCTTGTCACGGAATACACAGGCTGCAGTGTATCGCGTATAGCCTCGTACTTTTGCACCTCATACACCACCGGCTGCTCCATGACATATCTGCCACCCTTTGGCTTAATATGCCCGTAAAATATAAGATGTCTCCCCTGCACAAGCTGTGCCTTAAGGTACGGCATACGATACCATACCAGCTGTATCATATGCCCGGGCGAGCCGATATCCTGCAATGTAATCTGCATTCTCGCTGTATTTTTCACTACAGGTGCCCTTTTAATCACAGCATGAATGGCATAGGTGCTGCTTACGTTTACATTATTCAGTTCATCAATATCCGTTATTTCCGGAAACTTTACATAATCCCGGGGAAAATGAAGGAGTATATCACCAACGGTGTATACTCCCATTTTAGCAAATGCTTTTTGTGTTTTTTCCCCGATTCCCTTAACCGCGGTAATCGGTGAAGCTATATCCATATTTGCTCCTAAATATAATAAATGTCATTTATATTCTTTAAAGGGCTTTACTCTACAGAAATAACATAATAGTAGATTGGCTGTCCGCCATCGTTGACCTCAACCTCTACATCAGGATATTTCTCTTCGATTGCTGCCGCAAGCTCATTAGCTGAGTCCTCATCAGAATCGCTTCCGAAATAGATGCTGACAATCGCTGAATCCTCATCTACCATGGCATCTACCATCTCAAGTGTGGTAGCCCTTAAGTCTGTTCCAACAGAAAGGATGCTCTTGTCTCCGATTCCCATGAAGTCGTTCTGCTTGATGGTTTTTCCGTCAATCTCAGTATCGCGGACTGCATATGTCACCTGTCCTGTCTTGACATTTTCTATCTCGGTCATCATCTGCTCTTTATTCTCCTCGGCGCTGTGGTCAGGGATATAATTTACAAGCGCTGTGATACCCTGTGGGATAGTCTTTGTAGGGATAACAATAATCTGTTTATCCTCAACGAGATCTACTGCCTGGTTTGCAGCCATGATGATATTCTTGTTGTTTGGCAGGATAAATACTGTCTTCGCATTTACATGCTCGATAGCGTTGAGCATATCCTCTGTGCTAGGGTTCATGGTCTGACCACCCTCTATGAGATAGTCTACTCCAAGGCCTCTAAACACTTCATTCATGCCTTCTCCGATTGAAACAGATACAAAGCCCATTTCCTTTGCAGGCATGTTATTTGTCTTTTCATCAGCCAGAGCTGCTTCATAAGCCTCTTCCTCAGCCTTCTGCTGTGCTGCAAGCTTCTGTGAATCCTTGATGAGCTTTTCCTGATGCTCCTCACGCATATTGTCGATCTTTATCTTGCTGAGTGAGCCGAAGGTAAGTGCCTTCTGCAATGCAAGTCCAGGGTCGTTTGTATGTACGTGAGTCTTTACGATCTCATCGTCAGCTACAACGACTATAGAGTCACCGATTGACTCGAGGAATGCCTTGTATGCGTGCTCCTCATTGTCTGACATTGGCGCATTGAGTACAATAATAAACTCTGTGCAGTAACCAAACTTAATCTCTGCCTCTGTCTCAGCCGAAATCTTTGCAGGAGCTGCTCCTGTTGGTGCGCCCTCGATTGTATAGTCAATCTCCTTGCCGATAAGGGCATCATATGCTCCCTTTAATACCTGAACAAGTCCCTGTCCGCCTGAATCAACAACACCTGCCTGCTTTAATACTGGAAGCATCTCCGGTGTCTGGTCAAGCACATACTCAGCCTGCTTTATAACCTCTTCAACAAATGTGACAACATCATCTGTTTCGTCTGACAGCTCCAGAGCTTTTTCTGCTGCGCCCTTTGCCACTGTAAGGATAGTTCCTTCCTTTGGCTTCATAACTGCCTTGTAAGCTGTCTCAACCGCCTTCTGGCATGCCTCACAAAGAATAGTGACATCTATTTCATCGTATTCCTTTATAACCTTGCAGAAGCCTCTGAAAAGCTGTGATAAGATAACACCTGAGTTTCCTCTGGCACCTCTTAAAGAGCCTGATGAAATAGCCTTTGCAAGCTCTGCCATGGTAGGATTTGTGAGCGAGCTGACCTCCTTGGCCGCAGACATGATTGTCATTGTCATATTTGTTCCGGTATCACCATCCGGTACCGGGAATACATTCAGCTCATTTATCCAGTCTTTCTTTGAATCAAGATTCTTGGCTCCCGCAAGAAACATCCTTGCAAGGAGCTTTGAATTAATGCTTGTGATCTCCACTTTTTGTAGTCCTCCTTAATCAATTACCCTTACGCCCTCAACGTAAATATTGATCTTTGCAATTTTCATTCCTGTAAATGACTCAACCTTGTACTTAACCGTCTCGATAAGATTGTCCGAAACAGTGCCGATTGAAATACCATACGCTACTATTACATGAAAATCAATGGTAATTTCGTTGTTCTCATCTACCTTTACATTTATTCCATGGTTCAGGTAATCTCTCTTTAAAAGCTTTACAAGACCATCCTTCATGTTGACCGCTGCCATGCCTACTATTCCAAAGCACTCTACAGCTACAGAGCCTGCATAGGTTGCAATAACATCTGTATCAATTAAAATTTGTCCATATTGGGTATCCATCTGTCCCTTCATAATATATACCTCCATCATATTGTGACGTAGCTAATGTTATTATACCTTTTTTTTCACAAAAAGCAAATATTTTTATATTTTATCCTTGCATTCTTTATTTTAATCTGATAGAATACATTTGTTGTGAGCTTAAGAGTATGGTAAGCTTAGTGAAATGCAAGGAGGTGCAATATCATGGCAAAATGTGCAATTTGTGAAAAAGGTGTTCATTATGGAAATAATGTCAGCCATTCTCATAGAAGATCAAATCATGTTTGGAAGTCAAACATTAAGAAGGTTTCTTGCAAGGTCAATGGAGTTCCACAGAAGTTATATGTATGTACTTCATGTTTAAGATCTGGCAAAGTTGAGAGAGCTTAGTCTTTATTTTTGAATCTTTTGAATTTTAAAGGACATCCGTTTGGATGTCCTTTTTATTTGCTCACATATATGAAATTAATCCTGCTTGTCGTCCTCTGCCTCGTCTACCTTTACATCGTCGAGATTAAGGTCATCATTTTTCCCCTTTGAGAAACGGCTTACAATGTCCGGCACCATATCAAGTATCTTGGTCATGCCGTCCTGATTCTTTACATTGACAAGCTTTGTCTGTCCATTCTGGATAACGAGCACTGCACTAGGCTGAATCTTTCCACCCATACCACCGGCTCCGTTATTTTTCTTTTCTGCCGAAAATGCTCCTGCTGCCACTCCAAACGACACATCCACAAGCGGAAGTATGATTGTATCCCCTATATGAATCGCATCACCGACTACAGTCTTTGTAGTGATAAAGCTGTCCATCCCCTTGAAAAGTGACTCCACTGTGTTGTTGAAACTATTATCTGCCATAATATCTTCCTCCTATCTGCTTATCCTATTATATAATCTGCGGCAGTTTTTATCAAATAAAATTCTAAGTGTTGCCGCTAAAATACTTATTACTATCACATGCCCCTTTATATCAAAGCTGCCCTTTGCATATGGATTTTCACTCTCGAAATCAGGTGTAATCCGCCATCTGTTTGTATAGCCGACAGGAAAGCATGCTAAAATACCTAATAAAATACCTGTTGTATCCGGCGAACCGGTTGAATAAACCATTGTAAGCTTAAGCCTCCTTGGGCATATTCTTTTAAGAATGATAAAAAGCTCTTTTTTCAGATGTAAAAAAGCGGCTTTGTTTCTCTCATCACTGTATTCTCTTTTTAGCTTATAGATACAGTTTTTTATTTTTTCTGACTTATCTTTAAATTGTTTTTTGTGTGGCTTTTTATATGTTTTTTTATGAGTGAGCTTTGTTTGTTGTTTTATATGCTGATTCTCATCTGCCGATATTTTAGGCTCATCTCCGGTGTTTTCACTGACTTTATCTTCTGTTTCAGTTTTAGCTGCCTCATCCATTACATCATCATCAGAAGCCTCAGCGGCCTTTTCATCATTTTCATAATCAGAGTCAGCATCATCAAACAGCTTCCGCTTCACAAAAGCAAGCCTTATATATCCGTCAGTCTCCTGTGCATACTCTATATGCAGTGCAAACAAATGGAAAAGCCACGACACATGCGCTTTGGCTCTTATGTCTGTATTTTCAAAGCTTCCGACAGCCCTGTACTTAACCGGCACAAACAGTACGCAAAACAGCGCTGTAAGTATAAGAGCAAGCACTACAAGGAGTATTATGCCTATGACCTTTAAAATCGTAAATATCATATATCTAATTCCTCCGTCTGCTCTTTAAATAGCTCTTCACATCTGTTTTACCTGTATTTTCGTATGTCTCCTTAACAATATCACAGGCCAGCAAAAGTGCCTCATCATAATTACCCGCTACTGCGATTATGTGCAGATTCTTCTTAGGATATCCCTTTTGCAGCAATTCTCTTGTCGGAATGATATCCAAAAGATTTTCCTCGTTTGACGGAAACGTGATGATGTATGTGTGAAGCATGCCGGCATTATGCTCTATCTTCCACTTGATTTTCTTTATCTTTCCGGTAACAGACTCTCCTACAAATAAATCCTCATACCATTTCATTCCAAAACCTCAAAAAGCAGTTTTTTAAACTGCTTTTTAATAATACTAATAATACTTGTGTGTCCCCCATAAGTTGCTTTTCTTTAAATCCAGGTACTCATTGTAAGCCTTCTCGAGTATCTGCTTCTCATTTGCAAACTTGAGCAGATGATATGCCTCGTGATACTTGTAAAACCCTGAATCCATGAAATACTCTTCTCTTTGCGGTTTACTATAATAACTTTCGCCCATCATAAGATACCAGTGTACATCCTTTTCCACTGTATCATGTGGCACGGTAAAAGAATAGTGGCTCTTACCCACGTATTGGATTATCGTTGCACTGGCACCGGTCTCCTCTTTCACTTCACGGATTGCAGTGTCCTTGTACTCTTCGTCAGACTCCACAGTTCCCTTGGGCAGTACCCACCCCTCGTACCTATTCCTGTAGTTCTTGTATAAGAGTAATATTTTGCCACGAAAGATTACCACACCGCCACAGCTCGTTGCTTCTATCATTGCCATTCCTCCAAGTGTGGTTTAAACGCTATCTGTCAGTTCAAGCGAAATATGAACGATAACGTCTGTCATTACACTTAAGTATAACCTACTTCTAAAAAAAGTGCAACAAGCCTATTCATTGAAATATTTATCAAATACCTTTTTTGCCACCGGCACCGCATATGTGCTTCCGGCACCCGAATCCTCCACAACTACTGCGATAGCCAGATCATTGTAGCCATCCTTTTTTCCATAGCCCACAAACCAGGCATTGGTCTGGTCTGTAGAATCTGATACCTGGGCAGTTCCGGTCTTTCCAAAGGCCTCATAGCTCTGGTCTCTGAGCTTTGTGCCTGTTCCATCAGACACCACTGCTGCCATAAGATTCTGAAGAAAAGCTGCCTGATCCTTTGACATAATCTGCTTGTATGAAGCCGGTTTATTCTGCTCCACAATCGCCCCTGCTGCATTCTCCGTATGGTCTACCAGATATGGCCTCATCAGATTTCCATCATTGCAGATTGCACCGGCAATCATGCACATGTGAAGCGGTGAAACAAGCGTGTTTCCCTGACCTATCGCAGTCTGCATTGTCAGAGCTGACGAAGCATTGTTATCCAGTGCAAATTTACTCTTTTTTGAATCAAAGGCTATAGGCAGATTCTTGTTGAAAAGCATATCGTCACACAAGGTATTAAGCTTATTGTTATCCACCAAAAGACCTATATTGGAAAAGGACGAGTTGCACGACTTGGCAAACGACTTTGTTAAGTCCTCCTGTCCGTGTGATTTATTGCCTGCACAGTGGATTGTAAAGCCGTCCTCAGTAATGCTTCCATCACAATCAAAGCTGTAGTCGTTGTATGTAGACGGATTTTCGTTATAATACTCAAGTGCTGTAAAAATCTTAAACACTGAGCCCGGGGCATACTGTCCCTGTGTTGCCCTGTTGTAAAGAGAAGTGCTGCCCTCACCGTTTACGCTCTCCCAGTCACTTGCGATGGTATTTGGGTCATAATCAGGCTTTGACACCATAACTGCAATCTTTCCTGTTTTCGGCTCAATTGCAATGACAGCACCTTCATAGTCGCCAAGTGCATTATATGCAGCCGCCTGTGCTTCGTAATCCAGTGTGGTTACGACATTATCACCGGTATTTTTCTTACCGCTTATATCATTTACTATCTGGTCAAGGAAAAACTCATGTGAGCGAAGCAATGAGAAATTTTCCTGCTTTTCAAGCCCGGCCTTACCGTTTACGGCAAAGCCTGCCACATGCGCAAACATCCTGCCGTCAGGATATTCCCTTGTCTCAGACGCATCCGAGCTGACCTTTGTCCGTGCTATGACATGTCCATCCTTAGTCTGTATCTCGCCCCTCACTACGTTCTTAGAGAAAAGATCCTGCAGCGAATTATATGGACTGTTGATGAATTCGTCGCTTTTTACAAACTGGAAATACAAGAAATAACCTATCAATCCAACAAAAACTATAAGGAAAAAGTATGTGACGACCGCATACTCTCTATTTCTGTGTCTTCGTGCTGTTTTTGCCGCCTGCTGCCGGTTTTCTCCTTCTCTGTTGACTTCCCTGCGCCCCTGGCTCTTTAGCTGTATGCTTTTGTCTGTTTTTTGTCTCATGGTCCTTTCGTCTCTTGTCATCTATATTTCTCCTTTTTTCAGGGGATGCCTGCATAATATACATGCCCTGTATCATTCCAAAAATAATCATCGTAGATAAAAGCGAGCTGCCACCATAGCTCACAAGCGGTAACGTCACACCGGTCATCGGTATACACTTGGTTGAGCCGCCGAAGAGCAGAATCTGCCACGACCACTGCACCCAGATAAGGAACAGCGGCAGGGCGGCGAAGCTGCCGTAGATGGCATTGTAGGAGGTCATGTAGCGTTGCAGCCAGACGTACCCCCACTGGAAGGCGAGGAAGAGCGTGCCGGCGACGATGCCCGCCATGACGGCGCTGCCCAACCTCACGCGCGTATTGGGCACCACGACATAGATGAACGAGAACATCGCCCAGATGACCAGCAGCGAGACGGCGCCCGACAGCAGCGTGTAGAGCGCACCGAAGGAGTCGATCCCCAGCAGATGACCGGCATAGCGCCCCGCCGTGCTGCCGACGACCCACAGAATCGGCGTAATGACCACCACGGCGATGTAGTCGGTGAACTGCCGCGTGAAGCTGCGCGAGACCTTCACCTCCCAGATATTGTTGAAGGCCTCCTCGACCGAGCCGAAGACCCGCACGACGGCCCAGAAGAGCATGACGATCCCGACGAAGGCGACGACGCCTCCCTGCGCGGCGGCGAGCGCCTTGTCGGCGAAGGTGATGAGGTAGTCGACCACCTCGCGGTTGTGCGGAAAGAGCGAATAGAGGTTCTGCATCAATCCGTCGGCCAGCCCGAACCCCTTGACCACGGCGAAGACGAGCGCCGCGATCGGAACGATCGACATGAGCGTGTAGAAGGTCAGCGCCGCACTGCGCACCAGCGTGTCGTGTTCGTCGAGCCCGCGCGCCGTATAAAAGAGCAGCTTGTACTGCCGCACGCCCCAACGGATCAGTCCGTTGCGGTAGTTGCGTTCGTCTTTCAGAAAAATCGTCTCCGTAAGGAACGTCCAGAGGTTTTTGAAAAAGGCCATGCGATTGGAGAATTAACGCTGCCGGCCGCACCGTGCGGCCCTCGACGGATCACAACCATTTTTTGTACCGGAAAAACCAGATCGTACCCGCCGAAAAGAGTATCATGAGTCCGATGGCGAAGAGGTAGCCCAGCGGCACGGTCGTCCCGTCGGGAAAGGTGTATACCCAGTCCAGTTCGGGCATGGCATGGAAATTCATGCCGTAGATACTCGCCACGAGCGTCGCGGGCATGAAGATCACGGCCGCCACCGAAAAGATCTTGACGATCTCGTTCTGCTCGATGTTGATGAGCCCCAGCGCGGCGTCCTGGATATAGTCCAGACGCTGGAAGCTGAAATCGGCGTGGTTGATCAGCGAGTTGACGTCCTTGATCATCAGTTGCAGGCGAGGGTAGATGTCGTTGGGGAAACGCTCCGAGCGCAGGATGCCCGACAGGACGCGCTGACGGTCGAAGATATTCTCGCGCAGCAACATCGTGCTCTCCAACAGGGCGTTGATGCGGTGGATCACCTTCTTGTCGATCGAGTCCTCCGAATTGATGTCCTTCGACAGGGCTGCGACCTGTTTGGCGATCATCTCCACCAGGTCGGCGTCGTAGTCGATGCGCACCTCCAACAGCGAGATGAAGAGGTGGTAGCCCGTCGAGAAGCTGCGGTAGCTCATCTGCAACCGCTTCTCGGCCTCGCGGAACGTGCGGAATTCGGCCGTGCGCACCGACACCAGCACGCCTTCGTTCGAAATGATGAACGACACGGGCTGCACGACGAACGAATCGCCCGTCGGCACGAAGAAGTTGGAGTTGGAGATGATGGCGTTCTCCGTCTCGGAATACTTCGAGGTCGACTCGATCTCCTCGACCTGCTGCTTGGTTTGGAGGCTGATCTCCATGAAGCCTTCGACGGCCTTCTGCTCCTTGATCGTGGGGTTCAGCAGATCGATCCACAGGATGTCGTCGTACCCCAGTTCGTCGAAGAGCTTGGGATCGGCATTGCGGATGATCTTGTTGTATTGTTTGAGGTAAATGGTAATCATAAGCACCCGGTTTGTATCCGGCGAACCCTCGCGGCGGCCGGATCGGTTGGACGTATCGTGAACTCCGAAAGGTGCTGCGCCCGCCGGCGCGGCGATTACCCTCTTCAGCCGGGCTCGACCAAAGGCGTCACCTTGACGCCGGAGGTCCAGAACTTTTGAAGAGCCTTGCGTTTCTCGTTATCGAACAAAAAATCGATGTTGCGCGTCAGGTAGTCGTAGGCATAGGGACGGTCGCGGTAGTCGCTCTGCTGGACGGCCTCGTAGATACGCTCCACACCGAAGGTGAGCGCCTCCTCCAACGCATCGGTCACCTCGTAGGGCGTCCCCTTGCGGGCGACCCACACCGCGAAGGCGAAGGGAAGGCCCGTCGCCTCGCGCCACTCGGCGGCCAGATCGTAGGAGTAGATGAATTCGTCCTCGTGGTCGAACACCTTGTCGCCGATGAGCAGGAAGGCATCGCCCTCCTGCGGCGTGTCCAGCACCGCATAGTCGCTCATGTCGAGCCACTGGGGCGCGATCTTCCACCGGCGGGCCGCCAGATAACCGGTCAGCTGCACCGACGTGCGCGAATGGGCGTCGAGCCAGATGCGGCGCACCTCCTCGATCGGGGTGTTGGAGACCACCACCACCGTGCGCACCTCCCCCTCGGCGCCGATGCAGAAATCGGTGACCAGCTCGGCATCCTTCAACCGAGGAACGACGGCCGACGGCAGCAATGCGATGTCGGCATTGCCGTCGATGAAATTGCTTGCACAAAGGGCGGGGGGCGTCAACAAGAGTTCCGCGCGCAGGTTACCTGCGTGCCGGAGACCGTAAATGAAAGGTATCGGATTGAGAGACGGGACGGCCGCTATTCGGGGGATAAGAGCCATCATCCATACGTGTTTACCTTTCGTCAGACTTCCTGTCCGGCTCGGAGCGGGAACGTTGCCGTTCTCCTGCCGCTCCGCCGGATCCGCTGCAAAGATACGAATAAGCCGAGCGCAATGCAAATTTATTTGCAATTGCCGAGGCGGAGTATCCAAGGCGAAGTCAAAGGTACGAAAAATTCGGGAAACGACCTCCGGCACGGGAGTTTATTTTCGGAGCGGGCGGGACTCCGGCCCTTCTTCGAATGCAACATGTTGATTTAAAATATATTGCATAAATTTTTTTCTAAATCCCGTGAAAAGGCTTGACAAAGGGGGTTTCGACATCGTATATTTGCCCTGTCGATCGACCGCAGGCCGGAGTTATCAACACGATCGCAGCCGGCAATTCCCCGTTATCAACATTCCGTCTCGGCTCCATACGCAACAGGAGTATCCGTTTCGTGAAATTGCGAACGGTTATCAACAATCCGTCAAAAACCTTTTCAACAATGACCCGCGTCCATCTCGCGCAATTGCTGCGCGACCTCGCCTCCGCGCACGACTACGCCTTCTTCTCGGCTCCGGACGAGTACATGCCCTCCGAAATCGACCGCTATCCCGCCGCCTGGCTTACCCCGCCCCGCCTCAAAGAGGTCGAAGGCCGCCGTCACGGGAAACGCACCTACGAAATCCAACTGCATCTGCTGCAACCCGGCATGCGGCTCACGCACGCCGAACGCGCACGGCGGCTCGACGAAATGGAGCAGACGTTGCTCGGAATCTTCACGGAGCTGACCGAAGACCCGAAAGTCATCTGCGTCGAACGGCTCTCGATCCGCTCCCGCACCTGCGCCTTCACCAATCACGGAGAGATCTCGCAGAGTGCCACGGCCGAAGCGGTCGTCTGGTTCTGACCGCCCGCCCTGTCCGGCTCCTCCGCCGGAAACCCGTCCGGCGACCCGTCCGGAACGATGCGAAACCGCCTGCCGCAGCCCGCCGCACGGACAATCCCCGCCGGAACAGGCGTATGCACCTGCCCGAACCGCAATCAGCGCAAATTCGTAAATCATCCATCGATCATGAGTTTTTACAAGATTCCCCAGAACTATGCACCGGGGTTCGTACCGCAACGCTACACCTTCATCAACGACGCGGCCGCCGCGACGCTGACCGCCCGTCTGACCGACACGCGCACCGCAGAGAGCGTCGCCGAACTGGTGCTGCGCGACCTCTGGATGCCGGAGATCGACGTATCGGCCTTCCTGCGGCGCATGGCCGCCGCCCTCCCGTTCGAGACGGGAGCGACCGGCCTCTACGCACCGACGACACGCACGATGACGCTCTCCCTCGCCATCGGCAGCGACAAGGCGCCCGACCGCATCTTCCTCCCCGCGACGCGGGAAACCCGCTCCGGCGAACCGCTCACTTCGCTGCCGGAGGTACGGCTCATCGGCGCCGAAGAGACGGACGAGGTATCGGTACACTGCCGCACGCAATGCTCGGCCCTCCTCACGGCGACCTGCAACGGCATCCCGACGCAGCGCACGTACGGCGTCGCGGCCGAGGGCGTCGCCCTCTTCCGGCTCGCGGCGGCGGAGTTCCCCGACGCGGAGGCGTTCGACCTGCACCTGACGGCCGACGGCGTAGAGTCGCATTTCCGCTACGAGGTGGCCGAAACGCCCGCAGGGAGCCGGCGGCTGGCGTGGCTCAACGAGGCGGGCGGCATCGACCGCTATACCTTTCCGCTGACCGAAGAGCGACGTTACGAGATCGAAAGGCGCCGCCTGCTGCTCGAAGAGAGCGGATACACCCAGACGGAGGCCGTCGGCGAGGAGCGGCTGCGGATCGGATCGGCCTACGAGCCCGCCGCCGTACTGGATGCGCTGGCCCGGCTGGCCGCTGCGCCGGCGGTGTGGGCGGTCACCGAGGCGGGGTGGACGGAGATCGACGTAGTGAGCGATTCGCTTCGCATCGAACGGCCCGGCACGCTGCAACGGCTGTCGCTGGAAATTCGCCCCCGGCAGAGAGGAGGGCGGTTATGATCCGGCTGCGAATCGATTCCGTCGTCTGCGACCTGGCGGCGGAACAACCACTGACGCTGGCATGGAGCGGCCGGACGCTGACCGATCCCGAAGCGGGGCGCAGCGGAGAGGCGCTGACCTTCGAACTCCTCCCGACGGCCGCCGCCGAGGCGTTGTTCGGCGCGGAATGCCACCTCTACGGCGCCGGCCGGTTCAACGCCGCGCTGCACCGAGGCGAGCTGCTGGCCGGCGGCACGCCGCTCGCAAGCGGCAGCGTACGGTTGGTGGAGACGCGCTGGCACGGCACGGAGCACCGCTACCGCGTGGAGCTGCGGGGCGGGGCGCACGCATGGGCCGAGCAGGCGGCGAAGGGGTGGTTCAGGGAGTTGGAGGTAGCCTACGAAGGACGGCTGCTGCCGACCGAGATCGCCGCGGGGTGGAGCGACGACTCGCCCGTAAAATTCCTGCCGGTATACCGCGACCGCTACGAAATCGAGAACGGCGACGCGGGGCTCCGACCGCCCGAGCGGCTGCTCTCGACCGACGACTACCACCCCTTCCTGTCGATCCGCGCATTGGTGCAGGCACTCTTCGCCAAAGCGGGGTACACCGTCGAAAGCGCCTTCATGGAGAGCCCGTGGTTCCGCTCGCTCTACATGAGCGGCGCCTACGCCTCGCACGACACCCGCGTCCGGCAGCAGAAGATGGGCTTTCTGGCACGGCGCAAGGCCGACCGCACGACGACGGCCAATGCGCTGGGACGGGTGGAGGCCAACCCCTTCGTGACGCACAACACCGTGGGCAACCTCGTCGACGCCTTCTCGCCGCAGGAGGTCGACGAGACGGGGGCCACGCTCACCGACGCATACAGCGCCGGAGGCTGCCTGCGCATCGAGGAGGGCGAACTCTGCTTCCGGCCGCTGACGGAGGTGAGCGTGGGGTTCGAATACGAACTCCGCTACACGACCGACTACCGCATCCGTTCGCGGACGCGCCTGACGGGCTTCGACTCGGTGTGGCTGGGCGAAGACGCGGACGTGCGGTTCGAGCTGGCGAACCGCTTCGAAGACCGGCGGGAGGCGCTGCGCCCCTCCTTCCAGTACCGGATCGTCGTCTTCGACCACACGGAGGGCAACCGATGGACGCTGCGCTGCACGACGGACGGCGCGGAGACGACGCTGACGGACTTCACGACCCGTTCGACGCTCTTCACCACGCCGCAAGGGACGACGCTCGTCAACGCACGTCTCTACCGCAATGTCTCCGGCGTCTACGTCCCCTACACGGAGGACTGGGCGCTCTACGACGGGTATATCGGCGAAACGGGCCGGACCGAGGTGCAGATCACCGTGCGCACCTCGCCCGAAAGCGTGACGCCTACCGCGCCGAAATACTTCCGGCAGATCAGTTTCTACGGCGCCGAGGAGGGGATGAACTTCACGATCAGCCGCCGGTGCCGGCTGCGCCCCTGCTTCTCGTCGGCACCCGGATACGGCGCGGCGCTCGCCTTCGACGACGTGGCGCGGCACGAGATCCGGCAGGCGGAACTGCTGCGGGCGCTGGCGCATCTCTTCGACCTGCGGTTCCACACCGACGAACAGCTCAAACGGGTCTACATCGAGCCGGCGTGCGACTTCTACGATGCGACGACCGTCTGGGAGTGGAGCGACCGCATCCTGGGCGACACGCCGATCGCCGGCGCCGACCGTGCGCTCGACGTCCACGACCGGCGGACGTGGGGGTACCGCGACGCGGACGGCGCCGTGGCACGGTTCGACGCCGCCAACGACACGCGCTTCGGACGTTGGAGCCACGCCACGGCCTCCAAAGCGGCCAAGCAGGGCGAGGAGGTGTCGCTCAACGAGCTGTTCGCCCCGACGCTCTGCGAAGCGGGCAGATACGCGAACGCACCGTCGGCGCTGATCCTCTGCGTGGGCGACCGCGACGACGCGACAACCGACGACGCGACCGCCGTCACGCCGCGCATCGTGCGCTGGATGGGGCTGCACGGCCTGCCCGCAGGCGAACGGTGGGGCTATCCGCTCGGCGACGAACGCTATCCGCTGGCGGCCTTCCACTTCACGGGCGACGCCGAGACGGAGGGGTTCACCCTCTGTTTCGAGGACCGCGATGCGCAGGAGGGGCTCCACCGCTTCTACGACGCACGCATCGCGGCCGAAGAGGACCGTCAGCAGGTGACGCTCCGGCTGCGGATCGCCCCCGACGAGTACGCGGCGCTCTTCCGGTTCGCAGGCGAAGCGCATCCCACGATCCGCTCCCGATTCCGGTTCCGGTTCGCAGGCGGAAGTTCGCTCTTCACGCTGCGCGCCGTCGAGGCCTACGATCCGCGCGAAGGCGTGGCGCACTGTACGTTCGACCGACTCTGCGACGACTGACCATGCGGCACGAAGAACGACTTCTGGAAGAACTGCGCCGCGAACTGCGCGGACTGAGTACGACGCAGGCACTCGCCTACCTGCTGCGCGAGGGGCTGCTCGACCTGCGGCGCGCGGAGGAGGCAGCCATCCGCCGCGACGTGGCCCGGCGGACGGCGCGCGGCGAAAAGAAATGTTATGCGATGGGCGAAACGGCCTACGACTACTGCTGCTCCTACGAGAAGGTGCGGGGCATCATCTACCGAAACAAAGAAAACCAGTAACCATGAAATCCGACATTCAAATCAGAAATTCGGCCGACGTCTGCTACATCGATATCGAGGGGACGATCGGCGTACCCGAACAGTGGCAGTTCGCATCGCCCGACGACCGCGTGGCCACCTACGAAAAGTTCCGCGACGCGGTGGCGCGCATCGCAGCGCTCGACGCCCCGCAGGTGGTGGTCAACATCCGCTCGACGGGCGGCGACGTGAACGACGCGCTGCTGATCTACGACGCGCTGGCGGCGCTCGACGCCGAAGTGACCACCCGCTGCTACGGCTACGTAGCCTCGGCCGCGACGCTCATCGCACAGGCCGCATCGGAAGGACGGCGCGAAATCTCGGCAGGGGCGCTCTACCTGGTGCACGCGGCGGCCTGCGCCGCAGAGGGCAACGCCGCAGAGCTGGAAGCCCGCGCCGAACTGCTCCGCAAGACCGACGAACGGCTGGCCGCCCTCTACGCCCGACGGTCGGGACGCCCGCAGGAAGAGTTTGCGCAAAGGATGGCCGAGAACAACGGCAACGGCCGCTGGCTCTCGCCCGAAGAGACCGTCGCGGCGGGGCTGGCCGACCGGATCGTCGAGGGAGGCGAAACGGCCGAAGGCGAACGGTCGGCCGTGCGGAACCTCGCGAGCGGCTGGAACCGGCTGTTGGCGGCGCTCGGTCTGCACGGCGCGGCGGCTCCCGCCGGCGCGGCGCGGGAGGAAGACCGCCGCAACATCCTCCACCTCGACGACGCGGATCCGGCCGCCGGCCGTTCGGCGATCGAAGCCGCCGAAGGGCAGCGGCGCCACCGTGCGACGCAGGTGCTTGCGGCCGAAGACCCGTCGGTCGGCGAAATCCGCCGCTCGGCCAACGAAGCGGCCTATGCCGCCGACGCGCGGCAGTTCAAGACGGGGATATAACGGAGGTCGTTTCCCGAAGAATCGGCGGGAAGATCTTCCTCCAAATTCTTGCAGTGCTTTTGGATCAAGCCAGAAGCACAAGAAAAAAGGAATGAA
>ENA-UEOR01000455-UEOR01000455.1-human-gut-metagenome-genome-assembly--contig:-NODE-455-length-24794-cov-15.785209_pt1 | contig 24794 bp, 15 predicted proteins | sample MGYA00242887_ERZ507890 | MGnify/ENA primary metagenome ERZ507890 (study PRJEB26167, sample SAMN06115431) | human gut metagenome | host: Homo sapiens | place: China:Guizhou | collected 2014-10-21...
CGTTGGCAATTACCGATATATCCGAGGGCGGCCGAGAACAACAGAGAATTGTTTTCCGTAGGCAAATAATCCAACATTGCTTCCATATAAAGCTCTGCAGGGATAGTCCGGTTCAATAAATTCTCGTACAACGTAATCAACAAAGAACCTCTCAACACCTCGTCCTTGCAAGCGGGAAGGTTGCCCAAACAAGCCTTCGCATCTTTCTCAAGCAGGCGGAAGAAACCATATCCTTTGCCATCGGCATTGGGCATGACGAAACAGCCTTCGCTTGCCTGCCTTTTCAGTTCCTTGAGGCATGACGCCTGCTCTTTTCCAAATGAAACTTGCACATCCTCCGTCCCGCCGTCAGGATAGACAACCAGAAAAGACAAGTCTTGTTCCCACAACAGCCCGCGTCCTAACGGATCTTTTTGCGAGACCTGCAACGATTTGCCATCTTCGGATATCACTCCACATATCTCCGGCATGCCCTTTTCATTCACCCAAACCCGGCTCCAGGCCGCCAGATCGTCGTTCGTATATTTGTCCAGGATACCGATCAAGCCTTCCCAAGTTGCATTTCCGTATGCATACGTCTTCAGATATTCCCGGATTCCTTTTTGGAAAGACTCCTTCCCCATTTTCTTAATCAGCATTTCCAGGATAACCGGAGACTTGTCATAGATGATATTACCGTACATCAATCCGGCATCTCGCATGTTCTCCAGTTGCTGCTTCACCGGATTGGCACCGGCGGTACGATCTTCGGAATAGGCCGCGGGGATATAGTCAAGCATGAAATTCAAAGAATGGTTCACCTCCGGAAACAGAGGCTCGATTATCTGGGAGGCATAATAATTGGCAAAGACCTCTTTTGTCCAGACATCATTGAACCATTCCATCGTCACGAAGTCCCCGAACCACATATGCGAAGTCTCGTGCGCAATCAAGGAACTGCGTGCCAGACGCTCGTTCAATGTCGGGTTCTCGTTCAGGAACATCCGGCCGTCCGTATATAAAGTTGCTCCCGTATGTTCCATTCCGCCAAACTGGAATCCCGGCAAAATGATCAGGTCGTATTTGGCGAAGGGGTATGGTATCTGTGTATATTCCTCCTGCCATTCGAGTGCATCGAACACTTCGGATGCGATATCGGAGCACTGTGCTACTTTCTTCGGGTCGGTCTCACGATGGTAGATCGAAATGTTCCGTCCGTCGCGCGAATACGTTTCCCGTGTCAGCTTACCGGCAACAAAAGAGAAAAGATAGGTGCTGAGCGGTTCCGTTTCCCGGAAAGAAATCCGCTTGCGCCTGGCGACGGATGTCGAATCCACCTGTTCGACCGCCCCGTTGGTGACCGCCTGCCAGGAAGACGGAACCTCCAACGACAGGGTGAAAAGCGATTTCATGTCCGGTTGGTCGAAACAAGGGAAGAGCGTACGCGCCCGGTCAGGGACCAGCAACGTATAGAGGAATTCGTCCCGGCGGTTAAGCGACTGATCGTTTGCCGTAAATTCGATAGTCACGCGATTCTCTCCGTTTGCCACCTCTCTTGTATCGATCACGATATGCTCGTCCTTAACCGTATAAGGGACTTTCCTGCCATTCAACAAAACTGAGGCTACCTGTTCCGATTCCCCTCGGAAGTCTATGATAACCGGCAGTCTTTCGCGGATAGCAAGCGTTATATCCGCTTTGCCTGTGACGGCTTCTTCGCGGGATTCCGGGATGGAAAAAAAGAGGTTGTAACGTACCTCCTTGAAATGTTCTTTCCTGAACTGAGCCAATTCCCGGCTGACTCCCGGTTTCAACAGCACAGCATCGGGTGTAGGACTACCGCAAGCCGTCAATAAACTGATAGCTGCCACTCCTATAAATTGTTTTATATTTCCAGTGTTCATTATGATTTAAATCTTTTCATTCCCTCAAATACTCTGCTATGGACATGAAGTTTCGTTCCAACAGATACATTTGACTAGCCATAAAAGAGAAAAACTCTCCCCAATCCTGACGGCGGTGGAAGTCAATCCCGGATTTGGCTGTATAAATACGGGCCACCTGCTTTCCGGTATCGCGCACGAAACAAATGTCCCAAGTCAACCCCTCCGGAAAATCCATTTCCAGCGTATCCTTATACCACGTCAGGCGTTCGAACATCTCCAGCCGGGCCTCTTCGCTCCTATGGTTCACTTCGAGGATGACAAACGCACCCTCTCTTGTCGCATCGAATTTGAGTTCGACCCCTTTCACTTTCGTATCATATAAAACCCACGTTTTCTTGCGTCCTCTCAGATACGGCTGTACTTCACAAAAAGCGGCGAAACTTTCCCAAAATTCAAGTTTCAGGTTCTTGAGTTCGTCTTTACTATACATTTATTTATATATGTCTTTCTTTTTCACTTTTATTATCGTACCGTATTCGGCCAGCTTCTTCATATCGATATGTTTCCGATTCCCAGCAATCACGTAAACGACCGGGCGGCCACTGATCTGCTCCCGGTAGAAACGGGAAATATCCTGCATGTCCATCGTTGCGATATCCCGCAGGAATTCTTCAGCCGGATCACGGTCGAAACCTTCCATACGCGCACTCGCCACTTTCTCGGACAGGTTGCGGAAAGGCGGATAATCGTTATTGATGCGGTTCACCAACGTCTGCTTGACCGCCTCCACCCTTTCCGGCTTCAACGGCATTTCCCGGATCAGCGAATCCAGTACGCCCAGCGCATCCAGCGTCTTGTCGCTCTGGGTGGACAGCATCGCCGTAAAAGATCCGGCAGTCCCCTTATGCGCATGGTTCGGCAACTGGTAACGACCGCTTGTCCGGTATGCAAAAGAACGGAATTCCCTTATTTCTTGAAACATCAGCGATGACATATCGCCTCCGAAGTAGACAGAGAACAGCCGGGAGGCATGGCGGGAAGCCTTGTCATCGACCGGATCGCCCTTGACATAGCCGTAAACGATGCTCTGCGCCATATCCGGCATATCGATAAAAAAGACGGTCGGCCGGTCGTATTGCTTCAACTCGCGGTAATAGGGAGAATTGGAGGCAATGGTCGTCCGTTCCAATGGGAGATGCTGGCGAATCGTCCCGATCACCTTTTCTACAGGCAATGTGCCGCAGTAGTGAAGGTCGCACTGTACGCTCCGTACTTTATCGTAGATCGCCAACATATCTTTACCCTTCAATTTCTTGATCTGAGAGAGTGAAAGTTTACGCAGGTAACGGGACTGATCACCGTACTTTACCTGTTCTAACAAAGCTGATGCCACATTGTCGCCCGACTTGAAAAAGGCTTTCTCCGAGACTTTGGCATCGTCCACAATCTGACGTAGCTTCTTGTCGTCAGCCTTTGCATGGCGGATAAAGTCACCCACAAGTTCCATCGTTTCGTCAATATGGTTATCGAAACCAGTCACCTTCATGACAAAAGCATCGGATGTTACATCGAATGCAAGCGTGCTTCCGATCGATTGCAAACGGCTGCGGAACTGCTCGAAAGATAAAGACTCGGTCCCTAATAATTGCAGATAGTTGGTGAGCTGCATCAATTCCGGCTGTTCCAAGGCACCGATCCCGTAGGAGATGTTCAAAGTAAAAATATCGTTCAGCGGATTAGGTGTCGTGTACAACGTCACCAAAGGAGTCAACTTTGACGTCTTCACATCCTTTTCGAAATCGATGATACGAGGTGCGACTTGTTGTTCCGGTATCTTCTCCAACTGTTTGGCATAAGAAGACGAAGCGTCTGCATTCCGGGGAACAACCGGAGAGAAAGCTGGTTTCGGCAAATTGTCTTTTGGATATTTCCCTGTGCTCTTGGTTACGCACAAATAGTTATTGCTGAAATATTTTTGGGCGACCCGCACGACATCCTCTTTCGTGATGGATTCGATCCGTGCTACTTCGTTCAGATAATCGTTCCAACTCTTTCCTTGAGAAAACAGATTCATCATGACTGTCGCACGTGAGTCGATATTTTCCAATGAGGAAGCATACTGCCGTTTCTGTTCCAGTTTCAGGCTGTTGAACATTTCATCACTGAAGTCTCCATTCTTCACTCGGTTGATTTCGTCCCAGACCATCTTCTCTGCCGAACTGTACGACTGGATTAACAATTTCGGCATAATAGCAACCGCCAAGATTCCCGCTTCATTCATGCTCTCGTTGATGGCAAGAGCTCCCATCAACTTATGTTCCACCATCAGTTTGTCCAGATAGCCCGTACCGTTGGCGTTATTCAACAAGTTGACCGCAATATTCAAGGCTACCTGGTCCTCGTGGTTGGCCGAAACACCCCGGAAACCAAGCCCCATCGCCTTAATAAAGGGAATCGGGAACTTTACCTTCATTGTCTCCCGTCCGTTGAACGGCGGGAGCATCACTTTCTCCTGTTTCGGCGCATTGCCCGAACGGATTCGTGAAAAGGCCTTTTCCAATATAGGCATAACCTGCTGTGCATCGAAATCACCACTAAGGATTAGTGCCATATTGGATGCCACGTAATAGTCTTCGAAGAACTTGTGCATTTCCGTCAGCCGCGGGTTCTTGAGGTTTTTCGTGCTGCCGATAATTGGGTAAGCATACGGGTGTGGACCGAAATAGCGTGCCATCAACGTGTCCATCACCTGGTCACCGATGAAATCACCATACATGTTCTTCTCCTCATAAACCGTTTCCAGTTCGCTTTGGAAAAGACGGAATACGGGGTTAATCAGGCGTTCGCTGTTGATCTCCGCCCATTGAACCATATATTGCGGAGAAAACGTATTGAAATAGATTGTAGCATCGTATGAGGTCGCCGCATTCAGACCGGAACCGCCGAACCGGTTGATGAGCCGGTTGAACTCATTAGGAATGACATATTCGGAAGAGCGGATGCTCAGTTCGTTGATCTCCTTTTGCAGACGAGCACGTGCCGCGGTATCCTCCGTCATGGCCAGTTCGTCATATTTCATGGCAATGGAATCCAGCAAGACTTTCTCCGACTCGTAATCAAGCGTTCCGATGCGGTCTGTTCCCTTAAACATCATATGCTCGAAATAGTGAGCGATACCTGTATCCGGACAATCTTTTGCTCCTGCTTTCACGACAACGGCGCCGAAAACTTTCGGTTGACTATGATCTTCGTTCAGCCAAACAGTCAGTCCGTTTTCCAGTCTATATTCTTTTACTTTGAGAGCGTTCAAGTCCTCTGCTTGCGATTGATAAGAACAACATGCGAATACCATCATCACTACTTTTAATTTCACGGTCATGCCACAGAATTGTAATATTACAGGCAAAGATAATGAATTAATCAGATATTTACGATTCGTGCGATAAACCAAACGAATATTTAATTGTTATTCAATAAAAAGCAAATACGATATGATAAATCTAGGCAGTTGGATGAACGGCATCCTGATCGGTTGGGGCGTAGACCCTAAAATTGCAAATACTTTCGACGAAATGATCATTGCAGCATTGCTAGTCATACTGGCGATCGGGTTGGATTACCTATGCCAAGCGATCTTTGTCAGCAGCATGAAAAAGCTAGCGCAGCATACACATTATCAATGGGATTCCTTGCTTCTCAAACGTAAAGTTGTCCACCACTTGGTCCACACAATACCGGGTATCTTGGTCTATGCCTTGTTGCCTCTGGCGTTTATACGGGGGAAAGGTTTGTTGCTTTTGTCTCAGAAAATATGTGCTGTGTATATCGTGTTCGTTTTGTTATTGGCGATAAATGGTTTTATTTTAGTGTTCCTCGATATGTATAACATGCGGCAGGTGAACAAGAACCGTCCGATTAAAGGATTCATGCAGGTGCTTCAGGTCTTACTGTTCTTTATCGGCGGGATCGTCATTATAGCCATCTTGATCGGGAAATCGCCAGCCAGCCTGTTTGCCGGATTGGGTGCTTCGGCAGCAATCCTGATGTTGGTATTCAAGGATACGATTTTAGGATTCGTGGCGGGCATACAGCTTTCCGCCAACGATATGCTTCGGCCGGGCGACTGGATCACGGTTCCTGGTTCAAACGCGAACGGTATCGTACAGGAAATTACACTGAACACAGTCAAGATTCAGAATTTCGATAATACCATTTCCACCATCCCACCTTATACGTTGGTAAGCGCTTCGTTCCAGAACTGGCGGGGCATGGTCGAATCGGGAGGCCGCCGTGTGATGAAGTCCATTTTTCTCGACCTCAATACCATCAAGTTCTGTACTCCGGACATGCTCAACACGTTCCGCAAGGAGATCCCTTTGCTTGCCGACTACAAGCCGGACGAAGGCGTGACACCTACCAATTCGCAGATGTTCCGTGTCTATGTGGAGAAATACCTGACAAGCCTTCCGGTCGTCAACACCGATCTCGATTTAATCATCAGCCAGTTGCAATCGACTGAATATGGCGTACCTATCCAGATCTATTTCTTCTCCCGCAATAAAATATGGAAGGAATACGAACGTATCCAGTCGGACATCTTCGACCATTTCTTCGCAATGATTCCCAAGTTCGAATTAAAGGTTTACCAATATTCGGAGTAAGGATAATGAAAAAACAGACTTTATTGCCAAATTTGTGAAAATACCCATTGGTCCAAACCGAAACACATGAGCATGAAAATTGATTTTCCCACAGGGGTAATATTTTTATTTGGTAATCGGCTGTATCTCAAAAAATGACCTTTTTATCGCTTTTTATGGGGAATATTGTATTTTTATTAGTTAGTTTTGTATACAAATTCAAGGTTATCACAAGTATACTTAACTAATCATTTAAGGATATGCACGCAATACAAGAATGGATTAACAATCATTTGATCGAATGGGGGATTATCAGCAGTTCGGCAAATGAACTGGACAATACGATCGTCCTGCTGCTGATCATTGCCGTAACGGTCGGCATCGACTATGCTTGCCGCTATATTTTTCTGAATATGTTCAAACGGCTTGCGAAGAGAACCCGCAACCAATGGGACGACTTGATCGTTGAGCGCAAGATTATCAACAAGCTGATGCACATGATCCCTGCCATCCTGGTGTATGTGCTGTTGCCACTGGCTTTCCCGGTTGATGAGACGCCCAAGATATTGGGAATCCTGCAAATGATATGCAAGATCTACATCATTGCCGTTTCACTTCGTTTCATCAGTGCCTCCCTGAACGTCGTGCATGAAATATATAACCGGAAGGAATCACTCAAGAACAAGCCGCTGAAAGGTTTCATCCAACTATTGCAGGTAGCCGTTTTTTTTATTGGTTTTATACTGATCATCAGCATTCTGATCGGCAAATCACCAACGACGCTGTTCGCCGGACTAGGCGCTTCCGCCGCTATCCTGATGCTGGTGTTTAAGGATACGCTCTTAGGATTCGTAGCCGGCATACAGCTTTCCGCCAACGATATGCTGCGTCCGGGCGACTGGATCACGATGGAGAAATATGGGGCGAACGGGACGGTTATCGAAGTCACGCTGAACGCAGTCAAAGTCAAGAACTTCGACAATACGATCACGACGATTCCCCCTTATGCCTTAGTGAGCGATGCTTTCCAGAATTGGCGTGGGATGTCAGAATCTCCCGGACGGCGGATCAAGCGCTCCATCAATATCGATATGAACAGCGTGAGTTTCTGTACGCCTGAGATGTTGGCCAAATTCCGCAAAATCTCCTTGCTGACAGACTATATCGACGAGAAAGAAAAAGAACTGAACGCCTATAACGAGGCGCACCGGATCGATGATTCCATCCGCGTAAACGGCCGTCGGCAAACGAATATCGGTGTGTTTCGCGCCTACTTGGTCAATTATCTGAAAAGCCTCCCGGAGGTCAGTAAGGAACTGACTTGCATGGTCCGCCAGTTGCAACCAACAGAAACCGGTATTCCGATCGAACTTTATTTCTTCTCCTCCGTGAAAGACTGGGTTCCTTACGAAGGCATTCAATCCGACGTATTCGACCATGTGCTGGCCGTAATCCCAGAATTCGGACTCAGCGTATTCCAGAATGTCTCTGGCAGTGATTTGAGGAGCCTGAAAATAGTGCAATAACAAAAAAGCGTCACCCGCCATAGGGTAACGCTTTTTTTGTTCGTCTATAGGGCATCAGTAAAAAATAATAGTCACACATGAAAAACACAATTCTTACTTTTTGCTGTATCCTGTTACAGCAATCGCTCTTTGCCGAAAACAAAGATTGGCTGATCGACGGAAGCCCGTATAAGACGGAGGTCAATCTTTCATCGGATAAGAAACAAATTGAATTGACAAACGGTCTTCTTCGTCGTTCCTTTTCACTAACGCCCAACGGTGCGACAATCGCACTGGATAATCTGATGACGGGACAAAACGAATTGCGTGCCGTGCGACCGGAAGCCGTGCTTGTCATCAATGGAAAAGAGTATCCAGTCGGAGGTTTGGAAGGGCAGCCTGTCCATAATTTCCTGACAAAAGATTTCCTGTCCGGCATGCAGCTGTGCGATTCGGCATTTGTCTTGGCTGGTTATACGGTTAGCGAAACAAAAGAACGCTTTCCTTGGAAACCGAACGAGGCCTGGATTAGCAATCGATATCCGTGGCCTGCGCCTGGCAAACGCATCACCTTCACTTATAGGGCTCCCCGAAAAATTGTAGACGAATGCAAAGGGTTAACCATCCGTATCGTTTATGAACTATATGATGGAGCTCCGATCCTGTCTAAATGGATCGAGATCGAAAACAACGGACAAAAGGCTGTTACACTGGATTCATTCAAATCAGAAGTTCTTGCGTTGGTTGAGACTGCCCCGAAAGTCCACTATGGTGAGCCCCATGAGGTGCGCATGATGGCACAAAAAACGGGATACTATACGGAAGATTACCGCAAAAGACCAGTACAGACGGATGCTCCGCGTGACTATATCGACCGTTTCACCCAACTGTTCGTCGTTACGGATTATGCGATGGGTGGAGATATGGAAGCGATGAAAGACAATCCCGCCGTCCGTTGGGTATTCGATCATCCGGAATACGAGTTTACCGGTATCCGCTATTACGGCCAATATAAGCCGGCACGGTTAGAAGTAACACCTCTGTTAGGACCGGCTGAAGAGATTGCACCGGGAGAAAGTTTCACCTCCTGCCGTGCCTTCGAAATGCTCCGCGATGCGACAGACCAGGAAAGACGAGGACTTGCCGAGTGTCGATTCTGGCGCATGATGGCTCCCTGGACACAGGAGAATCCGATCTTTATGCACGTAAGGGAATCAAGTAACCAGGCTGTCAAACAGGCAATCGACCAATGTGCGGCTGTCGGCTTCGAAATGGTAATCATGACCTTCGGTAGCGGTTTCCAGATCGAAAACGATTCGGTATCTTATCTCCAACGCATGAAAGCTTTGAATAATTATGCTGCTGACAAAGGCATTGCCATCGGTGGCTATTCGCTATTGGCAAGCCGTGGTGCCAAACCGAAAGATGCGGCGATTAGCCATCATACGGGCTATCCGGCAAAGACACGCGAAGAAGGCAGTCGTTTCGGGCTTTCTCCTTGTATCGCTTCAGATTGGGGTAGTGATTATTTCAAGCGTCTGAAGAACTTCTTCCATACGACCGGTATGAACGTATTCGAGAACGACGGTTCCTATCCCGGCGATCCCTGTTCCTCTACTGTCCACAGTGGGCACAAAGGATATCTGGATTCGCAGTGGAAACAGTGGAATAGGATCAGCTCGTTCTATCAGTGGTGCCGGGCAAAAGGTATCTATCTGAATGTCCCGGATTGGTATTTTCTGATGGGTTCCAACAAAACTCCGATGGGGTATGTTGAAACCAACTGGTCCCTGCCAAGGTCCTACCAAGAAATTATCGAACGGCAGAATATCTACGATGGTACCTGGCAGAAAACGCCCAGCATGGGCTTTATGTTCGTTCCCCTCACCCAATATCACGGTGGTGGAGCGGCTGCCACTATCGAACCGTTGAACGAACATCTGGATCATTACGAGACACGGCTTCGTAACCTGTTTGGCGCCGGTGTGCAAGCCTGCTATCGCGGTCCCCGCCTCTATGACACGGAACAAACCCGGAGACTGGTGGCCCAATGGGTTTCTTTCTATAAGCAGTACCGCCAAATCCTGGATTCGGATATTATCCACCTGAGACGTCCGGACGGACAGGACTGGGACGGCATCATGCATGTCAACCCGCAGTCGAAGCGGAAAGCCTTTATTTCCGTCTATAATCCGTTGGACATCGCGATAGAGAAAGAAATCGAAGTCCCTCTATATTATACGGGACTGACGGATAAGGCAATCGTGAAGGAACAGGACAAAAACGGGAAGGAGTACTCGCTCGCCCGCGATTATTCCATCTCACTGAAGATACGGATTCCGGCAAAAGGCTATAATTGGTACATCATCGAATGACATTTGTAATATCTAATTCAACTAACAAATAAAATGAAACTTAAATTACTACTGCTTACCTTCATCCTGGTGTGTACAGGATGTAAAAATGACTCGCGGATACAGGCGGCCTACGACTTGATCGAACGTGTGACTCCCGGATACGGGAAACAATTCAAACTGGAATTAATGGAACCAATCGACGGAATGGATGCATACGAGATCACGTCCGATAACGGCAAAGTCGTACTGCGTGGAAATAACACGATCTCACTGGCGACGGCGTTCAACCAATATTTGAAATACACTTGTAATGCACATGTTTCCTGGTTCGGCAATCAACTGGACCTGCCGAAGCAATTGCCCATGCCCGCCCCCGTTAAAAACACGATCAACGGCAAATACCGTGTCTATATGAATTATTGTACGGTCAGCTACTCGGCTGCCTGGTGGGATTGGGAACGCTGGCAGCGAGAGCTTGACTTTATGGCAATGAACTCGATTAATATGCCGTTGTCTGTTGTCGGGCTGGAAGCTGTCTGGTACAATACCCTTCTCAAACATAAGTTTACGGACGAAGAGGCACGTCGGTTCCTGGCCGGTCCAGGACATTTCGCATGGCAATGGATGCAGAACTTGCAAAGCTATGGAGGACCACTCCCAAAATCCTGGATCGACAAGCATATCGTTTTGGGAAAACAGATTATCGACCGGGAGTTGGAATTGGGGATGCAACCCATTCAACAAGGATTCTCCGGCTATGTTCCGCGTGAACTGAAAGAAAAATACCCGGATGCCAAGATACAGTTGCAGCCTTCCTGGTGCGGTTTTACCGGGGCTGCACAGTTGGACCCGACTGATTCTTTATTCACAGTGATCGGACGTGACTTCCTGGAAGAAGAAAAGAAACTCTACGGAGCGCACGGTGTTTATGCGGCCGATCCGTTTCACGAAAGCCAGCCGCCTGTCGATACACCGGAATATCTGCGTGCCGTTGGTAACGCTATCCATAAACTTTTCAACGATTTTGATCCGAATTCGATTTGGGCCATGCAAGCATGGAGTCTTCGCGAACCGATCGTGAAAGCTGTTCCGAAAGAGAATCTGCTGATCCTGGACTTGAACGGGGCCAAAAGCCAGCAGGAAAATGCTTGCTGGGGGTATCCGCTTGTTGCCGGAAATCTGCATAACTTCGGGGGACGTATCAACCTGCACGGAGATTTGCGTCTGCTTGCTTCCAACCAATATGTAAATGCGGTGAAAAAGAATCCGAATGTTTGTGGTTCCGGTCTCTTTATGGAGTCTATCGAGCAAAATCCGGTATATTATGATCTGGCTTTTGAAATGCCTCTCCATAAAGATGAAGTCAATATCGAAGAATGGCTCTGCCGTTACGCAGACCGTCGCTACGGAAAACCGTCCGAAAACGCGCATCAGGCTTGGTTGCATCTGTTAGAAGGGCCCTATCGCCCCGGAACAAACGGGACAGAACGCAGTTCCATCATCGCCGCCCGTCCAGCTGTGAACGTAAAAAAATCCGGCCCGAATGCCGGCCTGGGGATACCCTACTCTCCTCTGTCGGTAGTCCAGGCCGAAGGCTTGTTACTAAAAGATGCCGCCCGATTGGAAGACTCCGATCCTTATCGTTTTGATATTGTCGATATCCAGCGCCAGCTGATGTCTAACCTCGGACAGGTTATCCATAAACAGGCGGCAGAGGCGTTCCGTAAAAAAGACAAGGAAGCATTCGCCCTGCATAGCAACCGTTTTCTCGAAATGTTGCGCGATGTCGATGAACTGTTGCGTACGCGTCCGGAATTCAACTTTGACAAATGGTTGACGCAGGCTCGTAGCTGGGGGGATAATAGCGAAGAAAAAGATCTATTTGAAAAAGACGCAACCGCGCTTGTAACAGTGTGGGGGGCCGATGGCGATCCGCTTATCTTCGACTACTCATGGCGGGAATGGACGGGATTGATAGACGGATATTATCTGAAACGCTGGGAAAAGTTCTACGCTATGCTTCAGGATCATCTCGATGCCGGGACAAATTACAGCGAAAAAGATTTACCGCAAACGCACGGCCGTGAGTCTTTCCGTGCCAATGATTTCTACAGCACTTTAGGAGACTGGGAACTTCAATTTGTTTCCACTCCGGATAAAGTCCGTACCCCTATCACACAAGGAGACGAGGTGGAAACCGCTACCCGCCTGTATAAAAAGTATGCTCGTCTTGCTACCGAGTATTATAAGGATGAAATCGAGGCAGATGAGATTCATGAAGGTAACATCTTTGAGAATTTGGGTGAATAACTCCTCAAAAAGATTATATTATGACAATAAGACAATTCCTTCTTGCTTGTTTCTGCTGTGTGACTCCCTGTCTGACAGCACAGACAAGCAAGATAAAACTATCGGAGATGAACCTCTCCCCCATCTATCAGCCATACGGGACTCCGGCATCCGGCAAAGCAGTCACCGGCGAACCTTTACAGGTTGCCGGTACGCTTTTTGCAGATGGTGTAGGTGTACAGGCAAACAGCAAAATAAAGATTTCACTTCAGGGAAAATCATCCCTTTTCACATGCAAGATCGGTATCAATGATCAGTCGGTTAATTACAAGGACAGCCATCTTGCCAAGATTCCTTTGACCGACGGGACGATGCTCTTTTACGACCAGACAAACGGCCGCAAACAATATGTCGGTACGGGAAAAGGAAACGGGGAAGTGGAAAAGGGAAGTGTAGTCTTCAAAATCACCGGAGACGGGAAAGAACTGTATAACAGCGGGATCATGCGTGGAGGCGAGACTGCCAGAGCAATCTCTCTTCCCGTCGAAGGAATCAAGATCTTGGAACTGGAAGCGGAAAGTGCAAATGATGGACTTAGCGGTGATCATGCTGATTGGTTGGAGGCCGTCATTACTTATTTCGAAATTCGACCGTCTCTAGTCGCTCCCGAATACCAAGGAGAGATTGCCTCCATGTCTAAAGAAGTGGAACGATCCCTGCAACAGAAAATCGGACAACTCGAAACAGTCTGCCTGCCCTTGCCGTCACCTAGTTACGATTGGCTGATCTGTAACCAGGAAGCCAAAGCAAAGGTTTATCAGGCAAACCAAGGAAAAGATATCGTATTGAGCAATGGACTAGTCAGTCGCGTATTCCGTATTTTTCCAAACCTGGCGACAGTCGATATCCAAAATCTGATGACCGGAGAGAATATGCTGCGTGCCGTGAGCAATGAAGGGATTTTGACGCTTGATGGCAAAAACTATTCGCTGGGTGGCTTGGACGGTCAACCCGAATTTGGTTACACCCAGTACAAATGGCTCGACCGGATGGAGCCTTTTGCCAATTCGTTCCGTGTCATCGATTTTCGGATTTCAGAAATCACCCCGCGTATTAACTGGAAAAGTAGACGATGGGCATTGGAAAAAAAACGGAACCCGTCCGGCAAACAGCTGACCTTTCTATTAGAAGGGCCGGACGAACTGAAAGGCGTAAAAGTCAAACTACATTACGCCCTTTATGACGGTCTGCCTTGTATTTCCAAATGGTTTGAGATTGAAAACCGGACAGGTGCGGATATCAATCTCGATTCTTTCGTCCTAGAACAGTTAGCTATGGCCGAGCCAGAGTCTCCGGTGGAAGCCAAGAGTCCGGAAATGTTCCGCAAACCCAATATCCATGTCGAAAGCGATTGGGGTTTTCTGGGTTTCATCGAAAAGATTGCCGACAAGACCGAGCACTGGAATCCCGATCCGCGCTACACTTCGCAGTGTAATTATCCACTGCTGACTCCTTGCCTGTTAGAGGTCAAACTGCCAATGGGACCGGACGAGCGAATCTGCAATGGCGGTTCTTTTTCCAGTTTCCATACTTGGCTGATGCCTTTCGATAGCGAAGACAGAGACCGAAAAGGGCTATTTGTCAAACGGATGTACCGGACGATTGTTCCCTGGACAACCGAAAACCCGATCTTCATGCATTGTACATCCAGTGATCCTAAGATCGTAAAGCAGGCAATAGATCAATGTGCTGATACCGGCTACGAAATGCTGATCATTAGCTTTGGCTCTGGCCTTAACATGGAAGACGAATCACCGGCCAACTATGCCAAGTTTAAGGAATTGCGCGACTATGCCGACTCCCGCGGTATCGAGTTGGGGGGATATTCGCTGCTATCGAGTCGTTGGATCAGCGATGATGTGGATGTGATAAATCCCGAAACAGGTAAGAGAGGCGGAATGATTTTCGGTAGTTCTCCCTGTCTTTGCAGTGATTGGGGCTATGACTATTTCCGAAAGATCAAACAGTTTTTCGAAAAGACAGGTATGACCGTGTTTGAAAACGACGGTTCCTATCCGGGGAATGTTTGTGCTTCAACCGTTCACGCTCACCACGAAGGGCTGAAAGATTCCCAATGGAAACAACGTAAACAAATTGAGAACCTATACCAATGGATGTGTGAAAATGGTATCTATATGAATATCCCGGATTATGGCTATCTGCTGAACGGAGGCAATAAAGTCGGAATCGGTTATCGTGAAGTCAACTGGTCTTTACCGCGTGAACGGCAGTTGGTTCTGGGCAGACAAGTCATGTATGACGGTCTTTGGGAACGGCTTCCGAGTATGTGTTGGACTTTTGTGCCTCTCACCCAGTATCATGGTGGCGGAGCAGCCGCTACATTGGAACCGCTCAGCGAACATCTTGCCGACTATCGGGCACACATGATGCAAAACTATGGAACCGGTGTACAGGCTTGTTACCGGGGACATCGGCTTTATGATACCGAGGAGACAAAACAGACGGTAAAAGAAATCATCGACTGGTATAAACGATATCGTTATATTCTAAACAGCGAAGTGATCCACTTACGCCGTCCTGACGGTAAAGATTGGGACGGAATCATGCATGTCGCTCCCGGTAAAAAAGAGAAAGGTTTTGTCATGGTCTATAACCCTACCGACGAGCCGATGGAGCGTACCGTCAAACTACCTCTCTACTATACAGGATTGACCACGGAGGCGGTTGTAAAAGAGCAAGGCAAAGAAGGGATTCTCCATACTTTGTCGCGCGATTATACGATTCTATTGAGAATAAGGATTCCGGCAAAAGGTTATAATTGGTATATAATAGAATAAAAAACAAACAAATATGAAGAAAACATTCCTAACAGTCGTTGTATTGCTCCTTGCTTGGAGTAATGTTGACTTGAAAGCTCAGGAGACAATCACGAATGCTTTCGACGACTTGAAGCGTACCGGAACTGTTAATGAACAGGACTCCGAAATGCGACAGGCTACCTCGGATACGGCTCTACAAAAATTGCTGACACAGAAACCGGCAGCAGGCTATTTTTGTTTTGTTGAAGATCGGATGCATGATATCCGTCTTGATCAAATCATTCCGGCCCGTTGGACGGAACGTGTTTTCGACACTTGGCTACAATTGAAAGGAGACTGTCAACCTGGTGAATTCTATACGTGGCAAATCGGTGTTTTCACACCTTTCAAGGAGTTGAAAGGTGTCTCCGTTTCATTCTCCGACTTGGTAAATGCCGATGGAAATAAAATAAAATCCACCTCATTCCAATGTTTCAACCAGGAAGGCACCGATACCGACGGACAAACATTCCGGAAAACCGTCTGTATCCCTAAAGGATATGTACAGGCACTCTGGATCGGGATGGACATCCCTGCATCAGCCAAAGGGATATATAAAGGAAAAGCTTTTGTGAAGGAAGGAAGCTCCCAACCTGTCGAAATAGCAATTGAGCTAAACGTGTCCGGCTCACCGATCGCCAATCATGGCGATAACGAAGGTTGGCGGAAAACCCGTCTGCGCTGGCTCAACTCCACACTGGGAAATGCCGATGAACCGACTGCACCTTATACACCTGTAACTATCCGGAAGAAAACTCTTTCCTGGTTGGGCGGCGAAATTGAACTTTCTTCGAGCGGGCTACCTTGCAGGATAACCACTTGTTATGATGCCAATAACAGACTCAGTGATTCTATCTCAAATGCCGTACTGGCAAAGGAAATGGCATTTATTATCGAAACTTTCAATGGGCAGGAAGCCTTGAAGCCAGGAAGTCTCCGTATCACCAACCGTAATAACGCTTCCATTAGTTGGGAAACGATACTAAAGAGCCAAAACTTCAATGTAGTATGTCAGGGAACTTTCGGGTTCGACGGTATTAGTAATATCCGTCTTCAAGTCAAACCGAAACAAGATATCGAAATCAAAGATATACGTTTGGAAGTCCCTTACACGACTTATGCATCCAAATATATGATGGGATTGGGGCACAAAGGCGGATTTCGTCCAGACACGCTGATATCATGGAAATGGGACACCGATAAACAACAGGACAAAATCTGGATGGGAAATGTCAACGCCGGCCTTAACCTTCATTTCATGGATGAGAATTTTGTGCGTCCGTTAGTCAATATCTATTACGCACTTGGTAAACTGAACCTGCCTGTTTCCTGGGGAAACAACAACAAAGGTGGTATCCGCATCCAGCCGGAAGAAGATGGTGAAACACGAATGATCGTTTACAGTGGCGAACGCTGTTCACGCAAAAACGAAATCCTGCACTACAATTTCGATATGCAAATCACCCCTGTTAAACCGATTGACTTGAAATTGCAGGCAACAGAACGTTTCTACCACTCGAACAGCGACGTAAGTGCTGGTTATATTCCGGCAGCTTTGAAAGCCGGAGCAAACTTGATCAATGTCCATCATAAGAAAGATATTTATCCTTTTATCAACTATCCGTATTATGACGAATCAGTCGCCGATCTGAAACGTTTCATCTCTGAAGCTCATAGTAAGAATCTCGGTGTCCGTTTATATTACACGACACGGGAACTGACCGTGAAAATCCCCGAACTATGGGCTTTGCGTAGTTTGGGCGGAGAAGTGATCCATGACGGTCCCGGAAAGGATACGCGTACATTAATTCATCGTAACGGACCGAACGAGTGGTTGAACAAGAACCTTGCCACGCATTTTATCCCTGCTTGGTATAACGCTTTCGAAGAGGGAAAATATGCAGGCGATATGGACATCTCCGTTATAACGACTCCCGATTCCCGTTGGAACAACTATTATCTGGCCGGACTGGATTGGATGGTGAAAAACTTGGGAGTCGACGGCATTTATATTGACGATAGTGCTCTTGACCGTAAAACGCTGCAACGTGCTCGACGCATCCTCGATGCAGACGGCAAGCGACGCCTGATCGACATTCACTCTTGGAACCACATGAACCAGTGGGCTGGTTATGCCAACTCCCTGCATCTTTATACAGAGCTTCTCCCTTACATCGATCGCACTTGGATTGGCGAAGGTTTCAAAGCTGACAACTCGGTAGACTTCTGGTTGGTGGAAATGTCTGGTATTCCGTTTGGCTTGTTAAGCGAGACACTGGACGCACGCAATCCTTTTCGGGGTATGGTATTTGGAATGCTTCCCCGTTTACCCTGGAGCGGTAATCCTGTTCCACTCTGGCAATTGTGGGATTCGTTCGGAATGGATAAAGCAACCATGCATGGCTATTGGGATGAAAACAACCCTGTTAAAACGGACAATGCAAATCTCCTTGCAACCGTTTATACGAATGAAAATAAAGCTCTTCTCGTGATAGCCAATTGGACGGATCTACCACAAAAGGCAAAAATATCCATCGATGAGAAAGCATTAGGTTTCTACCCAGCTACGATTTCATTGCCGGAAATAAGAGACATACAATGGGGTAGCCGGCTGAACAACTTGGAACAATGCGAAATTATGGGGAGAAGTGGTATGATCATCCTGCTTGAAAAATGAATATTCCCTGTTATAAGGTAAGGTATGGAAACAGGACATTCAGCTTACGTTTCAAGTATAAATATTGCAACCATGACAAAATACGCAACAAATCACTCGATTATTTTATGCAAAAACGACTGTAAAATCGGTAAAACCGGGTGGTTTTCATTGCTCGGCAAGGCACTTTAATTGCCGGACATCCCCATGTTGCCCCCTCTTACACCCGGATGTACCGACTCTCTACACCCGGATGTTAAGGAAGGCAACATGGGGGTGTTTACAGAATTATGTGCTTGTTTCTGCTAAAAAAAGAGAGGACTTTTGTGAAATGAAGAACCGTATTTCTCCAATTTAATACCTATTATATTCGTTTTTACATTTGTTTATTCGATTATTTCATATGCTTTTTCAAAAGCAAAAGAAAACAATGTGCTGTTTTTCAATAATATGATAAAAACGTCCTGTTTCAAGAGTGATAGAGGCAGTGATACAGGATGTTTTCCTCTATCACTCCTCTAACTCTTGAATATTAATAGCTACAACCTTCGTAGTGATAGAGTGATAGAAGATTTGTAGAAAACTCCGTATGAAGATCGCAACCTTGGAAAATTTTGATGCGGTTGCCCTGTCTTCGTTTCCTTATGGTAAATCTGTATGTTTAAATTTTAGAAGGATTCCGTGTGAAGTAATTTCGGTAAAGTGAACGTATCGTAAGGATATACCTGATTGTGCTGGCAGTCTTTACGGTTACCTGGTTCTTCGGGATCATCTACTAAATCTAGTCTACGCAACCTAATCGTGATTATTTAAAGTAAACGCAGAAAGAAAAAGCAAGGTTGATGATAATACAGCAAAAATGCAGTCTATTAAGTGGTTAGGTGTTTAACTCATAATACTGCATAAGTTGAAAAAGGAGGTCCGATAAAAGCTGCGAAAGACTTCAGTTCCCATATCGTTACTGATATAACAGGAACAAGAAACGGCACAACAGATTCTATTTCAGTAATTTGCACAGTTTTTCATACCTGAGGACAACTCGCTTGATATTAACTTTGTAACGATCAAAAAAGTATGAAAACGAGTATGAGCAGATCGACCTTCAAAATCCTCTTCTACGTGAAGAAGGGCAGCGAGAGAGCCAACGGCTATCTCCCCCTGATGTGCCGTCTTACGGTAGACGGCGAAATCAAGCAGTTCAGCTGCAAGCTGGACGTGCCCCCGAAACTTTGGGACGTGAAAACGGCACGTGCCACGGGCAAGAGCGCCGAGGCGCAGAAAATCAATGCGGCGGTTGACCGGATACGCGTGGACGTGAACCGCCGTTACCAGGAACTGATGCAGTCCGACGGCTATGTCACCGCCGCCAGGCTGAGGGACGCCTGCCTCGGGCTGGGCGTGAAACGCGAGACGCTGCTGAAGCTCTTCGAGCAGCACAACGAGGAGTTCATCAAGAAAGTGGGACACAGCCGCGTGCAGGGAACATACAACCGCTACCGTACCATATACAGGCACCTTTGCGAGTTCGTCCCGAAAGTATACCGCCGTGACGACATCCCCCTGAAGGAACTCAACCTGACCTTCATCAACAACTTCGAGTATTTCCTGCGTACGGAGAAGAAATGCCGCACCAATACCGTATGGGGTTACATGATCGGGCTCAAGCACGTCATCTCCATCGCCCGCAACAGCGGTGCGCTTCCCTTCAACCCTTTCGCCGGGTACATCAATTCCCCCGAGAGCGTTGACCGAGGCTACCTGACGGAGCGTGAGATACAGACGTTGATGGAGACCCCGGTGAAAAGCGGGACCTGCGAACTGGTACGCGACCTCTTCATCTTCTCTGTGTTCACCGGACTGGCATACGCGGACGTGAAGGCACTGACGACCGACCGGCTCCAGACCTTCTTCGACGGCAACCTCTGGATCATCACCCGCCGTCGCAAGACAAACACCGAGTCCAACATCCGCCTGCTGGACGTGCCCAAGCGCATCATAGAGAAGTATAAGGGACTGTCCAAGGACGGTCATGTATTTCCGGTACCGAGCAACGGCAGATGCAACACCATATTGAAGGAACTTGGCAGGCAGTGCGGTTTCAAGATACGGCTGACCTATCATGTGGCCCGGCATACGAACGCCACCACCGTGCTGCTCTCGCACGGTGTACCCATCGAGACCGTAAGCCGTCTTTTGGGGCATACGGATTTGAAAACCACCCAGATATATGCCCGGATAACCAACCAGAAGATCAGCAGCGACATGGAAATCCTGTCCCATAAGCTGGAAAAGATGGAGAAGGAAATATGCGATGCCATCTGAGGAAATGGTATTTATGAAACGGATGATTTTCCCCTTCCTCATCAAAGTTCGTCCGTCCCTGCGGGACTCCGCGTTTTCCCTTCGGTTTCCGGCAGAAAATTTCCGTACGGCGAAATTTTCTGCCGGAAAAACGCTCCGAAAGCGCAGGGACGGACGTAAGAGGGATTCAGAAGGCGAAAACTGCGACCGACGTAGTGCATGTGCGACAAGGAAAAGAACTGTCCGGGAGCCCCCTTTTCATGCCGTACCCCGGCATGAAACCACTTTTCTCTCCGGCTGTGGTGAAGGCTCTCCTGCTCCCTCTGCATTGCATATGCGGGTTGTTTTGCCCATATCCACGTCCGCCGGTATTGCCTGCCCTTTCCTTGAGAAAAACGGCTTACCGCAACGGGTGGCGTGACACAGACTTTTCCGGATATGGAGGAACATTCCGGAAAAAAGAGTGGAAGACGGGCTATTATTTGGCTGTATAACAACAAAGTTGTATTTTTGCAAAAAATAATATTATGGCTATAACTATCAAGAACATTCCGGTTTTGGAGGGCGTTACGGCGGAAGATTTCGTACGCAGTGCAGACAAGAACGCCGCAAAGGTAACACCCCGGTTATCAGTGGAGGCAAAGAAACGGTTGCGAAAAGTATTGGAGAAATCCCGTTCATTCCGGTTCAATTAACAGCAATGGACGGTATTTCTTTATATGATGATTGTGTCATGCTTGCCTATAACAAGGAAGTACGGAGGAATTGCCTTCCTTTCACTTGTGGCGAGAATGACCTTGATGATTTTTTTCTCAATGATGCCGATCTGTATGCGGATGAACTCCTTGGGAAAACATATTGTTGGGTGACGACTGAAATCCCGCATCGTATTGTGGCCTTGTTTACCTTGTCCAATGACAGTATCAAGACCAGATTAATATCCCCCAATGATAAAAACAGGCTGCAACGCAATATTGTAAATCCTAAACGTGGACGCAGCTATCCGGCCGTGCTGATAGGAAGACTGGGGGTCAACCTGGAATATCAGGGTACATCAAGCCACGTAGGACGGCAACTGATGGCTTTCATAAAAGACTGGTTCCGTCATGAGGACAACAAGACAGGATGCCGTTTTATCGTGGTGGATGCATACAATGAGGAAAAGATTCTCAGGTATTATGAAAGAAACGGTTTCGTTCCACTCTATAAAACAGACGTGATAGAAAAGCAATATTATGATATTCCGCAAGATGAACCTTTGAAAACCCGTTTGCTGTATTTTGATTTGAAAAAGGACTGACATAATAATATATCAGTAAAATCCTTTAGGGTGACAACGGGTTCCAAAGACAGGCTGTCGCTACGATTACCTGCCATATGGCACCGGCCGTTTTCTTGATGGCGGGCGGTGGATTTCATGGGAAGCCAATCCGGAATGACAAGTAATGCCGCACCTGTGGCATAATAGAGCATTATTTTGAAGGCGGAGACTTTGTCCGGTTCTTCTTTTTCCAAGGTTTTCCGTCGGATGTCTTCAAGTTTTCCACACTTGTTTTAGAATAGTCCGCATTATCAGCAGATTGCGAGTTTCAGTCTGCCGTTCCGATTCTCTTTATTGCATCGTAGCATGTCGTTGATATATTCCAAATACTTATCCACAAAGGCATTAGAGTCGGATACAGTTAAATCATTCTTAGATATCCTTATTAGTATAGGTAATGCGATATCTAAACTTATACCCAGCCTTAACACTGTGCTTAAGATTGGCGGAGCAATTGGTGCAGGAGCATTAGGAGCAAAGGGTATTAATATAGGTGCGGGTGAACCCATAAAACACAGGGTTCCACTGAGTATGCCCGCAAGCATAATGATAATACCATAATCGAGGCATTATTATTATGACAAGCAAAAAAGTATAAATTGACTACTTAGTAGTAACGGGTTTGATAATTCCCGTTCGGGGATGGTAATATTCAATTCTATCACACTTTTTGAATATGAGAGTATCCGCATCCAAACCGATCGGCGTAAGTTTGCCGCATAAGACATAATCGGCTTAACGATTGGCAGGTTCAGAGACTATAATTGCTTATTGGTGTTCTGCGATAGTGAGCACCGATTATTGGATAGTCCACGGTGTAGTTGTCGGATAGACGGCAATAAAAATTATGAAACTGTTGACTTCTGTAATATTATGTGATATAATGGAATAAAATATTATAGGAGTTGTTGATCATGACAAAAGAAAACAAGAACAATTCAGGGGCGTCATTAAACGAAAACCTGGGTAATAATGAACAAGTTGTGGAGATAAATAACATTCACAACTATGCGTATACTCCGTCTAAAAAGAATTATGTTGAAAAACCAGCGTTGCTTAATGCTGTGCCACAAAAGGTCAAAAAGGAGAATGGGGATTGAATGACTTAGTTTCGTATTTACCTGATATTATCATATATATTATATTAGGATTTATTTTTATTAAGGTTTACAGATTTGTTTCGATTATAAAAAATCCAACCGATTACAAACATATCTTAACAGAATCTTTGATTTGCGGTTTTATTCTAAAAAATATTTATTCGTTAATTCCAATACATATTAATTTGTATATAGACAATCTCGGCATGGTTTTGTCTACCATATTACTTGCATACTGCGCCGCAAAAGTCATATATAGCAAGTGGTCTACAGGCGTACTTGAAAAAGTAGGTATACAACAAACCCCTGCGAAAGATTTTTGGGTTGATGTAACGCAAGGTGAGTATGCTAGTCATATAACCATATTTGACAGAGAGCATAATTTAATTATTCGTGGGAAAGTAAAAATGATTGAAACATATAATGATAGACCGCTTATACAGATTTCCAATTACACAACAACAACGTTAAACAATGATATAATCAATAATCTTGAGGACAATTCGGTTGAGACCATTATTATTGACACATCTAAATATCCAGAAATTTATCTGTCACATCCACAATAAAAAGCTCCGAGTTTTCTTGGGGCTTTTGTTGTATATTAATAACATGTTTGTTTATTTTAATGTTGACTTATGTAATATTATGTGATATAATAAAGCAAAACATTACAGGAGTTGATATTTATGCCAAACAGTAACAAGAAAGAGAATAACAAACCACAGTCACCTAAAAATAATATTAACGAACAGGTAAAAAGGAAACAGGAGGAATTACATAAAGACTTTTCGTTAAATCCACCAAGAAAAAAGCCTGGCAAATAATTATTTAATAAGGTGACATATAGGAGGCTTAAATGGAGAGTATAATCAATATGTTACCTGACATTATAATTTATATAGTGCTTGGGTATTTGTTCTGCACCACCTATACATTTGCAAGAAAGCAGGACACTAGTAGTAACTATCAGTATTTATTTTTAAAGTCCATAACTTGGGGTTTTGTGTTAAAGAAAATATATGATGAGTTTCCAAGTACCGGCAAATATACTATTGATATAATCGGAATGGCAATTGCAAGTGCCCTACTTGGTGGCTTAATTGCTATGGTTATTGGTAGCTGGGTCTTTGAAAAGTTTTTAAACTTTTTACACGTTGGTCGCAATCCAAATAAATATCTATGGAATGATTTGATTCATGACAATTATGCGATATCAGTTAGAGTCGAAGACGAAACAACACATAGAATTTATGAAGGTGATCTTGTTTCTGTAGAGGAATTGACAGAGAAACCGCAAATATTATTATCTGCGTATAAGGAATTTAAGAATGGTGTATTGATACATAATTATTCCGAAAGCTATGAGCAAACCGTACTTATTGACACATCTAAATTCTCTGTAATCAAGCTTATCTATGCCAAGGAAGGTCGCAAAGTTAAAGAGTGGACTAGAGGTCAAGTTTAACGGCTTATCAAATAAAGAACTGAAAAAAGCTCCGAGTTTTATCGGAGCTTTTGTTATAGAAAGAGTTTTATTTTCCAAATGGATATATCGTTTAATCGTTTATATCCGTCGTCTTTTAATACAAAAGCATTGAATTAATATGTCAATTTCTGTTGACACTCACAGGAATATATGGTATAATCTTCGTAGAAGATAATGTTATTATATACATATTAATGGAGGTGCTACGATATGGATTTTTTCTTTCTTTTATGTGGTTGGATAATTTACGGTATCATGAAAGCTCACGAAAAAGCCGAGCTTGCCAGAAAGCTTCCGCCGAAACCAACCAAGCCCTATAACCTTGACAGGCAACTTGAGCTGATTGATTGGTTTCGTCATAAGAAAACGTACTACGACGGCACTCCATTTCC
>ENA-UEOR01000460-UEOR01000460.1-human-gut-metagenome-genome-assembly--contig:-NODE-460-length-24678-cov-62.398276_pt1 | contig 24678 bp, 18 predicted proteins | sample MGYA00242887_ERZ507890 | MGnify/ENA primary metagenome ERZ507890 (study PRJEB26167, sample SAMN06115431) | human gut metagenome | host: Homo sapiens | place: China:Guizhou | collected 2014-10-21...
CGGCCAGTCTTCAGGCGCTGCAAAAGTTCACCGACCCCGCCACGCTCACGCAGCAGCGGACGGCGGAGTCACTGGCGGACTTTCTCGGCATGGACGCGGCGGACGCCAAACAGCTGCTGCTCTACTACTACACGCAGCACGGCGATGCAAGCACCGGCGGCATGACGCTGCCCGCCTTCTCCAACTTCCTCGTCAACGAAGTGCTCACCGACTCCACCATGGCCGACATGGTCGACGCCTCGACGCGCGAGCAGGCGGCCACGCTGCAGACGTTCACGGACGTGAGCGCCATGACCACGCCGCGCGGCTGCGACGAGATCGCGCAGATGCTCGGCATGGACGAGGATACCGTCCGGCTGCTGTTCGTGGCATACCACACGCTCAACGGCGACCTGCTCACGGGCGAATGGAACGTTTCGATGCAGACCCTGGTCAACTTCCTCGCCGAGCACAGCGCCCTGCTCGATGATGCGCAGGCGCAGCAGATCACGATGCTCAGCCGGATCATCAACGGCTCGGTCGACGGCACGAGCTACTCGGCGGCGGAGCTTGCCGACCTCCTCGGCATGGACGCCGGGCAGGTGCGCCAGCTCTACCTGCTCTACACCAGCCGCCACGGCGACACGAGCGGCTGGACGCTCTCGGTGCAGCAGTTTGTGGACTTCCTGTGCCAGGAGGTGCTGCCGGACGCGCGCTTTGCCGACCAGCTCAGCGGCGTGGATACCAGCCAGCTCCAGTCGGCGCGCACGGTCATCGACGCGGTCGCCTCCGGCCGGAGCTATACGGCGGCGGAACTGGCAAACCTGTTTCAGGGCCTGTCCAGCAAGATGGACCGCGGCACGATGGAGCTGCTGTTTCTCTACTATGCCAGCGTGTACAGCAGCGATGCCTCGTGGACGATGTCCATGCAGGAGCTGTTTGACTACCTGCAGAACGATCTGCTCACGGACGCGCGCTTTGCGTCCTTCCTGACCGACGACATGCGCGCGCAGATCACCGACGCGCAGACGATGCTCACCGACGCCGTCACGCAGCTGCGCGGCAGCAAATACTCCCGCCTCGTGCTCACGACGACGCTGCCGGGCGAGTCGGACGAGACGAGCGCGTTCATCGCGCAGCTCATGCAGGATCTCGACGCCGTCACGACCGGGGACTATTACCTCATCGGCAACAGCGCCATGGTCTACGAGATGGAAAACAGCTTTGACAGCGAGCTGCTGCTCATCACGCTCCTGACGGCGGCGTCGATCTTCCTTGTCGTCGTGTTCACGTTCCGCTCGCTCGTCATTCCGGCGCTGCTCGTGCTGATCGTGCAGTGCGGCGTGTTCATCACCGTCACGGTCGTCGGATTGCAGGGGCTGGAGATTTACTACCTTGCGCTGCTGATCGTCGAGTGCATCCTCATGGGTGCGACGATCGACTACGGCATCCTCTACACGAGCTATTACCGCGAGATGCGCGAGAGCATGTCCGTGCGCGACGCGCTCATCGCCGCCTACCGCGGCAGCATCCACACGGTGCTCACCTCCGGCTCGATCATGGTGCTCGTCACGGCGGTCGTCGGGAAATTTTTCGGCAACCCGACCATCGAGCAGATCTGCCGCACGATTTCCATCGGCGCGTTCTCGGCCATCATCCTCATCCTGCTGTTTCTGCCCGGCATGCTCGCCCTGCTCGACCGCTGGGTGCTGCCGCGCGACCTGCGCCGCCGGCTGTATCCGCCGAAGGCGCCCAAGGCTCCGAAAGCGCCAAAACCGCCCAAGGCGGCGCGGGCGTCCTGGCCGTAACCCAACAGATGCACAGAAAAAACAAGGCGGCGTACCGATTATGGTACGCCGCCTTTCCGCGTGTTCAAAAAGCCTCGCAGCGTTTGCCGCCTGCGGGCGGCAAAACATTGCAAGCCTTTTGTTTTCAAAAGTGCAGCACTTCGATCAGCAGCAGCCAGGCCAGACCGTCTTCATACTGCTTCCGACGTGAAGGAATTCCACAGGTGCTCAAAGACGGTGGTCATCTCCGCTGTCAGCGCGTCCGGGTCGAGGTTCGGCTCGGTCAGGTAGCGCTTGAGGTTCTGGATGAGCCCGCCGACGGTGAACGTCGCCAGCGTGTCGGCAAGTTCCGGGCTGTCCGTCACGGCGCCGCAGTAGGCGCGCACGCGCCGGCTGGAACTGGCGAAGATGTGCTCGCTGATGATCTCGAAGATGATCGGCAGCGACTTGCTGCGCAGGCCCATGCGGATGAGCGCCGGGCGCTCGTCTATAAAGGCGATGAGCGCGCGCCACGAGCGCTGGAAATGCTCAACGGGCGAGTCGGTCGCGGCGTCGGCCTCGCTCTCGATCTGCCACTGGATCTCGTTGAGGTAAAAGCGCAGGAAGTCGTACTTATCTTCAAAATGCGAGTAGAACGTCGGGCGGCGGATGAGCGCCCGGGCGCACAGCTCATTGACCGTGATGTCGTCAAACGTCTCCTCGGCCATCAGCGCCTCGAACGCCGCCATGAGCGCACGATAGGTTTTCTGCACGCGCAGATCTTTCTTTTTTTCCATGATGCCGCACTCCTTTACGCCCATCGTATCATATCGAACAAACGACACGAGCGGAACAAACGATAAATATCTTACACTTTCACGATAGCTGACATTTGTAATTTATCATTTTTCAGCTTATCTTTCTGTTATCAAAAAGTCAACCCCTGCGTTTTTGCCGGGGTAAGGAGTGGTGATCCCATTATGAATCAGAAACCGTCCCCGCTGCACCGTGCATCGGAATGGATCGTCGACCATTACCGGCTGTTTTTCGTCGTCTTTGCCGCGCTGCTGGTCTTTTCCGCGGTCGCGTCCGGCTGGGTGAAGGTCGAAAACGACGTTGCGGCCTATCTGCCGGCCGATTCCGAGACGCGGCAGGGGCTGGACATCATGGAGCAGGAGTTCCAGACCTACGGGTCGGCGAAGATCCTCCTGCGCGACACGGACGCGGACGCCGCCGCGGCCACGGCGGAGCAGATCCGCGCGGTCGACGGGGTGGACAGCTGCACGTACACGATGAACGATACGGGCAGCGCGCTGCTGAGCGTCAGCCTGTCGGATCTGGAGGGGTCGGACACGTGCGCGCAGACCGTGCAGGCCCTGCGCGACCTGCTCGACGGCAGCGGCGCGTACATTTATTCCGCCGAGGGCTACAGCATCTCCGATCAGATCAACGGCGAGGTGCGCGGCCTGCTCGTCATCGTGGCGATCATCCTCGTCACGGTGCTCACGTTCACGTCCTCGACGTATGCCGAGGTGCCCATCCTGCTCATCACGTTCCTCGCGGCGGCGCTCATCAACAAGGGCACGAACTTCGTTTTCGGCACGATCTCGTTCGTGTCCAACGCCGTGGCCATCCTGCTGCAGCTGGCCATGTCGGTGGACTACGCCATCATTTTCTGCAACCGCTACAAGCAGGCGCATGAGACGCTGCCGGTGCGCGAGGCAGCCATCGAGTCGCTGGAAAAATCCATTACCGTCATCAGCTCCTCGAGCCTGACGACCATTGCGGGCCTCGTCGCCATGACGTTCATGAAGTTCGGCCTCGGGCGCGACCTCGGCATCGTGCTCATCAAGGCGATCTTGATCAGCATGCTGACGGTGTTCCTGCTCATGCCGGGGCTGCTGCTCAAGCTCGGCCCGGCCATGGATAAGACGAAGCACCGCAACTTCGTGCCGAAGATCTCGGGCGTCGGCCGTCTCGCGTGGCGGACGCGCCGCGTGGTGCCGCTGGTGTTCGCGGCCGTGCTCGTCGTGGCGTGCATCGGCGCCAACCGCGTGAGCTATGTTTACAGCGAAGCGCCGCTCAAAACGCACAACGCGGACGTCAACCGCACCGCGTCGCAGGCGATCACGGATGATTTCGGCGACGAGACGGTGCTGGCCGTCGTCGTCCCGGCCGGGGATTATACCCAGGAGGCCGCGCTGCTCGACGCCCTCTCGGCTCTGCCGGAGGTCAAGAGCGCCGTCGGCATTGCGGGCACGGAGGCGGCCGGCGGCTACCGGCTGGCGGACGCGGTCGATTACCGGACGTTCGCGCAGCTCAGCGACGTGGACAGCACGAGCGCGCAGGCGCTCTTCGCGCTCTACGCGGCCGAAAACGGCGCCGCGCAGACGGCCGCGCAGGATCTGAGCGGCTATCAGGTGCCGCTGCTGAAGCTGTTCGAATTCCTGAATGACAAGATCGCCGATGGCACTGTCACGCTCAGCGCCGCGCAGGCGGCGCAGGTCACGGCGCTCAGCAGCCAGCTCGAGCGCGCCAGCGCGCAGCTCGAGGGCACGTCGTACCATCGTCTCGTGCTCACGCTTGCCGCGGCCTCGGACGGGGACGAGACGTTTGCTCTGCTCGACCGCATCCACGCCGTCGTGCACCAGTACTACCCCACCGACAGCTATCTCGTCGGCGACGCCATGTCCGCCTACGGGTCCGAGCAAACGTTCACGCAGGACAACGTCATGGTCAGCGCCATGTCCATCCTCATGGTCATGCTCGTGCTGCTGTTCACGTTCCGCTCGCTCGGTATGCCCATTTTGCTCACGCTCGTCATTCAGGGCAGCATCTGGATCAACTTCGGCATCACGGTGCTCACGGGCGAGTATGTGCTCTTCATGGTCTATCTCGTGGCCAGCGCCATTCAGATGGGCTGCAACGTGGACTATGCGATCGTCGTCGCCTCGCACTATACCGAGGCGCGCGCCGATCAGGGCCCGCGCGAGGCCATGATCACGGCGCTGAACCTCGCCTTCCCGACCATCATCACATCCGGCACGATGCTCATCTCCGCCGGCCTGCTCATCGGTGCGCGCGTCTCGTCCGGCGCGGTGGCCGGCATGGGCCGGTTCGTGGGCGTCGGGTCGCTCATCACGGTGTTTCTCGTGCTGTTTGTGCTGCCGCAGCTTCTGCTGCTGGGCGATACCTTCGTGCGCCGGACCGCGCTGCCTGCGCAGCGCCGCCTGCCGCTGACCGCGGCGAGCCGCGCGGCCCGCTGGGTGCTGCTCGCGGCGGCGGTGTTCGTCATGGCCGTGTCGCCGTGGAGCGTCGTGCGCACGCAGCAGAAGCGGGCCGACCGTGTCGCCGCCGACACGCAGCTGTGCGGCAGCGCCCACTCGCTCGGCGAGCTGGCGGCGTCGCTCGGCGCGCAGCAGGAGACATATGACGCGCTCAAGCGCTCGTTTGCCACGGGCGTCGTGACGGATAACGTCGGCCAGAGCCGGCTCGAGAGCGGGCAGGCGGAGTATGACGCCGGCAGCGAGAAGCTCGCCGCGGCCCGGGCGCAGTATGCCGCCGGGCAGGCGCAGCTCGAGCAGGGCAAGGCCGACTATGCCGCCGGGCAGGAGAAACTTGCCGCGGCGAAGGAGGAATACGCCGCCGGACAGGCGCAGCTGGCTAAGATCCAGCCGGTGTACGACGCGGTGCACCCGGCCTATCAGCGCTATCTCGACCGGCAGGCGGAGTATGACGCGGTGGTCGCAAGCGGCGACCTGGCCAAGGCCGCGCTGCTCTGGCCGGGTGTGACGGCGCAGAAGCAGATCTATGAGACGCAGCTGATCGGCACGGGGTACTCCATCGAGTCGCTCGTGCAGGCGTATGAGGCCGGGCAGGCAAAGCTCTCTGACGGCGCGGCGCAGATCGCCGCGGCGGAGCAGCAGCTGCAGGATGCACAGGCGCAGCTCGCCGCCGGGCAGCAGGCGCTCGACGCTGCGGCGGCCGAGATCGCGGCCGGGCAGAGCAAGCTCGACACGGCGGCCGGTACGCTGGCCTCCGGCCGGCAGACGCTGGCGGCGAACCGGCAGCAGCTGGCGCAGGACCTCGCGGCGCTCACCCCGTATGAGGACGACACCGAGCGGCTGGAGCAGGGCATCGCCGTGCTCATGCAGGACGAGACGCTGCGCGCGCGGGCAGGCGCGTCCGCGAGCTATGGCGACATCTGCGCGCTCGCGCAGGATCTCTACACGGCGGATATGGACACTGCGCGCACGGAGGCGGCGGTCTGGACGGGCATCTGCATCACACTGTTCGCGGCCGGTGCGCTCGCGTTCGCGGGCGTGTGCCTCGGCCACAGGAGCGGAAAGGCCGTGGCGTGGTGCACGGCGCTGGCGGCGATCCTGTCCGTCGGCTGCCTGATCGCCATGCTGGCCGCCGGTCACGGTGCGCTGCGCACGCTGTGCCTGTGCGCGGCGCTGGCGCTGCTCGTGCTGGCGTTCGTGGCCGCCGGGTTCACGCTCCGGCAGCGCGCGCAGCGGGCGCAGTAAGGCACAGGGAAAGAAAAAACCGGGGCGCAGGCAGCTGCCTGCACCCCGGTTTTGCTTTTGCGCCGCGCTGTGTTATAATGGGCCATCACGGTCGAAAGGAATTGCGATCCCAATGGTCAAAGTGCTCTTTATCTGCCACGGCAACATCTGCCGCAGCCCGATGGCGGAGTATCTGCTCCGGGACATGGTGCGGCGGCAGGGGCTCGCGGCGCAGTTTCAGATCGCCTCGGCGGCGACGAGCCGCGAGGAGATCGGCAACGACGTCTACCCGCCCGCACGCGCCGAGCTGCGCGCGCACGGCGTCCCCGTCGGTCACCGCGCCGCCGTGCAGGTCACGCCGCGCGACTACGATGATTACGACTGGCTGCTGACGATGGACGAGAACAACGCGCGCAACCTCCGCCGCATACTTCCGCACGACCCGGACGGGAAGATCCGAGCGCTGCTGTCGTTTGCGGGCCTGCAGCGCGGCATCGCCGACCCGTGGTATACGGGCGATTTCGGCACGACGTATGACGATCTCGTGCTCGGCTGCACGGCGTTTCTGGACGCGCTGCGCCGCCGCGGCGATATTTAAAAAGAATGACCGCCCCGGCCGGGGCGGTCATTCCTGTTTATGGCGCAATATCCGGGAGCGAAAGGCCGAGTCTTTCGGCCAGCTCGGCCAGATAACGGATGTGGCCGTCATCCGCACTGCGGATGGTGAAGTATCCGGTTTTGTCAGCCGTGATGTTCTGCCCGTGGCAGATTACCCGCTCCTCTTTTTGCAAATAGACCTGCTTGCCATGGGCTTTTTCGCGCTGGTATGCGTGCACAGCGTTCAGATAGTATTGTGCAAACAGTGCTTGTGCTTTTTCCAGGTCGCCCAGATGGCCGCAGATCATTGCTTCGTCGAGCAGGATCAGCTGCCGGCCCATCACATCGAAGTGCGGATAGTCACACCGGTGCGCGAGAATCGCCTTCCGGGAGGACAGCACGTCGTAGACGGGCAGTACTTTTGTCAGCACATCGGGCAGAATCTGATTCAGGAGCTGTGACGGCTGCTTTCGCAGGTCAAAGCACAGCTCCTGCCTGCCGTCAATGCTCCCGAGACGGGAGCGCAGGGTACAGTTGTATTCGCGGTAATATCGTTTTGGTGGCGATGGGGAAAAGGTGCGCTCGTCGCACTCCGGTATGCGGATGCCGAGATTGACCCACATTTGCTGTGCGGGGCCCGCAGACGGCAAACCGCACTGGAAGTGGATGACCTGCGACAGGTCGCCGGAGACAAAGCGGTGCAGTGTCCGCCCGTATTTCCGGAAGCCGAGCGGCTTGAGCTGCGCATAGACGGCGGCCTCAATCTCGTCGGTGCATATGGCTGCTTTGGATTTTTCGTTCATGTTCGTACTCCCTCCGAGGGGATCGCACTTTCATCAAAAACCGCCCGGAAGGCTGTGCCCTCCGGGCGGTTTTGCGCGTATGCAAAAGCCTTCACACCGACCAGTGCCGGCGGTCAAACAGCACGATCGTCACGGCGACGGCGGCGGCGAAAAACACCAGCGCCAGCCACGGCAGCCCCAGCACCCGCGGCAGCGGGGCGAGACACGTGATGGCTGCGCAGAACAGCAGCGAGCAGTCCAGCAACGCAAAGATGAGCCGGTTCAGCAGCTTCGACTGCGCGGCGCGCGCCGCGTCCGACCACGATTTTTTCACGTTGACGGTCAGCTGCCCGGCGTTGGCCTTGCTCAGAAAAGCCGACAGCTGCGTCGGCAGCACCGTGAGCTTTTCGCCCGAGCGGGCGAGCTGCTGCGCGAGCGTTTTGACCTTTTTTTCAATGTGTTCGCGGCTCAGGGCGGTGTTCTTGACGTACTCCGCCACGATCTCGATGACGTTCGCGTCCGGCGACACGCTCGTGAGCATGCCCTGAATGACGAGCAGGCTGCGCCCGAGCATCGTCAGCGAGGCGGGCACGGACACGCCGTATTCGTTCAGGATCTGCACGAACTCGTCCACAAGCACGCCCATGTCCATATCGGCCATCGGCATGGACTCATACTTGTGCAGGAAGATGCCGATGCGCTCCGTGAGCGCCTGCTGGTCGGGCGCGCGGTCATACTGGCCGAGCGCGAGCAGCGTCTGCGTCAGGGCGGGCACGTCCTGGTCATAGATCGTGCGGATGATGCCCATGTACAGCTGCGCCTCGCGCGGGCTGATGCGGCCCATCATGCCGAGGTCGAGCCAGATGATCTTCCCGCCCTGCACGCGGATGTTGCCGGGATGGGGGTCGGCGTGGAAGAAGCGGTAGACCGTGATCTGGCGGATGTAGTTGTGCACGAGCTTGACGGCGATCTCGTTGAGATCATACCCGTCGGCGCGCAGGCCGTCGGCATCGTCGATCTGGTGGCCGGCGATGTACTCCATGACGAGCACGTTTTTCGTGCACCACTTCGGGAACGTGGCCGGGCAGTCGGCGTAGGCCACGCCGTCGTTGAGACGCTTGAACTCGGCGATGTTGTTCGCCTCGATCGTGAAGTCGAGCTCCTCCTGCACGGTGTGCCAGATCTCGTCGAGCACGGCGTGAAAATCCAGTGCGCTCGCGAGCGGTGTGTACTTGAGCAGCGCGGCGGCGCGCTTGAGCAGGCGCACGTCGCGGCTCATGATGTCGTACAGATCCGGGCGCTGCACCTTTACGACCACGCGCTGGCCGTCCGTGAGCGTCGCGGCGTGCACCTGCGCGATGGAGGCCGAGCCGAGCGGCCGGATGCCGATGTCCGAAAAGACCTCCTGCCACGGGCGGGCATAGGCCTGCGTGAGGATGTCCTCCACCTCGGTCAGCGGCATGGGCGTCACGTCCGTGCGCAGCGTCTCGAGCGCGGCACAGTATTCTTTGGGCAGAATGTCCGAACGCATGGACAGAATTTGTCCGAATTTGACAAACGTCGGCCCAAGGTCCACGAAAATATCGCGGACCTTCTCCGGCGTCAGCCCCTGGACGAGGTGGTGCTTTTGCAGAATGGCGACGATCTCGGCGAAGCGCTTGGCCTCGTCGAGCTGCGCGGCGGGGCCGGCCATCAGTCTGCTTCCTTCTTGGCCAGCAGCTTTTGCAGCAGCGCCTCGCGCTCGTCGGCGCTCATGGCGTCCACGTCCACGGCGGGCTTTTCGGCCTCGTCCTTCGTCACGGCCTGCTTGCAGGTGCGCTTGAGCTCTTCGTTGAGCACGCGGCCCTTCTCCACGGTCACTTCGCCGCGCGCGACGCACTCGTCGAGCAGCTTGCCGAGCTTTTCGCAGCCGAGGTCGGCCGCGCCCACGGAGGCGACGATCAGCTTGCGCAGATAGCTTTCAATAGAATCCATAATCCATACACTCCTTATCTTATCTTGTGCACTTTGCGGTATCGTATGCCCGGTCTCGGGCGGGGATCACGAGTTGGCGTCGGCCGCGGCGGCCGCATCGAGCAGCGCCATGACCCGGCGGAAGAACAGGCGCGTGCGCACGACACCGTTGTTCATCACGCCGCCGATCGCGGCCAGGTGGTCGAGATGCTCGACCGGCAGCACCTGCCACACGCCGCGCACCGGCGTCTGTCCGGGCGCAAAGTCCGCGTGCGGCGCGCCGCCGGGATAGCGGGCGGAGATCGTGTTGACCAGCCCGTCGTTCGGCAGCCAGTCGCGCGGCATGCCCGCGCCGTCGCGCCCCATCGCGGTCGAAAACGGCCAGAGCAGCGGCGTCATGGCCGTGTCGGGCTTCTGGTCGTGCGTGAGCAGGCGCGGCAGCGTCCGGCAGCAGGGGATGGAGAAATACCACGTGTCCGGCAGCGTTTCGATGCGCGCATTGAGCGCGCGCGCGCCCGCGGGACGCAGGTCGTCAAAGGCGTTGTCGCCCGCCGGCAGCGGATTTTGCGCCAGCATGCGCAGCGCCGCCGTCGTGAGCGGCTCGTCCGGGTCACGCCGGATGCCGAACTGGTCGAGCCGGAAGTCGTACACGCCCTTGAATGCCGAGATGCCGAGCGCGCGCGCCGTGCCCAGAAACAGCGTCGAGAGCGCGTTCGCCGCGTCCGGCTGCACGTTGAGAAACGTGGACCCGTCGTGCGGCGCGGCGATGGCCGCCAGCGCGTGCACCCAGTCCGCCCTGCCGCCGGTGAACAGCGGCGAGGGCGTCTCGCCCGCGGCCTCGGCCGCCTGCACCTCCTCCGGGCAGCCGTGCGCGAGCAGCTGCGCCAGCAGCCGCGCCGTCGCGCCGCCGAAGCTGTGGCCCACGAGGTCGACGGGCCTGTCCGCGCCCCAATCGGGCACGAGCGGGTTCGGGTACGCCGTGCCGAAGCGCGCGTGGCCGAAGCGCTGCGCGTGCGCGATGCCGTAGTCGGCGGTGCCGCCGGTGAGCTCGGCGTAGAGCTCGCACGCGCGGTCCCACGCACTCGAGATGATGCCCACCGAGGCGGCGCGGCAGTCATACCCGCAGGCGTTGAGATAACCCAGCACATCGCCCGCCGCGAGCCCCCAGTAGGGCACGGCGCGGTAGAGCGCGTCGCGCGCGCCCCAGCCCAGCAGACCGTGCACGAACACGGTCGGGTACGGCGTGCGGCCGCTGGGCGATGCGTCCGGCAGCAGGCATTCGCCCACTTCCAGCGTCTGCTGCAGCAGCTGCTGTGGTGTTTTCATGGCGCGCCTCCTCCCAAAGCAAATGCATTTACATTTTTATCAATCATAGCACACCCGGCCGGGAGCGTCAATGCTGCGGCGCGGCGGCGTAAAATGACGGAAATACACAGAGGTGTGCCGAAAGAATTGTGCACAAATGCCAAAAGTAAATAAATTCTGAAAAACGGGGTTGACTTTATCGGCTAAAAGCGCTAAAGTAGGCACATCTTCAGTACAGGAGGCCGCAAACATGCGTCTGGAGCGATTTGCAAGCGCATATTCCTACTATTACTTTAGCGAAAGTAATAGTCGTTTGTGCTGCAAAAATACCAGAACCATCTGAGACTTCCCGATCCGGTTTTGACAAGGCTGCACAGACGACTGTGTGGCTTTTTTCTTTGCCGGGACTACATTTAGGAGGAGAAAACGCATGAACATCAAAAAAATCACTGCCCTGCTCTGCGCCGTGGTCATGGTCCTGTCCCTGGCCGCCTGCGGCAGCAACGGCGACAAGGCCGAGAATAAGCACTACACCGTCGGCATCTGCCAGCTTGTGCAGCACGACGCGCTCGACGCGGCCACCAAGGGCTTCCGCGACGCCATCACCGACGCGCTCGGCGCCGACAACGTCACCTTCGACGAGCAGAACGCCGCCGGTGACAGCGCCACCTGCGCCACCATCTGCAACGGCTTCGTGTCCAGCGGCGTGGATCTGATCCTCGCCAACGCGACCGGTGCCCTGCAGGCTGCGGCCGCCGCCACGAAGGACATTCCGATCCTCGGCACGGCTGTCACGGAGTACGGCGTTGCGCTCGGCATCGATAACTTCAGCGGCACCGTCGGCGGCAACATCTCCGGCACGTCCGACCTGGCCCCGCTCGACCAGCAGGCGGCCATGATCCAGGAACTGTTCCCGGATGCCAAGAACGTCGGCATCATCTACTGCTCCGGCGAGCCGAACTCCGTCTACCAGGTCGAGGTCGTCAAGGCCGCGCTTGAGAAGGTCGGCTGCACCGTGAATACATACACCTTCTCCGACACGAACGATGTTGTCTCCGTCACCGGCACGGCGAGCGACGCAAACGACGTGCTCTATATCCCGACCGACAACACCGCCGCCTCCTGCGCCGAGGCCATCAAGAGCGCCGCCAAGAAGCCCATCATCGCCGGCGAGGAGGGCATCTGCAAGGCCTGCGGCGTTGCAACGCTGTCCATCGACTACTACGAGCTCGGCCGCACCACCGGTGAGATGGCCGTGAAGATCCTCAAGGGCGAGGCCGATATCTCCACCATGGCCATCGAGTACTACCCGAACCCGGTCAAGAAGTACAACCCCGACATGGCCAGCCTCTACAACGTCACCATCCCGAGCGACTACGAGGCCATCGGCTGATTTTCAACACGATTCCCGGCTCCCTGCCGCAGTTTCTGCGGCAGGGATACTCCACACTATGAGGTAATGATATGAATTCACTGGTTCTTGCGTCCCTGAGCCTGCCGAATCTGGTTTCGCGTCTGCCCGGCGGCGTTGCCCAGGGCATCATCTGGGGCATCATGGCCCTGGGCGTGTACATCACGTTCCGCCTGCTCGACGTCGCCGACCTGACGGTCGACGGGTCGTTCACCACCGGCGGCGCCGTGACGGTCATGCTCATCATCGCCGGCTGGCCGGCATGGGCGGCGCTGCTCGCGGCCGTGGTCGCGGGTCTGCTCGCGGGTCTCGTGACCGGCCTGCTGCACACGAAGCTCGGCATTCCGGCCATCCTCGCCGGCATCCTGACGCAGTTCGCGCTCTACTCGATCAACCTGCGCATCATGAGCATGAAGGCCAACACCCCGGTCAACCCGGATAAGTACAGCCTGTTTCTGACGCTGCGCAGCGTGCCCGGCGCGATCTGGAAGGGTCTGCTGCTCGCGGCCGTGCTCATCGCGCTCCTCTACTGGTACTTCGGCACCGAGCAGGGCAGCGCCATCCGCGCCACGGGCGCCAACCCCGCCATGAGCCGCGCGCAGGGCATCAACATCAATGCCATGAAGGTGCTCGGCCTGTCGCTCTCCAACGGCATGGTCGCGCTCTCCGGCGGCCTGATGGCGCAGTACCAGGGCTTTGCCGATATCAACATGGGCCGCGGCGCCATCGTCATCGGCCTCGCCGCCGTCATCATCGGCGAGGTGCTGTGCGACGCGTTCTTCCGCAAGGGCTGCAACTTCTCCGTGCGCCTGAGCTTTGTCATCCTCGGCGGCATCGTGTATTACCTCGTCATGGTGCTCATCCTCTGGCTCAAGCTCGACCCGAACGATCTCAAGCTCTTCACCGCGGTCATCGTGGCCGCGTTCCTGGCCGTGCCGTATCTCAAGGGGCAGGCCAAGAGCTCGTTCCACCGCCTGAAGAAGGGAGGCAAGTGATATGCTGACATTAGACCATATCTCCAAGACCTTCAACCCCGGCACGATCAACGAAAAGCGGGCGCTCGACGGTCTGTCGCTGCACCTGAAGCCGGGCGATTTCGTGACCGTCATCGGCGGCAACGGCGCCGGAAAATCCACCATGCTCAACGCCGTCGCGGGTGTCTGGCCGGTGGATGACGGGCGCATCATCCTCGACGGCGTGGACGTGACTGCCATGCCGGAGTATCGCCGCGCGCAGTACATCGGCCGCGTGTTCCAGGACCCCATGATGGGCACGGCCGCGAACATGCAGATTGAGGAAAACCTCGCCCTCGCCGCGCGCCGCGGCAAGAAGCGCACCCTGCGCTGGGGCGTCACGAAGGCGGAGCGCGAGGAATATCATGAGAAGCTCAAGAGCTTTGGCCTCGGCCTTGAGGACCGCATGACGGCGAAGGTCGGCCTGCTCTCCGGCGGCCAGCGCCAGGCGCTGACGCTGCTCATGGCCTCCCTGCAAAAGCCGAAGCTGCTGCTGCTCGACGAGCACACCGCGGCGCTCGACCCCGCGACGGCGGCCAAGGTGCTCGAGCTGTCGGACCGCATCGTGCGCGAAAACCAGCTCACCGCCATGATGATCACCCACAACATGAAGGACGCCATCGTTCACGGCAACCGCCTCATCATGATGAACGAGGGCCACATCATCCTCGATATCGAGGGTGAGGAGAAAAAGAAGCTCACGAAGCAGGACCTGCTCGAAAAGTTCGCCGAGGTGGCGGGCACGCAGGTCGAGTCCGACGAAGTGCTCCTGAGCTGACGCGCGGACATCCCGACCCGATCGGATATTGAGAAAAAATCTCCGGCGCCTGAACGCACAGGCGCCGGAGATGTTTCTTTTCCTTCCGTTTTCTGCCGCGCATTTCCGCCCGTGCAGCAGCACCCACGAAAACCACCAAATAACGGGCAGAAAGTTTGTGCAGTTTTTTTGTCGGAAACCGCACACAAACGCCGAAATTTATGTTAACCTTTTCATACGAAATTTTTTGCTTTTGCGGGTTTGTCGAGGGTTCAGGAGGATAGGGTCCGTGGTTTTCAGCAGCCTGTCATTTTTGTTTTGCTTCTTTCCGGCGTTTCTGCTGGTGTATTATCTGACACCGTCGCGCCCGGCCGGCGCGCGCAATGCCGTGCTGCTGGTTGGGAGCTGTGTGTTTTATATCATCGGACTGGACGGTCAGTGGGCGTACTTTGCGCTGCTGGCCGCATCTGTGCTAGTCAACTACGGGCTGGGCCTTGCCATCACGCGCGACAAGCCGCGCGCAAAGCTGTGGCTCATCGTCGGCCTGTGCTACAATTTCCTGTGGCTGTTCCTATTTAAATATCTCAACTTCGTGCTCACCGGAGTCAACAGTGCGCTCGGGCTCGTGTCCGGCGGCAAGGCGGCGATCCCGCTGCTGCGCTGGGCGCTGCCGGTCGGCATCAGCTTTTACACGTTTTCGGCCGGCGGCTATCTCATCGACGTCTACCGCGGCACGGTCGCGCCGGAGCGCTCGCTGCTCACATTCGGCACGTACCTGACCATGTTCCCGAAGCTCGTCTCCGGCCCGATCGCCAGCTATGCGCAGCTGCAGCCGGAGTTTGGCACGCGCGATGTGTCGCTGCGGCAGACGGTCGACGGGCTGAAACTGTTCGTGTTCGGCATGGCGCTCAAGATCCTGCTCGCCAACCAGCTCGGCGGCCTCTGGAGAGATGTGACCACCATCGGCTTCGAGAGCCTCTCAACGCCGCTTGCGTGGATGGCCGCGTTCGCGTATTCGTTCCAGCTCTATTTTGACTTCTGGGGCTACTCGCTCATGGCCATCGGCATCGGCCGGATGCTCGGCTTCCACCTGCCGGAAAACTTCCGCTGCCCGTACCTCGCGCTGAGCATGACGGAGTTCTGGCGCCGGTGGCACATTACGCTGGGCACATGGTTCCGCAATTATCTGTATTTCCCGCTCGGCGGCAGCCGCTGCAGCCGCGGGCGCATGATTTTTAACCTGCTGGTCGTCTGGCTGGCGACCGGGCTCTGGCACGGCGCACATCTGAACTTCCTGCTCTGGGGTCTGGGCCTGTTTGGAATCCTCACGGTCGAAAAGCTCTGGCTCAAAAAATACCTTGACCGCTGGCCGGTGCTCGGGCATCTGTACATGCTCGTGCTCATCCCGCTGTCGTGGGCGGTGTTTTCCGTGTCGGATCTCGGGCAGCTCGGCGCGTACTTCGGCCGCCTGCTGCCGCTGTTTTCGCACACGGCGGCGGCTTACCCGCTCGATTTTCTCAAGTACGGCAAGACCTACGGGGCGTTCCTCGTGCTTGGCCTCGTGTGCTCGACGTCGCTGCCGGCTTATCTGTACCGCCGGCTCAAGGGCACGTGGGCCGGGGCAGTCATTCTGGCCGTGCTGTTCTGGCTGTGCCTGTTCTGCCTGAGCAAGGGCATGAACGATCCCTTTATGTACTTCCGATTTTAAGGAGCGCTGACGTATGAAACGCATCAAACCGCAATATTTTCTCATCCTGCTGCTGGTGGCCGCGCTCGCGGCGGCACCGTTTCTCATCCGCGGCCTGATCGACCGCAGCAGTGTCGGCAAGCAGCCGGCCGCATCCGTCACGGCGGCGCCGGAAGAGACCGCCGAGCCGACGCCCACGCCCGAGCCGACGCCGCTGCAGTTCACGACGGTGGACGCCTCGTATTTTGACGATGCGCTCTTCATCGGCGACTCGCGCACCGTTGGTATTGCCGAATACGGCAGCCTGAAAAACGCGACGTATTTCGCCGACGTCGGCCTGAACGTCTACGTTGCGCAGACCAAGGCCATTGCCGTGAAAAACGTCGGCACGGTCACGCTGCCGCAGCTGCTGAGCCAGAAAACGTTCGGCAAGGTCTACATCATGCTCGGCATCAACGAGCTCGGCAACGATCTGGACGACATCACGGCCAAGTTCTCCTCGCTCATCGACACCGTGCGCGCCGCGCAGCCGGACGCCATTATTTTCGTCGAGGCGAACCTGCACGTCGGCCCCTCGCGCTCGAGCACGGACGCGACGTTCAACAACCCCCGCATTGACAAGCTCAACGAAAAGCTCGCCGCGCTCGCCGACGGCAAGACGATCTTCTACATCGACATCAACGAGCTCTTCGACGACGAAAACGGCAACCTGCGCGCCGATGCCAGCGGCGACAGCACCCATGTCTACGCCAAGTACGACCTGGACTGGTGCGACTGGCTGTGCACGAAGGCGATCGTGCGTTAAATCCGAAGAACAGGCAAAGGCCAGCCGGAAACCGCTTCCGACTGGCCTTTGCTGTGATGGATCACATGTTCCGTTTTTTTCCCTCGACGCGGTAGCGCGCATCAGCGCTTGAGGATGAACCACACAAACGCGCCGCAGGCAATGATCATACCGCCGCCAACTGCTGCAAAGATCATGTGACTGCCTCCTTTCCCCCAATGTCCCGCCCGTGTTTCGGACGGGATCTGTGAAGATACTTCATTATAAGGAATCTATGCGCTAAGTTTCCGGAAAACAGCGGCCCAAACGCTGCGCAGCCGTTAAGAAGGCGGAAAAGAATGCGCCTGAGGCTGCAAAGACCGTCGCGTTCGCGCGGACAATGTGCTATGCTGACAGTGGAGCCAAGACGGCTGTTCGGAAAGAGGGATGCTTATGCAGAAAGCAAGCAAGCGCCTGCCGCAATGGCTGCGCGATACGCTCATGTTCATCTTGATCATGGGCTGCGCCGTTGCCGTGTGCGAGCTGCTGTCCGTCTGCTATGACGATAATAACCCGTTTGCCACATCCGTGTTCATTCTGGCTGTGGTGCTCGTCTCGCGCTTCACCACCGGGTATTGGCCCGGCATTCTGGCGTCGGCCGTCGGCGTGGTGAGCGTGAACTACCTGTTTACATACCCGTTTCACGAATTCAACCTGACGATCGACGGCTATCCGCTGACGTTCGCGGTTATGCTGGTCGTGAGCGTTCTCGTGAGCACGCTCACGACGCAGATCAAGCGGCAGGAGCAGCTGCGTTACGAGGCGGAAAGAGACCGTATGCGCGCCAATCTCCTGCGCAGCGTGTCGCACGATATCCGCACGCCGCTGACGGCCATCATGGGCCTGAGCGCGACCGTGGAGGAAAGCGAGACGCTCACGGATGAGGGCCGCGGCATGGTCGAGGAGATCCACCAGAACGCGCAGTGGCTGCTGCACCTGTCGGAGAACATCCTGTCCGTCACGCGCTTTTGCGACGAGGGCGTCGTGATCGAGAAATCGGACGAGGTCGTCGAGGAGATCGTCGGCAGCGCGATCCGGCGCTTTCGCAAAAATTGCGATACCGACATTCCCATCACGGTCTCAAAGCCGGAAGAGATCCTGCTCGCGCCGATGGACGCCACGCTCATCGAGCAGGTGCTGCTCAACCTGTTGGAGAATGTCGCCAAGCACAGCCCGTCGGCAACGGAGGTCTTCATCGAGATCCGTGCCGAGGGCCGCCGCGTCTGGCTGACCGTGGCCGACAACGGCGACGGTATCCCGCCGCAGCTGCTCGGTGTACTCTTTGACGGCTATCTGCCGCTCGGCGCCGTGGAGGCGTCCGACCGCAGCCGCCACATGGGCATCGGCCTGAGCGTCTGCCGCGCGATCGTGCGCGCGCACGGCGGCGAGATTTATGCAAGAAACAAGATCGACGGCGGCGCGGAGTTCCGCTTCTGGCTGCCGGCGGAGGAGGAATCGAACACATGATCCGTGATAAAATTATCATCGTTGAGGACGACCCCGGCATCAGCAAATATCTGCAGGCGGCGCTGCGCTCCCATGAGTATGACACGCTGCTCGCGCCCGACGGCAAGACCGCGCTGGAGATGATCGCCTCGCACTGCCCGGATCTGCTGCTGCTGGATCTCGGCCTGCCGGATATGGACGGCAGCGAGATCATCCGCTCCGTCCGTTCATGGAGCCGCATGCCGATCATCGTCATCTCGGCGCGCAGTGCGGAGCTCGATAAGGCTGCCGCGCTCGACATGGGGGCGGACGACTACCTCACCAAGCCCTTCGGCACGGTGGAGCTGCTGGCGCGCATCCGCACGGCGCTGCGCCACACGCGCACCGACGGCACGAGCGACGCGCTGGCCATGACGGGGGAGTACCGCGTGGGCGACCTGTGCGTGGACTACAACAAGCACCGCGTCTTTCTCGCCGGGGAGGATACGCACCTGACACCGAACGAGTATAAGATCGTCGCCTTGCTCGGCCGCCACGCCGGACAGGTGCTCACGTATAAATCCATGATGAAAGAGCTCTGGGGTCCCGGCGTCGGCGGGGACAACAAGCTCCTGCGCGTGCACATGGCCAACATCCGCCGCAAGATCGAGCCGAACCCGGTCGAGCCGCAGTATATCTTCACCGAGGTCGGCGTCGGCTACCGCATGGCCGACAGCCACTGAGCCCATATCGAGACAAAAATCGCCCGGAGCTGCTGCTCCGGGCGATTCTTTCGTGTTGCTGCGGCTCAGTCCGCCGTGATCGTGATGCTGCGGGAGATGGACTTTGCCATATCGTTGCCGCCGAGAATGTAAGCGGTCTGGCGGTACGTGCCGGGCGCGGTGGGCGCCTTGCCTCCTGATGTACGTACAGGTTGTTGAAACGTACTGTACTGTTATGTGTTTCTTCCAGCTCATAAAGGTCGAATACTGCGTTTTCACCGATAAAAGCTTCTACAACCTGCGTAGAGAGGAAATTCACCTCATCCATAGCATGGTCGCAAATCAGCAACTTGGCCTGTGCTCCTTCTTCGAGGATAATCAGAATACGACGGTTCACCATCGTATTGACGTCAGCACGCAGGATATTAACCAACTGGACCGGTCTTTCCATTACCACATTCTTCGGAACATACATCAGTACACCGTCTTGTGCAAACATCGTATTGAACGCTACCACACCATCTTTCGACGTATCAGCCAACTTTCCGTAATATTTTTTCACCAGTTCCGGATGTTGTTCTGCCACATCCTTCAGACTGCCGAATATAACTCCTTCAGGTAATTGTGCAGAGGGATGTACGTGTTTGTCAAATGCATCGTTTACCACAAAATAGAGGGAAGTGCTCATATTCGGGACATCGCACTTGAACACTTCGTACGGATTGACCGGAAACTCCAGACGATTCAGGTTCAGTCCGTAGTCGGGAGCAAAATACTTGCTCACCTCCGTGTATTTATACTTTTCTTGCTTGCGTGTAGGGAATCCCAGACGTTCGAAGTCGGCAAAGGCTTTTGCACGAGGAGCATTCAGCACCTCTGCACTATGCCGGCAAATCATCGCCTCACACTGCGAGAAAAGATCAATATATTGTTGTTCTGCTTTCATGCTTATTCTCCTAATTCTTTCTTTATCCAGTCGTAACCTTTTTCTTCAAGCTCAAGTGCCAGTTCCGGACCCGCAGTCTTTACGATGCGTCCTTTGTAAAGCACGTGTACGATATCGGGCTTGATATAATCTAACAGACGTTGATAGTGTGTAATCACAATACAACTTGTTTCAGGAGTTTTCAGTTTATTCACTCCTTCGGCTACAATACGGAGAGCGTCAATATCCAGTCCAGAATCTGTTTCATCGAGGATACTCAATTTCGGTTCCAGCATAGCCATCTGAAAGATCTCGTTACGTTTCTTTTCACCACCCGAGAATCCCTCGTTTACAGAGCGGTTGGCAAGCTTGCTGTCCAGCTCTACAATTTCACGTTTCTGACGCATCAGTTTCAGGAACTCACTTGCAGTCAGCGCCGGAAGCCCTTTATATTTGCGTTGTTCGTTGACAGCCGCACGCATAAAGTTAACCATGCTTACACCAGGAATTTCTACCGGATACTGAAATGAAAGAAACAGTCCTTCATGACTACGGTCTTCTGCACTCATTGCCAGTAAATCCTTTCCATCGAAAGTTACCGATCCTTTTGTTACTTCATAAGCCGGATGTCCTACCAGCACATTACTTAATGTACTCTTACCAGAACCATTCGGTCCCATGATAGCGTGTACCTCGCCAGACTTTACAGTCAGATTGATTCCTTTTAATATCTCTTTGCCATTAATCGTGGCATGCAAATCTTTTATTTCTAACATAGCTTTCTTTTTTATTTATCCTACACTGCCTTCCAATGAGATAGAAAGCAATTTCTGTGCCTCTACGGCAAATTCCATAGGAAGTTTGTTCAATACTTCTTTCGCGTAACCGTTTACAATCAGACCTACTGCATCTTCGGTAGGAATACCACGCTGGTTACAGTAGAATAACTGATCTTCCGAAATCTTCGATGTAGTAGCTTCATGCTCTACTATCGCTGTTTCATTGTGTATATCCATATATGGGAACGTATGAGCTCCGCAATGGCTTCCTAAAAGCAACGAGTCGCACTGGCTATAGTTACGGGCATTGTCTGCACGTTCTGACACACGTACCAGACCACGATATGAGTTCTGACTCTTTCCGGCACTGATACCTTTGCTCACAATCGTCGAACGAGTATTCTTTCCCAGATGAATCATCTTAGTTCCGGTATCGGCTTGCTGGTAATTATTGGTTACTGCAACCGAATAGAATTCAGCTGTAGAATTATCTCCACTCAATATACAGCTCGGATATTTCCATGTAATGGCAGAACCGGTTTCTACCTGTGTCCACGATAATTTACTATCTACACCTTTACAATTACCTCGTTTTGTTACGAAGTTGTATACACCTCCCTTACCTTCTGCATCACCCGGATACCAGTTCTGCACAGTAGAATATTTTACTTCAGCACGGTCGAGTACAACGATTTCTACGATAGCAGCGTGTAATTGGTTCTCGTCACGCATCGGCGCTGTACATCCTTCCAGATAAGACACATAACTATCATCATCTGCAACTATCAGTGTACGTTCAAACTGTCCGGTATTTGCAGCATTAATACGGAAATAAGTAGAAAGCTCCATAGGGCAACGTACACCCTTTGGTATATAGACAAATGAGCCATCACTAAACACTGCCGAATTAAGAGCAGCAAAGAAATTATCTCGATAACCAACTACCGAACCCAGGTATTTCTTTACCAAATCGGGATGCTCACGTACAGCTTCGCTCATCGAACAGAAAATGATTCCTTTTTCCATCAGTGTTTCCTTGAAGGTTGTCTTGACAGAAACAGAATCCATCACGGCATCTACAGCCATTCCACTCAATGCCATCTGCTCTTCCAGAGGAATACCCAGTTTATTAAAAGTCTTCACCAGCTCAGGATCTACATCATCCATGCTCTTAGGTCCTTCCTTCTTTTTAGTAGGATCTGCATAATATGAAATAGCCTGATAATCTATTTCAGGAATATTGAGATGAGCCCATGTCGGCATTTCCATTGTCAGCCAGTAACGATAAGCTTTCAGACGGAACTCCAATAACCATTCCGGTTCACCCTTCTTGGCCGAAATCAATCGCACCACATCTTCATTCAATCCCTTTTCAATGATGTCTGTATGTACTTCCGTAGTAAAACCATATTTATACTTTTCCTGCGTCAGTTGTTTTACAAACTCATTCTTTTGGGATTCTTCCTTTTTATTGAGTTCTTCTTGCATATATTTTATTATATCAGTCTATTAGTTGTTTAGTAACATTCTTCACAGTAGGGAAAAAGACTCCCGAAAAGCCTTCTATCGGATAATATAACAAAGAAGTACGTTTTACGGTTGACTTTATTAAGTTATCTTTAGAATCGACAAACTCTATAAAATGTACGAATAGGCTGACAAGCAATATGTACTTCAAAGCTCCCAGTGCGGCGCCTAAAATACGGTTGACAAAACCTAAATGTACAATTTCAATCACTCGTGTCAAAGCTGAAGCAAGCAACAGAAAGACAAGCGGAACCAGCAACCATATCAGAATAAAGGCTACGACTTGGGCAAAGGTGAGTGATGTACCCAATTCTTCGGCAAGCTTTTCGCCTACAGAAGCAAATAATGCACGGGCCACAAGCAATCCAACTACCAAGCCTACAATAGAGGCTAATTGCCTTATAAATCCCTTTGTAAATCCAAGTATAGCTCCTATGCTTATTATTGCCACAATAATCCAATCGAGGACTGTCATACTCTATATCGTAATAAAAAAGGAAATGTCATGCTGAACGCAGGGAAGAATCTGCACACATCCGATAGCGTTTACAGATCCTTCGCTATGCTCAGGATGACATCACCTCATTAAATTTACTATAATGTAATTATAAAGTTTGCTTTACTTCCACTTCTTCATAAGTTTCAATAACGTCACCTACCTTCAAGTCATTGCAGTTAGTCAGGCTAATACCACATTCAAAGTTAGTACCAACCTCTTTCACATCATCTTTAAAGCGTTTCAACGCATTGATGCTACCCGTAAAGATTACAATACCATCACGTATCAAACGAGCCTTGTCAGTACGTTTCACCTTACCAGTCTTAACCATCGCACCGGCAACCATACCGACTTTACTGATATTGAATACTTCACGAACTTCGATTGTTGCAGTAACCTGCTCTTTCAATGTAGGAGCAAGCATACCTTCCATAGCAGACTTCACTTCTTCGATAGCATCGTAAATAATAGAATACTTACGGATATCTACTCCTTCCTGTTCAGCCAGTTTAGCAGCATTGCTAGAAGGACGAACCTGGAATCCTACGATAATTGCATCTGATGCAGCAGCCAGTGATACATCTGATTCTGAAATCTGTCCAACACCTTTATGGATAACATTAACCTGAATCTGTTCGGTAGACAATTTAATCAATGAGTCACTCAACGCCTCAACAGAACCGTCCACGTCACCTTTCACAATTACATTCAGTTCATGGAAGTCACCCAATGCCAAACGACGTCCAACTTCATCCAATGTAAGCATCTTCTGAGTACGCAAGCCTTGCTCACGTGCCAACTGCTCACGTTTATTTGCAATTTCACGTGCTTCCTGATCTGTATCAAACACATGGAATGTATCACCTGCAGCTGGGGCTCCATTTAATCCCAAAATCAATACCGGTTCAGAAGGACCTGCCTCTTTCAAGCGTTGATTACGTTCATTAAACATAGCCTTCACCTTACCATACGAAGTTCCAGCCAGCACAATATCTCCTACATGCAGTGTTCCATTAGAAATCAACACTGTTGCTACATATCCACGTCCCTTATCCAGAGAAGATTCAATAATTGAACCAGTAGCCTTACGGTTCGGATTTGCTTTCAAATCCAACATTTCAGCTTCCAGCAATACTTTCTCCAACAATTCAGGAACGCCTGTACCTTTCTTTGCAGAAATATCTTGTGACTGATACTTACCTCCCCATTCTTCTACCAGGAAGTTCATAGCAGCAAGTTCTTCCTTAATCTTATCAGGATTTGCATTCGGTTTATCTACCTTGTTGATTGCAAATACAATAGGTACACCGGCAGCCATTGCATGGTTAATAGCTTCCTTAGTCTGAGGCATTACGTTGTCATCGGCAGCAACAATGATAATAACGACATCGGTAACTTTAGCACCACGTGCACGCATGGCAGTAAATGCCTCATGTCCCGGAGTATCCAGGAAAGTGATGCGACGTCCGTCTTCCAGTTTTACATTATATGCACCGATATGCTGTGTAATACCTCCAGCCTCACCAGCAATTACATTTGCCTTACGGATATAGTCCAGTAATGAAGTCTTACCATGGTCAACATGTCCCATGACTGTTACAATCGGAGCACGAGGCTGCAAATCTTCTTCAGCATCAGCTTCCTCTTCAATAGCCTGGGCAACTTCAGCACTTACATATTCAGTCTTATAGCCAAACTCTTCGGCTACCAAATTGATAGTTTCAGCATCCAGACGTTGATTGATAGATACCATGATACCCACACTCATACAAGTAGAGATAACCTGAGTTACTGAAATATCCATCATGTTTGCCAGCTCATTTGCAGTAACAAACTCTGTCAGTTTCAAGATCTTGCTTTCTTCCTGTTCAAGTTCCTCCTGCTCAAGCTGACGGTTCTGTATACTTTCACGTTTTTCCTTACGATATTTAGCAGCTTTATTCTTACCCTTATTAGTAAGACGAGCCAATGTTTCCTTTACCTGCTTAGCTACATCTTCATCGCTTACTTCAGGTTTTACAACCGGTTTCTTGAAGCGGTCTTTATTATGTTTGCCTCCACCCTGAGCCGCAGCATTAGAGTTAGCCTTTCCGCCTTTATCGCCGCGAGGTGAAACAATATTACCCGCCGCATTAATATCTACACGTTCTTTGTTGATACGATTACGTTTCTTCTTTCCCGAAGCGTCACTTTGACCACCTTTATCAGTTTTCTCGTCAG
>ENA-UEOR01000472-UEOR01000472.1-human-gut-metagenome-genome-assembly--contig:-NODE-472-length-24260-cov-5.363189_pt1 | contig 24260 bp, 20 predicted proteins | sample MGYA00242887_ERZ507890 | MGnify/ENA primary metagenome ERZ507890 (study PRJEB26167, sample SAMN06115431) | human gut metagenome | host: Homo sapiens | place: China:Guizhou | collected 2014-10-21...
GGTCGTTTGCTGGGAGTGCCTGTACCATGTATGCGCCTGTCATGCCGCCGGAGCCGCCCGAATTTCCGCCGCTGTCCGCCGGCAGTCCCAGCGCCTCCAGTGTCTGCGCACCGGCTTTCCCGTCGGCCGTGAGGCCGTTTTTGCGCTGAAAGGCGCGCACGGCACGTTCGGCCGCGCTGCCGTAGATCCCGTCTACGTCTCCGGCGTAGTAGCCCCAATTTTTGAGCTTGGTCTGGATCTGCGACACGACAGCACCGCTCGACCCCTTTTTATACGTGGCCGCCTCAGCGGCCGGAATGAGCGCCGCAAGCAGCGTCCCCGCAGCGATAAGCGCCGCGAGCGCGAGACACAGATGCCGAAACCGTTTGTGCATATAGAAAACTCCTTCGCAGACATTTGGGTATAGTCTGCGAAGGAGTCGGTCTTCTTATGCGATGCTATGCAAATTTCAGCTCTTGCGGGACTTCACATCCGCCTGCAGGCGGGCAATAAAGTCGGCAAGGCTCTCCACGCTCTGCTCACCGGAGAGCGTGCGCACGGAGATGGTGTCATTCTCCGCTTCCTTGTCGCCGAGCACGAGCATATACGGGATCTTCTGGCTCTGCGCCTCGCGGATCTTGTAGCCGATCTTCTCATTGCGCAGGTCGGTCTCGACGCGCAGACCAGCCTTCTCCAGACGGTCGGCAACGTGCTTGGCGTAGTTGTTCGTGCGGTCGGTGATGGGCATGACCTTGACCTGCACGGGCGCGAGCCACAGCGGGAACGCGCCGGCGTAGTGCTCGGTGAGGATGCCGATGAAACGCTCGATGGAGCCGAAGCACACGCGGTGGATCATGACGGGGCGGTGCTTCTCGCCGTCGGCACCGACATACTCAAGGTCAAAGCGTTCGGGCATCTGCATATCCAGCTGGATCGTGCCGCACTGCCAGGTGCGGCCGAGGCTGTCTTCCAGATGGAAGTCGATCTTCGGGCCGTAGAACGCACCGTCGCCCTCGTTGATGACATAGGGCTTGCCAAGCTCGTTGAGCGCGGAGACGAGGCCATTTGTCGCAACCTCCCACTGCTCGTCCGTGCCGATGTGATCCTCCGGCATGGTGGACAGCTCCATGTGGTACTTGAAGCCGAAGAGCGAGTACACATCGTCGATGAGCTTGGCCACGCCCTTGATCTCGTCCTTGACCTGATCGGGCGTCATGAAGATGTGCGCATCGTCCTGCGTGAAGCAGCGGACGCGGAACAGGCCGTGCAGCGCGCCGGACAGCTCGTGACGGTGCACGATGCCGAGCTCGCCGACACGCAGCGGCAGGTCGCGGTAGGAGTGCGGCTGGGACTTATAGACCAGCATGCCGCCGGGGCAGTTCATCGGCTTGAGCGCGAACGGCACATCGTCGATGACGGTCGTATACATATTATCTTTATAGTGATCCCAGTGGCCGCTGCGGTGCCAGAGATCCTGGTTGAGCATGATCGGCGTCGAGATCTCGACATAGCCGGCCTTCTTATGGATCTCGCGCCAGTAGTCGATGAGCTGGTTTTTGAGCACCATGCCGTTGGGCAGGAAGAACGGGAAGCCCGGGCCCTCGTCCATGAACGTGAACAGGCCGAGCTCCTTGCCGAGCTTGCGGTGGTCGCGCTTTTTGGCCTCTTCGATACGGGCCAGATACGCATCGAGCTCCTCCTTCTTCGGGAAGCAGGTGCCGTAAATGCGCTGGAGCATCTTGCGGTTGCTGTCGCCGCGCCAGTAGGCGCCGGTGACGCTCGTGAGCTTGATGGCATTGCCCTTGACGCGACCGGTGGAGTCCAGATGCGGACCGGCGCAGAGGTCGACGAATTCGCCCTGACGGTAGAAGGAGATGACGGCATCCTCCGGCAGGTCGTTGATGAGCTCGACCTTGTACGGCTCATCGCGCTCCTCCATGAACTTCAGCGCTTCGGCGCGCGGGAGCTCAAAGCGCTCGAGACGCAGCTTTTCCTTGCAGATCTTGCGCATCTCGGCCTCGAGCTTTTCGAGCACCTCGGGCGTGAACGGCTGGGGGCTGTCAAAATCGTAATAGAAACCGTCCTCAATGGCCGGGCCGATGGCCAGCTTCACCTCGGGGTACAGGCGCTTCATGGCCTGGGCGAGAATGTGGCTGGTGGTGTGACGGTAGGTATCTCTGTAGGTCTTGTTTTCAAAGGTGTACTGATCGTCCATAATGTCTCCTCCTAAACTAAAAACACCCCTGCGCCTTGCGGCACAGGGGTGCTGAAATCACACGGTTCCACCCTGAGTTTCCCTCAGTTGGCGCTGTAACGCGCGCCGCACGGGTCGCCTTACTGCAAGGTTCGGGCGATCGGCTCGGGGAAGGTCTGCGCCGGAGGGGTGCCGCAGGCGGCTCACAGCCTATGACCGCCATTCTCTGTCCGTCCTCGCTCGGGTGCAAGTCCCGTCATTGCCTTTTGAACGGTATCATCGTAACACCGACTGTTATCCCCTGTCAAGCACAATTTCATACGAAATCCGGCCGGAAATGCCGCCGTTTGTGCATGAAACGCTGCACAGAGCGCTTGCCAAATGCAGACAGTCCGTGCTATACTGAATCTGGAAGTCCAACCGGCAACAGAAAGGAGCGCACCACCATGACCATAGGCGACAAATGCCCCTACTGCGGCAGGGAATTGCTCTCCGGCTATCTGCAGAGCGCGCGGCAGATCATCTGGAGTCAGGAGGAAAAGTCCATATCCTTTCGCGCGGACGAGGACGGCGATCTCGTGGTGAGCCACGGGATCTGGGAAGGCAGCTTTGCCGACTGCCGGTACTGTGCAGACTGCGGCATCTTCCTGCTGGAGCGCCCCGCGCAGCCGCCGAAATTCGGAGAGCGCCTGCGCGGGAAATTCGGCCGCCTGCGCGGCGGCGACACAACGGAATAAGAAAAGACCGCACGCGGCGTTTTGCCGCGTGCGGTTCGTCGTTTTCCAGAAAGATCAGACGTTGAAGCGGAAGAGCGTCACGTCGCCGTCGTGCATGACATAGTCCTTGCCCTCGGAGCGGACGAGGCCTTTCTCCTTGGCGACGGCCATGCTGCCGCAGGCTTTCAGGTCGTCGAACGCGACGATCTCAGCGCGGATGAAGCCGCGCTCGAAGTCCGAGTGGATCTTGCCGGCGGCCTGCGGCGCCTTCGTGCCGCGCGTGATCGTCCAGGCGCGGCACTCATCGCTGCCGCACGTCAGGAACGAAATGAGCCCCAGCAGGCTGTACGAACACTGGATGAGCCGGTCGAGGCCGGACTCTTCGATGCCGAGCTCCTCGAGGAACATGGCGCGCTCGTCGGGCTCGAGCTCGCCGATCTCCTGCTCGACCTTCGCGCAGATGGGCAGCACCTGCGCGCCCTGAGACGCAGCCAGATCGCGCACCTGCTGATAGTACTTGCAATCTTCATACCCGGCGGCGAATGTATTTTCGTCGAGGTTGGCGGCGTAAATGACGGGCTTGATGCTCAGCAGGTCGCTCGTCTCGAGCAGGGCACGATCCTCGTCGCTGCAGTCATAGGTGCGGGCGCTCTTGCCGTCGTTGAGATGCTCGAGCAGACCGCGGAACACATCCGCCTCGTGCAGGCAGGCCTTGTCGCCGCTCTTGCCGGCCTTGGCCGCCTTGTCGATGCGGCGCTGGACCATCTCGATGTCCGCCATGATGAGCTCGAGGTCGATGATCTCAATGTCGCGCAGCGGGTCGGTCGAACCCTCGACGTGCATGACGTTTTCATCATCAAAGCAGCGCACGACGTGCACGATCGCATCCGTGGCGCGGATGTTGGACAAAAACTTGTTGCCGAGACCCTCGCCCTTGGACGCGCCCTTGACGAGGCCGGCGATGTCGACAAACTCGATCACCGCGGGGGTCTTTTTCTTCGGCTGATACATCTCAGCCAGATAATCCAGCCGCGCATCCGGCACGGAGACCATGCCGACGTTCGGGTTGATGGTGCAGAACGCATAGTTGGCGACTTCCGCGCCCGCGTTCGTAATGGCGTTGAACAGCGTGGACTTGCCGACGTTCGGCAGGCCGACGATACCTAATTTCATAGTTTTCTCTATCTCCTTAAAAAGTCTTGATTTTCAAGGGTTTCCGGAATCCGGCGCGTTTGGTTTACGCCATTTTTACGCCATTTTCGCATGGACTTATATGCTAGGAAACCCTGCCTGATTCAAATTGCCGCACAGCCTGATCCAAGGATTCAGATGTGACATGGACGTATCTGTCCATCGTTGTTTTTATACTTGCGTGACCAAGCAGCTTTTGCAGCACTTTGGGCTGTACGCCGCATTCAATCGCTCTTGTGGCGTAGGTATGGCGTAAAGCGTGCATACAGAATTTTTCAATTCCTGCTTCGTCGCATAGCTTGTAAAGGTGGGTATCATAGGAACTGTTTTTCGCCGGTTCCCCGGTACGCCAGTTGATAAAGACAAGATCACGCATGACCAGCCGGGAGATTGCCCCCGTTCGCCGGTCGATATATTCCAGTGTTTGCGAGAGCAGCGGAGATTCCTTTTGCCAAGGGCGCTTATCCTTGATTTCTTTCAGAATTTCATAGGCCCGATCTGTCAGCGGGATGGTGCGATAGCTCTGCTGCGTTTTCGGTGGTCCTGCACGCCAAAAGTGCTGCTTGTGGCGGTACTCCAAGGTTTTGTTGACCGTCAGCGTCCGATTCTGGAAATCTATCGCATCCCATGTCAGCCCGATCATCTCACCGGTACGCAAACCGGTTTCAAGGATCAGCGCGTACTGATTGTAGTTGTGGGAGCGTTTCGCAACTTCAAGAAATCTGATTTGCTCATCCCGCGTTAAAAAGTGAATGTCGTCCGGCGCTCGGACCGGCTTTGTGTAGCGAACGCCGTCCATTGGGTGCTTGGCAATCAGGTCATTCATCTTCGCAGCCTTGAACATTGTTCCCATTGTGATATAGGTCTGCCGGATGGTAGAACCTGCATAATCCGCATCCATGGAAAGCAGCACTTTTTGCAGTGCATGGGCTTCACATCGGAAAGGAGCATTTTGCCGATGATGGGCTGGATGTTCTGCTTGTATCGCTCCCGATAATTTCGCAGGGTGTTGGGTGCCAAATCGCCCACAATGTTCTCAATCCAAAATGAAAACCATGCGTCAACCGTCGTGTCCGAGGGGCAAAACACATCTTCGTGCTTGTCGGCATATTTCGCCTGCTCGATCCAGTTACGCGCCTCGGGAATCGTCTGGAAATATTTCTCATGTCGTTTTCCTGCTTTGTCTACAAAACGTGCGTGATATAATCCGTCCCTTCTCTGGCAGATACCCTTGCCGCATTCTTTGCCTCGTAAACTTTTACCCATTCGGAAGCTCCTTTCCCACTATGAGAAGAACCCCCTATGCATTTTATAATTGTAGCACAAGGACTTTCTTTTCTCAATAGTGAACTTACCGTCAAATCATCAACTTATGGCTGATATATTGCTCGAACTCCCTGCGTTTGACCAGCTTTTTGGACCCAACATAGAGAACAAACGGGCAATTCGGACTGCGCAGCATACTCTCGATCTTGTTGATCCCAATGTTGCTGTATGGAAACTGAATTGATCCATTTTGTATCCTTTCATTCATTTCGGCTGGTTCTTTTTTGCGCAAGAGAAATGCCAATCTTGTATCAAAACAGCACAAGTAACCTCCGTTCTGTCAGCCGGCACTCATTCTAAAAGACATAACCAGTGAGATTTTTTACGGCCCGCCCTTGTTTCCATCCGAGACAGATTTACTACAATAGCCATGAGGGTATGCGAACGAAGGGGTGACGGCGGCAGCTTCCAACTCAGGCAAAATTCATATCGGTTTGGCTCGCGTGTTGGCTTTTCGGAATAGACTCTGATAAACCGGGCAGCTTTCAGCTCGTTGATGTGCTTCCGCAGGCCGGAAGGCGCGATCCCGTACTTTTTTGCGTCCTTTTGTGAAAGAATGAAATTCTTCCTTCCGTCGCTCTCCATGGCCATGCAGAAATAGAGAAACCGGCTGCCGGTGCTGAGTGCGTGGAACTGCTTGGAGAGGAGCAGTGAGTTTCCAACCTGAATGAATCGTTTTTCTTTGTTATCCACCTTGGCGGATAAGGCCGGTACAATCGTAGGTCCGTGTTTTCGTTTGCTCAAATCAAACTCCTTCTTTCGTGTGAGAATAGGGGGTGGATGTCTCATCCCTTCGTAATAAATGTAGAAAACCGGCCCTGTTTGACCACCCATTCAAGGCAGAAAAAATTACACTCAATGTAAACTTTCGTAAACACAGAATGGCCTGAATCTACATTAGGTCTACACTGAGTGTAATGCTTGTGAGTATGTTTACTTATTCCAACATTAAGCGTAGTGCGGCATCGAATGGGTATCTTCCGGTACACAGCCGAGAAAGGCGACTCTTTTTGCGAATCGGTCGCGGAACACTTCTCCGGCAGGATCTGCGCCGCATGCTCAGCTGCCAATATCCAGCTCGTAGGTGCAGAGGTAGAACAGGAACGACGTCATCTGATAGCGGCTGATGCGGGTGCCAGCGGACGCCAGCAGCTCGTCAAGGCTGCTGTCCCGGGTGGTGATGTCCTTTTCATCGCACCAGAGCATCGCTTTGGCTGCCTCTCTGCCAAGATCGGGGGCATCCCGAAGAAGCTGCCTGAGCTGCGTCTGATTCACGCCGGTATCGACGCCTGCCATGATCGCGTAGCGGCGAATCAGTACGCACGCCGTCTGATAGTCCACCTTGTCATCGTATTCGGCATTGGGATCATTTTGCCGGAGCAGCCTTGTCTGATAGGCCCAGCACACAGCATTATAATAGGGATGGGCCGCGTTGAATTCCTCGTTCTCGTAGTCAGCCGGAAGGGCGGTGTTGTCCGTTTCCGGACGACCCGCGATGCGGTAGAGCACATCGATGAACTCGCCCAGCCTTGCCGTGGCCTTGCCGCCGAAGGTGTCCGGCGCTTCCGGCTCCACATAGCCCTTGCGGTACATATAGAGGACGCTGGCCTGATTGAAAATGCTCTTGATGTCCGTGAATACCACCGTGTCCGCAAGGCTCCCGCCGCTGGACTCTTTGGAAAAGACGTGGGCGTAGTAATCGCTGTTGAGAATGTTGCCGGAGAGCTGGAACCTGCTGTCCACATAGAGCCGGTAGGCTTCCGCCAGCTTGTCGGAGACTGTGGTATTCTCGTCGGCGGGGATCACGGTTTCCGTACCGGCATCATAGCGGAAGGTCTTCGTCAGAAAGGACTTATCCGACAGCACCGCTACATGGAGGCCGCTGGAGAGTACATCGGTGCCCGCCAGCAGGCGGGCGTAGTCCACGCCGAAGAGATTCAGCAGTGTCGGCAAGATGTCCGCCGTGGAGCAGTATTCATCCACCACGATGTTCTCTGAAAGGCCGGGAACATAGCAGATGAAGCTGTTGCGGTACTTCTCAAAGGTGGTGTCCAGCGTCTGCCCTGCCAACTCGTTGTACTCGTCTTCGGTCAGGCCGTAGGGGTAGTGGTCGTTGGTCAGGACGATGCAGGTCTTGTCGGCAACGCCGGCTTCCTCCAGCCGCTGCATCAGGTACTCCAGTGCGTATTCCAGCTCCAGATTGCAGGCAATGTACGCCTTCACCGGCTCAGAATAGGGCAGATCTTTCACCGCGTCGCGGTTTTTGGCGCTCATGGCGTTGTCCCAGTTGTACTGGTAGTGACCGCTGAAGGTCATGTAATAGGCGTGAAAGGGTTCTCCGCTGTTGATGTAGTCGTCCACGGAGGCCTCCATCATCTCCAGATCGGAGGAGGGCCAGTCGATCTTCATGGCCAGACCGGAATCCGCCGCCTTGAACGTGTAGCCCATGTTGGCGTGGGTGATGTTCCGGTTGTAGAAATCCCCGATGTAGTCGTGATAGCCCCAGGCTTGATAGCCCATGCCCTTGAGCGCATTGCCCAGGCAGAACGGCAGATAGTTGGTGCCCGCCACATTGAAGCTGGAATCCGTCTTCGTGCGGGACATATCCGGATAAAGCCCCATGCACATGGTGTATTCGCCGTTGGTGGTGACGGACTGGAACGTGCCGTAGTAATTTTCAAAGAGAATACCCGTATGGCTCAGCTTGTAGAGCGTCGGCGTCAGCTCCTCGCTGATAAACCACGGGCAGAAGCTCTCGGCGCAGATGGTGATGAGGTTATAGTCCTTAAGAAGTCCTGTGTAGTTGTTTTTGCGGGTGGGTGTTGCATTTGATAGATACTCGTCTGTGGCCTTGAGAATATCGCTGTCGGTACTGTCTGCAAGAGCCGTAAAATCGATGCTTTCGATCACGTTATAGGAGTTGCTGCTGTATGTCCGCGGAGCATCGCTTATATTCAAGGACGACGGCGTGATCATAATGCTGCCGCTGAAGAGCATGTATCGAAGCTCCTGCGCCGTGGTGGCCAGCATACCGATTTTTTTATAACTGCTGTCGGTGGAGGTGTTCACATTGGTGAAGGTACGATAGACGGAAAAGGCGTTGTCCCGTCCAACATACATGAGTCCCGTGACCGTCAGCAGCAGTGCGAGGAGCACGGCAAAGGAGGCCATAGTCTGTTTCCAGCGCAGCCGCAGCTTCAGAGCCTGCGCCCTTCGCAGGGCAAGGCAGAGGATCACGGCAATCAGCGGCAGCAGGAGGAGCAGGATCTTCAGCAGATTTTGGCGGATCCCATAGAGAAGCTGCGAGTTGAAATTGACGACCACATTTCCGCCCATGCCGATCTGGCTGACGGGCATGAAATCTCCGAAGATGCAGTGATAGACCAGCTGCACCTCGGCCAGCAGCACCTGTGCTGCGACCAGGAAAACCCCTGTGATCTGGCGCAGAACCTTTGGCAGGCTTGAGACTACCAGCGTGCAGAGTGCGCCCCCCAGCAGGCCAAACAGGACAGGATATCCCGCGTACCGGTCCATCGAGCCGAATACGCACAGATGCAGGCACAGCTCCACATAAACGCCGGTCAGGCAGAACAGCAGGAGATTTTTGCGCCACGTATTCCAAAGGCCATGGCTCATGGGCACTGCCGCTTCAGCAGCAGTGCCAGAGCCTTGATTTGTATTTGTCATGGATACATCGGATGTTTTTTCTTTGAGCATATTAGTTCTCCCGTTGGGGCTTTTTTAAAAAGCTTTGTAGAATTTCAGCTGAATATGACAGATAGAGAGCTTATCTTAAAACAAATATTGAAAAAAGGCAACGGTTCCTGTAAAAAATCAGGAAAGATTTACAGGTCACGCGGAGAATTCTATGCACCAAAGTCTGTCAACCGCAGCTTTGCAGCCCGCCTCTGGGCTGCAAATAAGGACTCTGCACCTAAAAATTTTACAAGATACATACAGACACATTGCAAAAGCCGTGCTATACTGTATGGAAAATTGAGAGTACCATTGTTTCAAGGAGGTGTGTGATGTGACGGAGATTGTGTTTCGCTTAAAGCGGCATTTGACTTCTTTTCAAATTATGATCCTCGGCTTTGCGGGCGTGATCCTGCTGGGGGCGTTGGTGCTGATGCTGCCTATCGCCACAGTACAGCGGGTCTGGACGCCGTTTCATGAGGCACTGTTCACCTCCACCTCCGCTGTCTGCGTGACGGGGCTGGTGGTGCAGGATACCGGCAGTTACTGGTCCGCCTTCGGTCAAACAGTCATATTGCTGCTGATCCAGATCGGCGGGCTGGGGGTGATCACCGGTGCGGTGACCTTCCTGATGCTCGCCGGGCGAAACATCACGCTCAAGGAGCGCAGCGCCATGCAGGACGCCATCTCCGCCCCTGCGGTGGGCGGCATCGTGCGCCTGACGAGATTTATCCTCAAGGGGACCTTTCTGGTCGAGCTGCTGGGCGCGCTGGCGCTGCTGCCAGCCTTTTGCCGGGACTATGGACTGCGGGGCGTATGGATGTCCGTTTTCCATTCCGTTTCCGCCTTCTGCAATGCGGGCTTCGATATTCTGGGGCGGACGGATTCCCTCTACCCCTCGCTGACGGCCTATGCCGCAGACCCGCTGGTCAACATCGTCATCATGCTGCTGATCATCGTGGGCGGCATCGGCTTTCTAACGTGGGACGATGTCTGTACGCACGGTCTGCACCTGCGGCGTTACCGGATGCAGAGCAAGGTCATTCTGAGCGCGACGGCGCTTTTGATCACGATTCCGGCGTTTCTCTTTTATCTGACAGATTTTGCGGACCTCCCCGTGGGAGAGCGGATATTGGCCTCCCTTTTTCAGTCGGTCACGCCGCGGACGGCCGGCTATAACACAGTGGATCTGACGGAGATGACGGATGCCTCTCAGGCGGTCACCATTTTGCTGATGCTCACCGGCGGAGCACCCGGCTCCACGGCGGGCGGCATGAAGGTCACGACGCTGGCAGTTCTCATTGCCAACGCCATCGCCGCCTTCCGCAGGCGAGAGGATCTGCAGCTCTTCCACCGCAGATTGGAGACATCCACTGTCCGCAACGCCGCCGCCATTCTGCTGCTGTATCTGGGGCTGACCTTTGCGGGGGCGGCGGTCATCAGCACAGCGGAGGAGCTTCCCCTCGGTGCCTGTCTCTATGAAACAGCGTCCGCCGCCGGTACGGTGGGCCTGACGCTGGGGCTGACGCCGCAGTTGGGAGTCCTGTCGCAGAGCATTCTCATCCTGCTGATGTATTTCGGGCGCGTCGGCGGATTGACCTTGATCTACGCCGCATTCTCCGGGCATGATCTGACTTACGCCCGCTATCCGCAGGAGAAAATTACCGTAGGCTGAAAGGAGCACACGATGAAAACGGTATTATTGATCGGACTGGGCCGCTTCGGGCGGCATCTTGCCATGCAGCTCAACGAGCTGGGCCATCAGGTGATGGCAGTGGACAAAGACGAGGAGCGCGTCAACGAGTGCATGTCCTTTGTCACCAACGCGCAGATCGGCGACAGCACCCGTGTGGACTTTCTGCGCTCGCTGGGCGTGAGCAATTACGATGTCTGCTATGTCACCATCAGCGGAAATTTTCAGAATTCGCTGGAGACGACGTCGCTGCTCAAGGAGCTGGGAGCAAAATATGTGGTATCCCGCGCTGAGCGGGATGTGCAGGCGAAATTTCTGCTGCGCAACGGCGCGGACGCGGTCGCCTACCCGGAAAAGCAGCTGGCGAAGTGGGCGGCCATCCGCTATACCTCCAACCATATTTTCAGCTACATTGAGCTGGACGAGCAGCACGCCATTATCGAGGTTGCCGTGCCGGAGGATTGGCAGGGCCGCAGCATCGGCGAGCTGGACATCCGCAGAAAATACGGCGTCAATATCCTCGGCGTAAAGCGGAACGGCAAAACCGATGTGAACATCTCCCCGGAAACTGTGCTGGACGCTGATATGACGCTGCTGGTGCTGGGGGAAAACCAAGAACTTAAGAAGCACTTCCGGCTGTAAAGCAACATAGCGTCTTGCACGTATAAGGGCTTTACGCGCCGGAGAGGCATCTCAACAAAAGCGCGCAGGTTTGCGGAGGAGGATTCCGCGTTGCGCAAAAACAGCAAAAAATGAGGGAGGACGGCTCTGTCCTCCCTCATTTTTGTCCTGCGCTTTCGCCCTTCTCCGTCAGCTGTTTTTCCAGTGCGGTCTGTCTGGCCAGGATGGCATTGACCTTGTCGTAAAGATCCTCGATCATGATCTCTGTCTTGAGGTTGACCTTATAATCGTTCTCTGCACGGCGGCGGTCCTTTTCCTCCTGCCGGTTCTGGCTCATCATGATGAGCAGTGCCTGAATGGCCGCCACGCAAGAGAGCACCAGCTCGAGCAGGATGAAGGGGTACGGGTCAAACGCCTTTGCCGCCAGCAGCGTGTTGACAAGCATCCACAAAATCAGCACGCCGGTGAAGGAAAAGATGAACGCCCAGCTGCCCGCAAATTTGGCGATGGCGTCCGCCGCCCGCTGGCCGAGGGTGTATTTTTCCTTCTCACCCGCGGGATTTTCGGAAATTTTGCTGTCTGCCAGCAGGTTCAGCACTTCCTCGTCCGTCATATCGTGGCGGATGTCCTTGAGGACTTCTCTTAAAAGCTTACGGTTTTCTTTCATTGTGATATCATCCTTTTCTGTTTGCGAAAGTTTTGGCGTATTATCATGACGAAGGACCCGACGTATCTCGACCTGGCTCACTGCTCGGCCGTGCCGTGCCGCGAGTTCCTGTTCGGCACGGACACGATGGGGCGCGACATCTTCTCGATGATCTGGTACGGTGGGCGGCTGTCGCTGTTCATCGGCGTCGGCTCGGCCGTCATTTCGACGCTGCTCGCGATTTTATTCGACGCGGTCAGCGGACTTGCGCCCAGATGGCTCGACGCGCTGCTGATGCGCCTGACCGAAATTCTTCTCAGCGTGCCGAACCTGCTGCTTGTCATCTTCCTGCAGGCAGTCATCGGCACGCCGAGCGCGTGGAGCATCGCACTCGTCATCGGACTCACAAGCTGGACGAGTATCGCCAAGGTCGTGTGTACCGAGGTCAGGCAGCTGCGCGCGAGCGAGTACGTCATCGCGGCGAAGTGCATGGGCGGCAGCTCTTTCCACATTCTGCGGTGTCACCTTGCGCCGAATTTCTTCTCGTCCATCCTCTTCATGGCGGTGATGAATGTGCGCAGCGCCATCATCGCCGAATCGACGCTCAGCTTCATGGGCCTCGGCCTGCCCATCGAGGTCGTGACCTGGGGCAGCATGCTCTCGCTCGCGGAAAAGGCGCTGATGACCGACGCGTGGTGGATCCTGCTCATCCCCGGCGCATTTTTAGTCGTGACGCTCCTTTGCATCACAAACCTCGGCGACTATCTGCACAGCCGCACGAGCAGAAAAGAAAGCAACCTGTAAATAGCAAAAAGAAGGCACAGCCGTTTGGCTGTGCCTTCTTTCTATTTATGGAGTTTACTTCGCGTTCACGATGTTCATGAACTCTTCGCCCGTGATGGTCTCCTTCTCGTAGAGGTACTGCGCCAGCTCATCGAGCTTCGCGCGGTTCTCGGTGAGGATGTTCACAGCCTTTTCGTGCTGTTTTTTCACCAGCTCCACAACGCGCTGGTCGATCTTCGTCTGCGTCTCGGCAGAGCACGCAAGCGATGCGTCGCCGCCGAGGTACTGATTGTTGACCGTTTCAAGCGCGACCATGTCGAAATCGTCGCTCATGCCATAGCGCGTGATCATCGCGCGGGCGAGCTTCGTCGCCTGCTCGATATCGTTCGACGCGCCGGTCGTGACGGAGTGGAACACGACCTCCTCCGCGGCGCGGCCGCCGGTCAGCGTGGCGATCTTGTTCTCCATCTCGGTTTTGCTCATGAGATAATGGTTGCCCTCTTCGACCTGCATCGTGTAGCCCAGCGCGCCCGAGGTGCGCGGCACAATGGTGATCTTCTGCACGGGGGCGGAGTGCGTCTGCATCGCCGCCACGAGCGCGTGGCCGATCTCGTGGTAGGAGACGATCTTCTTCTCCTCGTCGGTCATGATGGCGTTCTTCTTCTGGTAGCCCGCGATGACGACCTCGATGCTTTCCTCAAGGTCTGCCTGCGTGGCAAAGCGGCGGCCGTCGCGCACGGCGCGCAGCGCCGCTTCGTTCACAATGTTTGCAAGCTCCGCGCCGGAAGCGCCGGAGGCCATGCGCGCGATCTTGTTGAAGTCGACGTCCTCGGCGACCTTGATCTTCTTCGCGTGGACCTGCAAAATGGCCTCACGTCCCTTGAGGTCGGGCAGCTCCACCGGCACGCGGCGGTCGAAGCGGCCCGGGCGCGTGAGCGCGGGGTCAAGGGATTCGGGGCGGTTCGTGGCGGCGAGGATGATGACGCCGTTGTTGCCCTCAAAGCCGTCCATTTCGGTAAGCAGTTGGTTCAAGGTCTGCTCGCGCTCGTCGTTGCCGCCGTACTGGCCGCCGCTGCGCTTCTGGCCGATGGCGTCGATCTCGTCGATGAAGACGATGCAGGGGGCCTTTTCCTTGGCCTGCTTGAAGAGGTCACGCACCTTGCTCGCGCCCATGCCGACGAACATTTCGACAAATTCAGAGCCCGACATCGAGAAGAACGGCACGTTCGCCTCGCCGGCGACCGCCTTGGCAAGCATCGTTTTACCGGTTCCCGGAGGGCCGACAAGCAGAATGCCCTTGGGCATCGACGCGCCGATCTCCTGATATTTGCTGGGGTCGTGCAGGTAGTTGACGACCTCGGTGAGGTTCTCCTTGGCCTCGTCCTCGCCCGCGACATCGTCAAACTTGATGCCCTCGGCGGACTTGACGTACACCTTGGCGTTGGACTTGCCCATGTTGAACATCATGGAGTTGCCTCCGCCGCCCATCTTCTCCATCATCTTGCGCGACATATACTGTCCCAGCGCGACAAAGATGATGATGGGCAGCACCCAGGCGAGAATGCTGACAAGCAGCGACGTCTGCTCGATCTCCTCACCCGTGGTGGAGACGCCCGCGTCCAGCAGGCGCTGCACCAAACCGTCGTCAGGCACCATCGCCGTCTTGTAGACGGTCTTTTCATCGCTGCTGGTGAAGAGAATGCGGTTGGACTGCTCCTGGATCTCGACCCGGCCGACCTCGCCCTGCTCTGTCATGGTGACGAAAGTGTTGTAGTCGACGTCCTTGATCTGGTGCTCAGAGATCCACGGCATGGCGATGAAGTTGAAGAGCATCACAAGCAGCATCGCCACAAAGTAGTAGTACAGCAGCGGCTTTTTCGGGGACTTGACTTCGTTCATGAAAATGCGTTCCTCCGATCATTGAAATTTCCGGCAGGAAGTGCATACAAACGGGAAAAACTGAACGTAGCAAAAAGCCGGAGTTTTTGCTACACTGAAAGAAGAGACGGGCGGTCGAAACCGCCCGGAACTTAGATTAGTTTGGAGTATAACACGGGAAAATATCCCTGTCCAGTACCCAAGATAAGAGTTTACAGTTTGGATACAAGGAGGTCACAGTTATGAAAAAAGCGACAAAGGCGGCTATATTCGTCACGGCTGCGGCGGCACTCTACGGCGCGGCGGCCTACGGCGTGACGAGAACGCTGATGGACGTCGCGATGAAGCGCGAAGCGCCCAAGGCGCTCAAAAATAAGGGCAGCGCCCAGCTCACGGGCGAAAAGCGCGACGAGCCCTACCGTGAGGCGCAGCGCGCCGCCGCGAAAAAGCTTGCGTCTTCGGAAACGGAGACAGTGCTGCTCGAAAACCGCGAGGGCTTGACGCTCGTGGGTCATCTTCGTGAATGCGAAAAGGCCAAGCGCCTTGTGATCGCGTTTCACGGCTGGCGCTCAGCGTGGTACCGCGATTTCGGCCTGCTCGCGGACTTTTTAAGCCGCGAGCAGTGCAGCGTGCTCTATGTGGAGCAGCGCGCGCAGAACGAGAGCGAGGGCGACTACATCGGCTTCGGCCTGACCGAGCGCTACGACTGCGTCGACTGGGCAAACTGGGCAGCCGAACGCTTCCCCGGCCTGCCCGTTTACCTTATGGGCGTGTCGCTCGGCGGGGCGACGGTGCTCATGGCCGCAGGCGATATTCTCCCCGCCGCGGTGCACGGCGTGATCGCCGACTCGGCCTACACCTCGCCGCGTGCGATCTGGCAGCACGTGATGGGGAAGAACCTGCATCTTCCTGTCCGCGCAGCAACCGTCATCGCCGATCTTCTGTGCCAGAAGAGACTGAACGCCTCGTCCGGCAGCTACTCCACCGTCGAGGCGCTCAAAAATACCGATGTTCCGATTTTACTGATCCACGGCGAGGACGACCACTTCGTCCCGCTCAAAATGGCGTTTGAAAACCGCGACGCCTGCGCCGCGCCCTGCAAGCTGCTCGTCGTGCCCGGCGCGGACCACGCGATGAGCTACTATATGGGCCGCGGCGCATACGAGGCCGCCGTGCGCGCCTTCTGGGAGCATTTTGACAAGTGAGGGAATCCCTCACTTGTCCGTTTCTTCCGTTTCAAGGCTTGCAAAGCGCTTGGACGGGCGGTAAATCAGCACGGCGCAGAGGATCAGCATCGCCGTCGCGCCAAGGCTGATGGGATAGACCCACATGACGGTCTGGAACGTCATGCTCGTCGGGAAGACGAACTTGACCCACGCGATGCGGATACCGCACACGCCGAGCATCGTCAAAAGTGCGGGCGCGAGCGAAATGCCGAAGCCGCGCAGATACCCGGAGAGTATTTCGTAGATCAGGCAGAAAACATACGCCGGCAGGATCGTCGCAAGGCGAATATAGCCGATGGCAATGACCTCGGGATCGCTGTTGAAAATGGCGAGCAGCGACCTTGCGCTCAGCAGCAGGACAACGACCGAGACAAATGTCGCGATGGCTCCCTCCAAAAAGCTGAGCTGCATCGTCTTCTTGCAGCGCTTGATCTGCCCTGCGCCGTAGTTCTGGCCGACAAAGGTCGTGCAGGCCTGTGAAAACGAGTTGAGCACGTCGTAGGCGAGAATTTCCACATTGAACGCCGCGCTCGACGCCGCGATCGCCACCGTGCCGAGGGTGTTGATGGCCGACTGGATGACGATGTTGGCGAACGAGAACACCGCGCTCTGCACGCCCGCGGGAAGGCCGATGCTCAAAATGCGCTTCAAGCTCGCGCCGTCGATGCGCAGCGCTTTCCGCTCCACGCGCACGCATTTATCCGTGCGCGTCAGGCGGACGTAGAGCAGTGCCGCGCTCACGGCGTTGGCCGCCACCGTGGCGATGGCGACGCCGTTGACCGTCATATGCAGCACAATGACGAAAAAGAGGTTCAGCAGCACGTTCAGCACACCGGAGACCGCGAGCGCCGCGAGCGGCACCTTTGTGTCGCCGATGCTGCGGAAGATCGCGGCCTCAAAGTTGTAGAGCAATATCACCGGCATGCCGAGAAGATAAATGCGCAGATACAAAAGCGCATAGGGGAACACGTCCTCCGGCACATTGAGAATACTCAAAAGCGGCGAGGCGATGAGCTGACCAAGCAGCGCGACCGCCGCGCCGCCGCACACGGCAAACACGATGGCCGTGTGCACCGCGCGCTTGACGGCATTGTCGTCGCGGCAGCCGATGGCGTTCGCGATGACGACGTTCGCGCCGAGCGCGATGCCGATGAAAAGGTTGACGATGAGGCCGATGATCGGGCCGTTTGCGCCCACCGCCGCGACGGCGACTGTGCGCGCATCGCCCGTGAAGTTGCCGACGATGGCGACGTCCGAGGCGTGGAAGAGCTGCTCCAAGATCGCCGTGGCTGCGACCGGCAGGGCAAAGAGCGGCAGCTTATTCCAGATGGAGCCGTGCAGCATGTCGATCTCATGCTTTTTGACTGTAGTTCCCATGATCTCTCTCATTTCTTTCTGTTTTCCGCTTGACCGAGCATCAGTATAGTGCCGCCGCGGCAAAATGGCAAATGTTTTTTGCGTGACCGCCCTGTCAGCATTGACAGGACGGTCGTTTCGCTGTAATATAAGGCCCGCTGACGGCAAATTTCCCAAAAATATGAGGATTTTTTATGGATTATTACCTTTTGACCGATCTGGCCGCGCGCGTCGGCTATCATCTGGCGCTCAGCGGGGCGGAGACGTTCCGCGTCGAAGAGACGATACGCCGCATCATCGGCGCCTACGGCATTGAATGCGAGGCCTTTTCCATCCCCAACTGCGTGATGGTCAGCCTCGAGGCGGCCAACGGCAAGCCTTTGATGGTGATGAAGCGCGTCGACTTTCACGGCAATGACCTCGAGTCGGTGGAAAAGCTCAACGCGCTCTCGCGCCGCATCTGCGCCGAAACGCCTGACCCGAGCGTCGCCGCGCAGTGGCTCGACGAAACGCTCAAGGGGCGGCGGCACTACTCGGTGCCCGTTTATTACCTGGGCAATTTCTGCGCCGCGGCGGGCTTTTGCCCGGTGTTTGGCGGCACGCTGCGCGACAGCCTGTTCGCGGGCCTTCTTGGCCTCATCATCGGCTTTGTCTCGCGCCAGATGGACAGGCGCGAGACGAACCCGTTTTTCAGCACCATCGTCGAGGCGTTCGCCATGGCGGTGCCGGCGTATCTCGCCGCGGGCTTCCATCTGGTCGACTATATCGACTTTGTCATCATCGGCACCTTAATGATCTTGGTCCCCGGCCTTCTCATCACGACCTCCATGCGCGACATCATTTACGGCGATACGAACTCCGGCATCAACCGCATCGTACAGGTGCTTCTCTCGGCGTTCGCCATCGCGCTCGGCACGGCGGCGGCATGGCGCGTCACGTCTGGCGTATACGGGCTGACGGTCGCGTCCGGCTCAGCGAGCTATCCCGCCTGGGCACAGGCCGTGATGATCTTCGTCGCCTGTACGGGCTTTTTCATCCTCTTCAATGTGCACGACTGGGGCAGCATTCTCTGCGCTCTCGGCGGCGTGTTCACATGGATGACGTACCTGCTCTGCCGTGATCTGGGCATGAGCATTTACAGCATGAATTTCTTCGCCGCCGTCGTTTCGGCGCTGTATTCTGAGCTTATGGCGCGCTCGCGCAAATACCCCGTCACGTCGTACCTCGTCATCTCGCTCCTGCCGCTGGTGCCGGGCGCGGGCATTTACTACACGATGAGCCTCGGCCTGGGCGGCGATGTGCAGACCGCGGTGCACAAAGGACTTGAGACCGCGGGCGTCGCGGGCAGCATCGCCGTGGCGATCCTGCTGGTGTCCACGATCTTCCGCCTCGTCACCGCGCAGAACGGGAAAAGCAGAAAGTAGTGTTCGAAAAGTAAAAACTGCCGCCCAAAGGCCCCCTGCTGGTAAGACAGTAAAACTCAAATTTCTTGGAACAGGCATGATCTCGGTCATGCCTGTTCCGCTTTTAGCAGCTCATCCACGGGAATGTAGCCCACAAGGTCGTACTCGATATGTACCTTCTGCCTGCGCTTGCCGCTGGACTTGTCCGGTGCATCTACATAGACCGCCTTCACAAGCTCTCTGAGGGCATAGGGGGTCAGCTCCGTGAGGGTGCTGTTCCTCTTTACCCGCTGAACAAACTGCTCTATATTCTCTGCCTGTTGTTCCTGTTCATGTATTTGCTGTTGCAGATTCTTGACCTCGGCTTTGAGGTCTTTCTGTTCCTCGGTGTAGTTCTTGCTCATCATGGCAAAGCGTTCATCGTCCAGCCGACCGGCTACATTGTCCTCGTAAATGCGGATGAAAAGACGGTCAAGCTCGCCGATTCGCTTCTCAGCCTGTGCCAGCCGCTTCTGATGCCGCCGCAGCGATTCCTCGCTCTGTATACGGAGTTTTTGCTCCATTTCAGAGCGGAAATACGCCTCGTAGCGAGTGACTACCGATATGACCTCCTGAATGTGCTTCCAGACGATTTGTTCCAGCACAACGGCACGGATATAATGTCCGCTGCACTTGTCCTTATTGACACGATGGGTGGAGCAGATGAAGAAGTCCTGCCGCTTTTCAAAATAGCTGGTGGTGGAGTAGTAGAGCTTCTGCTTGCAGTCGCTGCAGAACACCAAGCCGGAGAACATATTGCTCTTGCCCGTTGCCGTTCTGCGGTGCCGCTGCTGCCGAATCTCCTGCACCTTATCAAAGACTTCCAGAGAGATGATCGCCGGGTGGGTGTTATAGAAAATCTTGCGATTTTCCATTGGATTTTCCCGTTGCTTCTTGTCCCAAATGGAGTTGGTGTAGGTCTTGAAATTGACCGTGCAGCCTGTGTACTCCATGTATTCGAGGATGTAAGCAACGGTGCTTTCGTGCCAGCGATACTCGTTCTCCGGGGTCTGATGCGGTGTTTTTCTGCCCTCCCGCTGTTTATAGGCGGTGGGATTCAGCACCTTTTCCTTTTCCAGCAAGGCGGCGATCTGGCTCGGCCCTTTTCCCTCCATGCAGAGCGCAAAGATCCGCTTGACGACCTGTGCAGATTCCTCGTCAATCACCCATTTCTTAGGATCGTCAGAGTCACGCTTATAGCCGTAGGGAACGTTGGTGGTCAAGCGCTCTCCACGCTCCCCCTTTGCCTTGTTGACGGCACGGATTTTGCGGCTGGTATCCTTGGAATACCACTCATTGAACCAGTTCTTGATGCCTGCCATGTCGCTGTCGGTGCTGTTGGGGTCAATGGTGTCGAAGTGGTCGTTGATGGCAATATACCGCACGCCGTACTGAGGAAACGTGTAGTTGATATAAAGCCCTGTCAGCGAGGAATTACGACCGAGTCTTGAAAGGTCTTTCGTAATCACCACTTCCACATGACCGGCTTCAATTTCCGCAAGCATCTTCTGAAAGCCGGGGCGGTTGGAAAAATCCACGCCGCTGTACCCATCATCAATAAAGAACGTCGGGTTCGGAAAGTGCTGAGATTTTGCATACTCCATTAACATGATCTGCTGATGCTGTATGGAGTTCGACGGGTCATCCTTGCCGCCTTTTTCTTTGGTGTCCTCCACGGACAGTCTGCAATAAAGCGCTGTGATTTTGTCGGTTGCCCTTAACATATTGTTGTCCTCCTTCGGTGGGGCAACTGCTTGAACAGGATTGGATTTTTGGTTTATATCAAGAGAAACGTCGTTACTCATCGGCGTCCTCCGTGATACTACTTTTATCATCGGCAGCGTTCTGCTCCATAATGCGTCTGAGCTTCTTGTCGAGGGTTTCCGTTCCCTCATAGCTGCCGGTTACCGTGTATTCCGTGCCGCCATGTTCCTCCACAATTTTGATGTCTGGCAGCCAAAAGGCGGACGGATTTTTCACCACGATGTTGCCCTTTGCATCGAAAGAAAACTCCCTCTTGGGGGCATCGTCGGGGCGCGGCTTGACCTTGGCATACGGGTCAGGATTGGAGAAATGAAACGAGCGGATTTCACCGTCCTCCTCGCCGTTATCAAAATCATCATCGGCAAAAATCTCGTCCAGTTCCTCGTCGGTCAGCTCAATGATCTCATTGTCATTTTCTTTTGGATTCACTTCGTCAAGCCTCCTTCGCTTCGATTCATTTCATTCAAAATTATAGTCGGAGTAGCAAAACGGACGAACGCCGTCAATGGTTAAGATGAACGGCTGCGCCGCCATTGACAGCGCCCGTCCGTTTCGCTTTTTGGCAGACAAGGCGGCGGTTGCCGCCGATTTCCATTTAAGGAAATGGCGCTTGCTATTATGAAGAACAGAGAATAGCAAGCACAGCAAGTGTATGTACACTTGCGAAATCCGGCGTGGCACGACCGGGATTTCCTTGCAGAATAGCAAGCAAATCCGGTGAGTACCCACACCGGAGCTTGCCATTCTGGCAAGCAATGCACGGCGGTACCCACTCGTGCGTTTTGCAAAATTTCAGCCTTGCTGACCTTTTGCAAAATCTTGTTGGGAAACATCCCAAACCCTTTAACGATTTCTAAGAAATTGGCTACGCTCCTGCGGAGCTGAATATCAATCTATCTTCGGAAAGTGAGTCATGGATTTTTGGGTTCACGGCGTTCAGGCAAATCCGGTTTTGCTGCATATCCGTCGATCGCCATTTTCCGAAGGTAAGCGCTCATATTCTCTATACCAAGCTGCGCCATCCTCGCCTTTATCAAGCTGAGTTCTTTTTCATCTACGAAGAATTTGACCTGTATCGGTCGCTTACGATTCCTGTTGTCTGGCATTGAGCGATCTCCGTTCTTTTACAGTTCAATCTGTTCGGGAAATGCTTCTTTTCGCATGATACCCCACATCTTGTCGATATAAGATAGCGTGTAAAAATTCTCATAGTAATGATAGTAGAAGGCACCTTTTAGCGTCATTTCATAAGTGCCGTTGTGTTCCTTGACAAGCCCTAATTGTTTGGCAACCCAAAGCTCGAATCCATACATTTTTTTCAATGACACACCAAAGAATTTTTCAAAATCTTCGGCAGTTACTCTCGTGCTGTATGCTGTCCAAAATAGCCAATAAACCATCCGTTGCCGCTTGGTAAAGCGAATTGTCAATGATGTGGCGAGGTTCCCGGAACGAATTCTTTCACAGTAGGAATCTACATCAAAAGTATTGATTTTGAATTGCTCTTTGAATAGACTCGTAGCAGAGCAACCGAATCCGAGGAAATTATCTCTGGTCATGGATGAGTAGTTTGCATCCGTTCCACTTGAGAAAGTCCAGATAGAATTTCGAGAGTATCCTTTTCCTAAACAGTATTGAGTAATGGCATCCAGCAACTCTCGTTTATCTTTTTTAGGCATTGCAGTAACGGGACTTTCTGTAAAAGTGAAATCAATGAATGGGTATATGGCAACGTGATTTGCCCCCAATAAAAAAGCGGTATCAATATCCGACTTCAAATCATCGTAGGTTTGTCCAGGCAGCGCAAAGATAAAGTCCATGGAAACAGTTTCAAAAGAAACGGCAGACAACGCAGACATCATTTCTGCGGTATCAATTTTCTTTCTGCCAAGAATCTTCTGATACTTATCGCAGAATGATTGAATGCCGATGCTGATTTTTGTTACACCTGCATCTTTCAACATTTGCAGCGTTTCCACATTCACATTATCGGGATGAAGTTCCAGTCCAATCCCCTCTGTGATAATAAAGTGCTCACTCAATGCATTAACGATTTCTTTTATACGGTTGGCTGCGAGTGCAGGTGTCCCACCACCGAAGTATAGGCTGGTTGCTTTTCTATGCTCCGCATGTTGGCTGCCCACAATGTGTATTTCTTGAATCAAAGAATCTATGTACCTATCACACAATTCAGCAGAATACCGCACTTTGCAATAAGGGCAAAAGTTGCAGATACTTTTGCAAAAAGGGATATGAACATACAGCCCAAGGTTTTCACATTCTGCATACGGCAATATCTGGTCATATCCATTTTTGAACGTAAATGGCTTCGCTGTCCGTGTAAGCCACATTCTCGTTAAACCTGTAATGAAGCTCATATTACTCCTAAATATACTTCAAGTATGTATGAAGCATCTCAATGATTATTTTGGGATTGCCTCTGAACAGAAGCGTATATTCAGCAACAAAAAAGTATCCGCATTGGTCGCAAAGGCCAGGAACATCTATACAGCGCCCGCAAGTAGACAACTTTCCGTTTTCCATCACTACGCACTGATGGCAAGGCGTAGGAAAACGATTTTCAATAAGATATGGAAACGCACTTTTTAGGTTGAATACAGGTGCGCCTTCTTTCATCATTTGAGTTATCGTATCACAGCACTTGGCTTTTTCCTCTTTAGTCAGAGCTAATTTTTTTGTGTCAGGATATGGTGTATGGAAATTGAATGATACTGCACGGACATTTTTAGTGTCACGAGCCGTTAGACAGACATCTCGTACATGATCTTTGTTGATTTGATTGATTGCCATATAGAAACAGATATTGTCTGCGGTAGCATTGCTGATGTTCTTCATGATAGTGTCGTAGGTGTCACCACGAACTTCATTATGGCGCTGCTTATCTCCGTCCAAGCTCAAAAGAATCAAATCTGCTTCTGGGAGATCAATGGGAAACGTTCCGTTCGTAACTACGTTGACGATGAGAAAACCCATGTTCTTTGCTTCTATAACCAAATCTCTGAGAGTGCGTTCGCCATCTTTCCAAAGAAATGTTTCGCCACCGCAGAAGAACAAAATGCGAACTCCCATGTCATATAGCCGCTGCATTTCTTGCCAGATCTGTTCATATGGATGGACGATTGCTGTAATATTGTTGACGGAACAGTGCTTGCAATGCAAATTGCATTTGTCTGTTAGGATTACAGTTCCAAGGATTGGTGATTTCTTTCTAAGCAGAATCGTCTTTACGCCAAAAGCAGCGAAGTGAAAAAAGGATGATAGCTTCATTTTTCCTCCATAGCTCTAATTGGGTATCCCTGAATAGTGTGTACACATTATATTATACTCATTTTCTTCTGCTTTTTCAAGATAATGTGGCATATTTCAGAGAATTAGTATAATCGGTTTATTCGCTCCGTTTGGGTCACTTTTCCTGCATGTAAAATAGTGATGCTTATTCAAGCAAAAATTTATGCTGCTATGTATAATGACTTCATCGTAAAGTGATTCTCTGATCCGTATAATCAATATGTTGAAATGTGGCCTTTTTCATGTTTCAAACTTAATCTATGTGAATAAATGAAGCCAGATATGCTCACTTTTGAACAAAGCCACACAGAGGGGAAAACAAGCAATTTTCAACCCTCAGATGTACAAAAACAGGCAGCACCCAACCGAAGCTGAGTGCCGCCTGTTTTGTTGTCCAATCCTGCTTAGCAGATGCCGATTTTGTAGTTTTCTCAAATTAC
>ENA-UEOR01000476-UEOR01000476.1-human-gut-metagenome-genome-assembly--contig:-NODE-476-length-24210-cov-21.894543_pt1 | contig 24210 bp, 16 predicted proteins | sample MGYA00242887_ERZ507890 | MGnify/ENA primary metagenome ERZ507890 (study PRJEB26167, sample SAMN06115431) | human gut metagenome | host: Homo sapiens | place: China:Guizhou | collected 2014-10-21...
AAACGGGCTCTGCTCCGCTGTAAGGCTTTGGGTGCCAATGTTAAAGATACCAAATACTCACTGCAAAACCAGTGCATCGTTTTTGCAGTGCCGCTGCAACATAGATGCAGTGCCACTGCAACTGTTTTGCAGTGCTACTGCAACGCCTTTGCAGTGTTACTGCAAAAGATGTGCAGTAGGTTTGCAGTGAGGGCTTGTGATGAAAAAGCCATGGGCGTGCTTTCTTTTTTGCGGAATATGTGCTATCTTTGTCATACTTGTAATTTAAACAGTAGCAGCTATGGAATTGAGTGGCAGACGCTATCCGATAGGGATACAGAATTTTGAGCAACTGCGTACGCGGAATTGTGTGTATGTGGATAAGACGGAGCTGGTGTACAAATTGGTGAATACAGACCAAATTTATTTCTTCAGCCGCCCCCGTCGGTTTGGCAAAAGCTTGCTCGTGTCTACGCTGGAGGCCTATTTCCAGGGGAAAAAGGAACTTTTCGAAGGGCTGGCTATGGAACGTCTGGAGCAGGAATGGGAGGTTTGCCCGGTGCTGCACGTTGATTTCAGCTTGACGAAATATACTGAGCTGCGTGACTTGACGGGGCAATTGAATTTGTTTTTATCTCGTTGGGAAGAAATTTACGGAAAAAAGGAAGAGGAAGAGGGGGCGGCAGAGCGTCTGCAAGGCATCATCCTGCGTGCCTACGCCAAGACCGGAAAGCCGGTTGTAGTGCTGATTGACGAGTACGATGCTCCTCTGCTTGACAGTAATTCCGATGCCCTTTTGCAACAACAGCTTCGCAACGAGATGCGCAAGTTCTTCAGTCCTCTCAAGGGGCTGGGGCAATATCTCCGTTTTCTTTTTATCACGGGTATCAGCAAGTTCAGCCAGCTGAGCATCTTCAGCGAACTGAACAATTTGCAAAATATCAGTATGCGCGATGACTTCAGTGCCCTCTGCGGCATCACCGAGGAGGAACTGCTGACGCAGTTGAAACCCGATATTGAGCGGATGGCCGAGGCTAATGATGAGACTTACGAGGAGGCATGCTTGCATTTGAAGCGGCAATATGACGGTTATCATTTCAGTAAGGCTTGTGCGGATATTTACAACCCGTTCAGCCTGTTCAATGCTTTCAATTCCAAAGAATACAAGAACTATTGGTTCTCCACGGGCACGCCTACTTTCCTGATAGATATTCTGCGCCATGCAGACTTCGATGTGCGTGCGCTGGAAGGTGTTGAGGCTACCGATGAGCAGTTTGATGCGCCTACGGAACAGATAACGAGTCCCATCCCGGTGCTCTACCAGAGCGGTTATCTGACCATTAAGGGCTATGACCGTAATTTCCAAATCTATCGTTTGGCCTATCCCAACGGTGAGGTCCGTAAAGGGTTCATTGAATCCCTGCTTCCCTCTTACGTGCACTTGCCTGCCCAGAACAACACCTTCTACGTCGTCTCTTTCCTTCGCGACTTGATGAAGGGTGATGTGGAGAGCTGCCTGGAGCGTACCCGTTCCTTCTTTGCCTCCATTCCCAATGATTTGGAGAACAAGACCGAAAAGCATTATCAGACCATTTTCTATTTGCTGTTCCGGTTGATGGGGCAATATGTGGAGTCGGAAGTGAAGAGTTCCGTAGGCCGTGCGGATGTGGTGGTGCAGTTGCAGGATGTCGTTTATGTCTTCGAGTTCAAATACGACGGTACCCCGGAAGAGGCGTTGGCTCAGATTGACAGCAAGCAGTATGCCATCCCTTACCGGGCGGACGGCAGGCGTGTGGTCAAGATTGGTGTGAATTTTGACAGTGCCACGCGGACGATTGGCGGGTGGAAAATAGCTAAAGCGGATTAGAAGAAGAAATTGTTTTGATTTTATTTCCTTCTTTCTCAAGTCATTTTCTTTTTTCTTTATATTATTGTTTTAACTTTGGCGCTATTAAGCAGATGCCTTTTCGAGTGCATGGGCAGAAATGAATAAGATACAGAAGTGAAAAAGAAGATGAAACGTTGTAATAAGATTACTGTAATATGGACATGTGCCATTGTAGTAGTGGCACTGTTTTGGGGAGTGGCATTGTATAATAATGCCCGGAAGGGACAAACTGTGGTCAAAGAGGTCGCGTTGCAAACTCTGCAGAAGGTTGCGGAGCAGGTGGTGAATCGGGAGTTTGATAAGCTGAGGGTGTATCATGTCTCTTGGGATAATAATGGAACAAAACAGACCAAGAGACAAGTAATAACAGAAGAAGGCGAATTTGAAGTGACGATAGATTCGCTGAAAGAGGCACAAGGGTTATATTTGTTGGAAGTTGTAGGATATAAAGCCGATATTCTGAATTGCTATGGGAAATTTCCATTGGAAAAGATTAGGTCTGAATGGCAAGAGGAAATGGATGCGCGGTACCGTGGCACAGTGTGTGTGCTTTCTTTGAAGATTACCCCATTGGGGAAAGATGTTTTTCAAGAAACATTTGCTGGAAATGAAACAATTTGTACTTCACAAAACAATTTGGGTACCTACTATCTGGACAACATGTATACGATGAGTCTGACTGCATACATGCAACCCGTTTTTTTGTATTGCATTGATTGGAAAGATAATGTACTGCTGATACTATCCTGCTTTTTGTGTATTTTACTGTTCGGATTGTTTTTTTATGTAAGGATTCAACTACATAAAAAGGAAAAGGCAACCGATGTATCGGAGAAGAACATCTACCTAATCGGAGAATCCAGTTTCGATGCCATAAACCATACTCTAACCAATAAAGAAGAAGTGAAATTTTGCCCTCCCCAAGCCGCAAAACTATTGCTTGCTTTTATAGCTACATCCGATTATTTCCTGACGTACGATGAAATAGCTGTAGTTTGCTGTTGGACCTTATCTGATACGGGATTGAAAGAACGTCGCAGAAAAGCAATTAACTCATTGCGCAAACTATTTGAAACGGATAAATCTGTCAAAATACTCGCTGTATCAGAAAAGCAGGGGTATCAAATTGTTATCTCTAAGTAGCTGAAATGTTAACCAAATAGGTGTTAAGGGGCGTGAAATTTTTTTCACGCCCCTTTTTGGTATGTTTGTTTATTATTTAGTTGCTGTTTTCCAATTTTTCCTTTTACCTTTATTGGCATAACAAAAAACAAAAATGCTATGAAACGCAAAATGAAGTTATTGGGAATTTTGGTTGTTAGTGCCATCGCGATTTTAGGTTATGCTGAAACTACTCATTCAGAAAGCTTGGATAATTTATTGTTGGAGAATATAGAGGCATTGGCGGCCGGTGAGACAGGATCTGGTGGTGCGTGTGTCGGAAGAGGTTCAGTTGTTTGTCCGCTTACCAAGGAAGGAGTCGAACATGTGCACATTTATTATAGCATGCCTCATTAGCTTGTCCGCACTATCCCTTTCCTCTTGTACGCAGAAAAAAGTAGCAACTTCTGTTGCCTACATGGATTTTCCGCAAACAATCGAGCTGAAAGCGAGGGTGCAGCCATTGGACACCGCTTTGTTCCGTTATCCGTTCCGCGTTCGGGTGCAGGGTGATAAGGCTGTGGTAATGGATTTGCATGGCACGGACTACTTTTGCCATGTTTTCCACTATCCGGGTTTCCGCTATTTTGCTTCGTTCGGCAAGCGGGGCGAGGCTCCCGAAGAGATGCTTTCTGCTGAAAATATCCGATGGCATGGTCAATCTCTGTGGGGACTTGATGCTGGTAAGTCCGTATTGACCAAGTATGATTTTACTTCGTCGGGTTGCTCAATCGTTCCTCAGAAAGTGATAAATATGGATGCTGACATGCTTCGCGTTTTAGACTTTGTGATGGTTGACGACTTTACCTTCATTGTTCCGGACGGATCTGGCAGTAGCCGCTTTTGCTGGGTAAACTATCAAGGGAAATTATTGCGCAGAACCGGTCAAATACCGTCAGCCAACGCGGAGGCTTTACAGAATGCCCGTCCTGCATTGGCTCAGGCATGGCGTAGCTTCATCGACTATAATCCCCGAAATGGAGTGCTGGCAGCAGTTACCCAGTTGGGCGAAGTACTTGAAGTCTTTAATTTGAAAGATAGTACGCATGTGGTACGCATTGGTCCGCACGGTGAACCGGAGTTTAAGATTTCTCAGGGTTATGGTATTCCTACGGGTATCATGGGATTTAGCGATGTCCAAGTGGCAGACAGTGCTATCTATGCGGTTTTTCATGGGCGCTCTTTTAAGGAAATTGCGCAAAATGTACAGCAAGGTGTCTATTTGCCGGATGGAGGACGGTATATCTATGTTTTTAGTCTGACCGGCGAACCTCTCTGCAGGTATGTGTTAGATCATTATGTTTATGGCATATCGGTAGATGAACAAAAAGGAATAATCTTGGCAACGGATGTGAATAAAGATGATCCGATAATAGAGTATAGTATGAAATAAAGTAAACTATAATATGGATGGAGAGGAACGGACGGTTCACGTTTGGTTGGTGCATCTCGTACCGTCCGTTCCATAACCCACCAAGAAAGGAGGTCGAGGCAAAGATAGTAATTTGAATTGAAAACAGAGTGTGTTTTCTGCCATTTCGATAGGTATGGCAAGAAAAGAGTTCTCCAAGATTTTTATATCTTGATTCTGGTACGCAAGCATTATGCTTGTGGTAAATGATAAAAAAAGAATAATCTTATACTAATAAAACTGAAGAGTAGTATGAAGAAAATGATTAAGATAGCTTTTGTTGCAGCATTTGCAGCGATTGCAGGATATGGAGTTTATGCAAATCAGAAAACAGATGTTATGTCTGATTTGGCATTGGCTAATATAGAAGCATTAGCAGATGGTGGTGAAGGTTCTGGTGATTGTTATGGTTGTGCTATATATGCAATTGGTATCTGTAAAGATTGGGGATGGGGTGGATGTAAAGGACAATCGCTTATACACTATGTTTAATTAATAAATATAAATCAAGAAATAGTATGAAAAAATATTAATATTGTTTGTTGTTCTGTTTTCTTTAATCAGTGTAGAAAGATTGCATACTGTAGAAGATACTGAGCAGATATGTGAGTTGCTGTTAAAGAATGTAGATGCTATGGCGTCTGGTGCAGAGATTATAATAGGTCCATTTTGTATTCAAACAGATCGTACATGTTTTGTAGATTATGATGGCTTTTTTGTAAGAGGGTATCGTCAGTATTTCTAGTAATTCATTTTATTGGATAAATACAGAAAGTAATTCAGGAGAACTCTTCTTTGTTATTCAAAATAAAAGACAACGAAGAAGAGAATTCTCTTGATTATATGTTAATATACTAATATTTTTTTATTCTTTATTATGAAATATTTATTGGTTCTAATTTTAGTAGTTTCATTTTCATCATGTACAAATTATGATGAAAAAATGAGAAAATTTGATGCTTCATTTACAAAGATGCGTAAAATTACTTCTGCGAATGTCTTAAATCATGAATTAATTTTAGGGAGACCATATATTATTCATTATGCTGATTCATCGGTTGTTATCTATGATGATATAAATGATAGTATATTTACATTAATAGATTTAAGAGATAATAATTCTGTATATCATTTTGGAAAAAGAGGGGAAGGTAATAATGAATTCCTTCAGGTTTTTTCTTTGTGCTCTTTGTATGGAGATTCGTTAATTGGGGTATATGATGTTTATAAGCGGAACCTAGTGGAAATGAATCTACGGCAAATTAAACAAGGAAACATTCAATTTCCAGTGTTGATGCAGGATAGTCTGATGAGCTTAAATATATGCCCAACTCAATATGATACATATTTAGGATTAGGGTTTTATGAAAATAATATGTTTAGTCTTACTGGTAAGCATATTGGAAGTAGGTATTACTACGAGTATCCTTATCGTGATAAACAAGAAAAAGAAGTTAAAAATCGTTTAAGAGGAATGGCTTATCAAGGAACGTTATCTTCTAATAAATCATTGAATCGATTTGTCTTTGCTATAGGGTCAGCACCTATATTTTCATTGTATTCTGTAAATAAAGATAATATAGATAAATCATTTGAATTTGTAGGAGGATACCCTGAATATAAAACAGAAGATACAGGTACAACTAGGTCGGCCCCAATGAGTGTAGCTAATAAAATGGCTTTTATTAAAGCTTATGCTACAGAGAAGTATGTTTATCTACTGTATTCAGGAAATAGTTATAAGGAAGTTGGTGTAAAGGCTTTTAATGGAAAAATTATTTATCAGCTAGCTTGGGATGCCACTCCTATATGTAAGTTTGTCTTAGATTTTCCAATTATGAATTTTTGTGTATCAGATTCAGATGATACAATATATGCTTTAATGGATAAAGAGGAAGTAGAATTGGTTAAATATTCGTTGAATTTGTAGTTATGAATCGTATTTTATATATTTCTCTGTCAGTTATACTATTTATTTCTTGTGGAAATAAGGATCGAGAAATACTCGTAAAGTTAATGCAAGAGTGGAAAGGACGTGAAATATTGTATCCTAATGATATGCATTTTTTTATGCAAGGTCGAGATACTTTGAATGCAGATTCCATATGTATGTATAAGATAATAACCTATATAGATTCGATAGGTTGTATGAGTTGTAAATTGGGTTTATCACAATGGCAAGATTTTGCAGTAAATGTTGATTCTATATTTCCGAATACTGTGCATTTTCAGTTTGTTTTTCAGCCATAAAGCTTAATGAAATACGGCTTTTGTTAAAGAGAGAACGGTTTAATCATTCGGTATATATAGATAAAAATAATAAGTTTAATAAATTGAATAAATTTCCTTCTAATATGAATTTTCAAACTTTTTTGTTAGATAGAAATAATAGGGTTATTGCTATTGGTAATCCAATTTATAATCCTAAAGTGAAAGAACTCTATCTGAAGATTATTAAAGGTGAGAAGATAGAACGAAGAGATGAAAGTAAAGTGATAAAAACAGAAGTGGATGCCAGCAATATATCTGTTTCGCTGGGTCGTTTTGATTGGCAGGAGGAACAAAAAGCAACTTTTATATTGAAGAATGTGGGTGACAAACCATTGGTTATACAAGATGTTGCCACTTCTTGTGGTTGTACTACCGTAGCTTATTCAAAGGAACCGGCATTACCGGGTAAGGAAATAGCTTTGGAAGTGGTTTATAAAGCCGAACATCCGGAGCACTTCGACAAGACGATAACGGTATATTGCAATACAGAAAATTCTCCGTTGGTTTTGAAGATTAGTGGGGATGCAAAATAACTGATTGATGGGATGAAGGAGCGGCTGCAATTGAAAAAATGGTTGAATGGAATAACAAACGTATTATTCTGTCTGTGCCTGCTTGTTGTGATACTGATAGTATTGCAGGTGTTTGTGGTGACCTCCTTCAAGATACCGTCGGACTCGATGGAACCGTCGTTGCTGGCGGGTGATTGTATTCTGGTGGATAAATGTTCGGGTGGAGCACGCCTATTCAATGTGCTTGATGCCGTGGAGAAAAAGGAGGTGAAGATACAACGTATGTCCGGATGGAGAAATTATCAGCGGAATGATGTGTTGGTGTTCAATTTTCCTTATCCGGGCAGGTGGGACAGCATTGCGCTGGACGTGATGTTGTATTACGTGAAGCGCTGTATCGCCATGCCGGGGGATACGTTGGAGATAAGGAATACGCATTATCGTGTGTCCGGATTTGATGGTATCGCAGGAAATGTGCAGGCGCAGGAGGAATTGGATGAATTGATATCTTCGGGAATGACGGAGGAGCGGGGCCTTGTTCTTAAGAGCTTTCCCGATGGTGGCTGTAATGGGTGGACTATCAGCGAGTTTGGGCCTCTTTATATACCGGCCAAAGGCAGCGTGGTAGGAATGAATCCGGAAACACGGTTGCTGTATCGGAACGTGATAGAGTGGGAACAGAAAAAGAAACTGACATTGCATGGAGATTCGGTTCTGCTGGGGGACAGTGTGATACACAATTACCGCTTCTGTGAGAACTATTATTTCGTTTCGGGTGACAAGATGGTGAATTCAAAAGATTCCCGCTACTGGGGATTACTGCCGGAACCATTTATAGTGGGAAGGGCATGGCTGGTATGGAAGTCCGTCAGCCCGAATACTGGAAAAATGAGATGGAAACGTATCTTTAAAAGAATAGACTAAGATGAAAGTTCTGTTTAAATTGCTCTGGATATTATTGATTGCCGGGATATTGGAGGCTTGCAATGCTTCCGGCAGATTGGAGTACGCACTGGAGTGTGCTGCAACCAACAAAGGCGAACTGGAAAAGGTACTGGAATATTATAAAGATGAGCCTGAAAAATATAAAGCCGCTTGTTTCTTGATAGAAAATATGCCTTATCACTATGCCCTTGAAGGTGAAGAACTGGATTCTTTGAAAACAGTGCTGGCTTCGGCAGATGCTTATGGGGTGATGCTGAAGGATACTGCCGTACCGGATTGGGATTATTATACCCCTTCCGGATTGCAGAGAAAACCGGATGTACTGAATATAAGGGCTGAATTCTTGATAAATAACATTGATTTGGCTTTTGATGGTTGGAAAAAGCGTCCGTGGAATGCTTCCCTTTCTTTTGCAGATTTCTGTGAATGGCTGCTTCCCTATCGTATCGGAAATGAGACTCCGGACAACTGGCGGCAGATATACCATGACCGTTATTCCTTTTTGCTGGACGAGGTTTATACGGGTATCGATGTAGTGGAGGCGATTAGCGTAGTTTGGGAGTATTTGCAGAAGGAAGACCCTTACCGGTTTACATGGGTCTTTAACTATCCGCATTTGGGAGGAGAGTACCTGCTGCATAATCGTATCGGCAAGTGTCAGGATGCTTGTGATTTTATGATTTATGTGATGCGGGCCATCGGCGTCCCGGTAGCCTATGATTTCTATACTTTCAATGCGGAAACACGGAAAGGGCATGTGTGGAATGTGGTGAGGGATGTAACGGGTGTCTGCCTTCCTTTTACTTTCCCTTCCCGGAAGCCGGAACGGGGAAGTTTCTATATTGACAGTCGGCGCCCGAGCGTGGTTTACCGCCGGTGTTTTGGCAGACAATGGGACATGGATGGCGATTTTATGCGGAACCGGTCCGTACCGGCTGCTTTTAAGGATGTGTTTGCAAGAAAAGTGTCGGATAATTATTTTGATTCGAATCTGGAACTGCCGGTAGAAGGGATGGACGGGAATTATGTTTATGTGGGGTTGTTCAGTGCTTATGGGTGGCGGGGAATAGATTTTACTAAGGTAGAAAGTGGAAAAGCGCTTTTCAGGAATTTGGCTTCGAGGCAGGTTTATATATTGTTGGCATTCGCAAACGGGCAGTATCGCCCTATTGGAAATCCTTTTTATTTTGATGGCAAGGATATACATCCTTATGTTGCAGATACCTCCAAGTGCTATTCTGCTGAATTGTATCGGAAATACCCTCTTTCGGAACGTATCAGGAATTATATGGGAGGGATAAAAGACGGGCATTTTGAGGCGGCTTGTGATAAGGATTTTAAAAATGCGGAGTTGTTGTGTACTGTGAAAGATACGCCCGGTATCAATTATAATCACGTTATTCTTGAGAAACCGGTAAGGGGTCGCTATGCCCGTTTTTGTTCTTCGGCAGAGGGATATGCGGAAGTTGCCGAAATGCATTTTTATAAAGGAGAGGAAGAAATTGTCCCTATAGACAGTTGGGGAGATGCTCCGGCTACAGTGGGTACTTTTGCCCATCAGGTCCATGATAATGAGCCGTTGTCGTATTTCATTTCATCAAAACCCGGTGCAAGTGTAACGGTGGATTTTGGAAAGGTTGTTACTATAGACAATTTTATGTATATGCCCCGTAACGATGATAACTTTGTCAGGATAGGGGATTGTTATGAACTCTTCTATTGGGGAGAGGGCTGTTGGAACTCATTGGGGAAGAAAATGGCAGAAAAACCTTTTCTGCCATATGACGGGATACCATCGGGAGCTTTGCTCTATTTGCATGACAGTACCCGTGGAGAAGAAGAACTGATATTTCATATGGAAGATGGTAAGCAGGTATTTGTATCGGATTGTAAGGATTGATTGGATTGTCTTTCAGATTGGAATAGAAAAAAATGGAATAGTGATATGAAACATTGGTGTGTATGGGTATGGTTTACAGCAGGTCTGTTTATGGCTTGTTCTTCGGAAAATCAGTGGTTGGACACAGCTTTGAATCTTGCCGGTGATAACCGTGCGGAGTTGCAAAAGGTACTGGACCGTTACAAGGAAGAGGACGGTGACAAATATCGTGCTGCTTGTTTTCTGATAGAGAATATGCCTTTTCATGGTGCTTACGAGGGAAAGGCCTTGGAGAATTACAGGAAGTATTTCAGTGAATACGTTTCATTTCCTTATTCCAGGCATGTGCAAGAGTTGATTGATTCCTTGAAAAGAGCAGATGGAGAATTTTCTATAAATCAATTGACTTATAAGAGGGACATTATGACGGTGGATTCCGCTTTTTTGGTCAATCATATAGAATGGGCATTCAAAGTCTGGCGGGAGCAACCTTGGGGAAAGCATGTTGATTTTGATACTTTCTGCGAATATATATTGCCTTATAGAATAGGGGATGAGCCGCTTTCTCTCTGGCGCAAAGAAATTTATGAGTGCTATAGCCCGATTTTGGATGAATTCAGGAAGACAGATGAGGCTGATAATCCTAAGGTTGCCGCCCAGTTGTTGATGGATACGTTGCGGAAAGCGAACTACCGGAATACGGCTCTTTTTCCGGTGGGGCCTCATTTGGGACCGGATGTACTGAAATGGCATACGGGCAGTTGCCGAGAGTTTACGGATGCCATGATATATGTGTTGCGGGCATTGGGCATTCCGTGCGGAGTAGATAGGGTGATGGTATTAGGAGACAACAATGCCTCTCATTTCTGGAATTTTGTTTTGGATAAGGAAGGAAAGACATACATTGCAAATCTTCCTTATGAAGAAGTATGGAGCAAAGCGGAAGAATATAGCATTTCGAGGGGAAAAATGTACCGGGCAACCTATAGTATTGATAAGGAGGCGGTACGGAAACTGGGGAAATATTCCGATGTTTACCCGGCATTCCGACGTCCGTTCTTCCGCGATGTCACTGCACTTTATACCGGTAGCAGGAATTGGACTGTAGCTCTTCCGGATTCTTTGCTTTCCGGACAGTTTCGTGAGGGGGATATGGTGTATTTGTGCCTTGCCAACAGACTACAATGGCAACCTATAGGATATACTTTCTTTAAGAAGGGGGAGGCTCGTTTTGAGGATGTGGGAGGCGGGGCGGTCTTTACGCTGGCTGCCTGGAACGGAAAGGAATACGCTGCAGTATCTTCTCCTTTTCTTCTGGAGCGTGAAACCGGAAAGATACGGTTCATTGTTCCGGAAGCTGAAAAGCAGGAATTGGTCTTGTATAGGAAGTGCCATCTTACTTTGAGTGTTCTTTTCAATGACCGGATGATTGGGGGAGTAGTGGAAGGAAGCGACCGGGCAGACTTTGGGTGGAAGGATACTCTACTTTTGATAAAGGAGGCTCCGTATCGGCTATATACTGTGGCCCGGTTGAAGTCTGATAAACCGTATCGGTATATGCGCTATAAGGGTGCTGACGGATGTTTCTGTAATATCTCGGAACTGGCTTTTTATGAGAATACGGAAGATACCATACCTCTATATGGGGAAATCATAGGTACTCCGGGAAGTTTTGAAGACAATACACATGAATATTTGAACGCATTTGACGGTAATCCGGATACTTCATTTGATTATATACATCCGGATGGAGGATGGACCGGGATGGACTTTGGAAGTCCCCATCGTGTGGAGAAGGTGGTGTATACTCCTCGTAATGAGGTGAATTTTATTTATAAAGGTAATTTGTATGAATTGTTTTATTGGGGTGGAGGAAAATGGAATTCTGTCGGGCGGCAAATGGCTGTGTCAGATTCTATTGTCTATTCAGGGTTTCAAGGTGCTTTATTTTATCTGAAGAATCACACAGCCGGTAAAGATGAACGGATTTTTGAATATAAAGACGGGAAACAAATCTTTTGGTGAATTATAGAATACTATTGAATATTTGATAGATAGAATGAATAATGTACGTAATCTATTGACTGGAAGTTTGGTCTACATTGCTTGTATAGTTTTATTGTCTTTGGCATGTAACGTTTCTTCCGGACTTCCTGTAGCTGATGTTATAGGGCAATGGCTCTATTTCGATAAAAGTGCATTGGTAGTTGCAGGATGTCTGTTGATGGCTGGATTGATGATGGAAAAAAGGTATTTTCTTTTTATACCGGTTTCGTGGGTATTGGTAATGCTGGGGGGCATTGAGGCTGTTTGGGGATTGAGTCAGCTTTATGGTTATGCTGTGTCCAACCATTCCTTGTATGTATTGACAGGTTCTTTCTTCAATCCGGGGCCTTATTCCGGCTATTTGGCCATGATACTTCCGGTCTGTCTGTATCAATGGCTGACCAAGAGGGGGGAGATTCTCTGCTCTGACCGGAATGATGGAAGAAGATGGGAAAAGGTGATGGATAAGGCTGGAACTATGGTCACTGGTGGTGTGATGCTGCTTATCCTTTGTGTGCTTCCGGCAGGAATGAGCCGTTCGGCATGGTTGGCGGCAGGAGTTTCCTGTCTGTGTGTATATGCTTGGCATATGGATTGGACGGATAAGTTCAGATTATTATGGCAGCAGCAAAGGCAGCGTGTGGTGATGGTAGTGGTCGGTGGATTCTGTGTCTTGCTATTGGCGGGCTATTTACTGTTTGTCTTGAAACCCGATTCTGCACGTGGCCGTCTTTTCATGTGGAAGATAACTTGTCGTGCCATTGCAGAAAAGCCGTTGACCGGATATGGGATTCATAATTTCGCAGCAGCCTATGGAAATGCGCAGGAAACTTATTTTGCAGCAGGTGATTATGAACCGTGGGAGGAACGTGTGGCGGGAAGTCCGGAATATGCATTCAATGAATATCTGCAGGCTGCGGTCGAACTGGGCATTCCTTTGGCGGTATGTCTATTGGTTGTGGTCGTGCTGTGTTTGTATAGGGGAGTCCGTAAAGGACGTTATGGTATCTGTGGGGCTATTCTTTCTTTGATGATATTCTCTTTTTCCTCCTATCCGCTACAACTTCCGGTATTTATCGTTACATTTGGAGGATTGCTTGTGGCGTGCTTGTCCGGTGCCGACCGTTGGCAATGGTTGGGGCTGGCTGTATCAGTAGGCATCATTGGCGGTTTTCGCCTGAAGAATGACTTGCAAGTGGAGCAGGCCTGTCGGGAGTGGATGAATGCGCGGGTGCTGTATAATGCAGGTGCGTATCAATCGGCAGAGAAAGAGTACGGGCGCCTTTATCCTCTGTTGAGGGACCGGGCATCTTTCTTGTTCGAATATGGGCATGGATTGCACAAGCAGCAGCAGTTCAGTAAATCCAACCGTATTTTGAAAGAAGCTTTACAGCGTAGTTGTGACCCCATGATACTGAATGTGATAGGCAAGAACTATCAGCAGATGGGTGATTGCTTGTCAGCGGAAGACTGGTTTATCCGTTCCACCCATCGTTTGCCGGGACGTATTTATCCCTATTATCTGCTTGCGAAGCTTTATGCGGAACCAAGCTTCAGGCAACCGGACAAGTTTGAAAAAATGAAGTGGATGGTATTGACGAAAGAGCCGAAAGTGCATTCTACGGCAATACGACAGATGAGGGAGGAAATAAAAAAGATTCAGCTTATTTTTGTCCATATTAAAAAAGATGAATAAAAACGGAAAGTGTTAATAATGAGTGAACTAATTGCTAAAGTGCTATGAAAAAAGTGTCCACATGCAAATATCGGTTCGTTTTTTTGAAACGATTAATTTTATCAATTTATAATTGAGTATGAATATGAAGACACAGAACTATCGATACCTGCTATGCATGGCCGTTGCCCTGCTTGCCGCCTGCTCCGATGCCGGAAAGGGAAAAGAGTCCGAGGAAGGGGTGGCAACCGTCCTGCCAAGTGAAAGCAATGAAGTGACCGTGAAAGTCCTGAAGCGGGCGACCTTTGAGCATGAACTGGTGAGCAACGGAAAAGTAACCGCCGGTGCCATGGCGGATTTGCGTTTTGAGACCACCGGTGTAGTGGCACACATCTACGTGAAGAACGGTGACCCGGTGCGCAAAGGGCAGAAACTTGCCGAACTGGATAAGTTCCGCCTGAAGAACAAGACCGCGCAGGCCAAGGATGCCTTGGAAAAAGCGGAACTTGAGCTGCAGGATGTATTGATAGGGCAAGGCTATCCGGTGGGGGATGCCTCCAAAGTACCTGCTGACATCATGAAGCTGGCCCGCGTGAGGAGCGGTTACGACCAGAGCCTCGCCCAGTATGAGCTTGCCGCGTATGAAGAGGAACACGCCACGCTGGTTGCGCCTTTTGACGGGGTAGTGGCGAACCTGTTCTCCAAACCGTTCAACGAGGCAAGTACCTCGGAAGCCTTCTGCTCCATTATCGGCACTCAAGGTATGGAGGTGGACTTCACGGTGCTGGAAAGCGAACTGCCGTTGATAAAGAGTGGCGACAAGGTGATTGTTACCCCTTATTCGGATGCCGGTTCCAAACAAGAGGGCCGCATCACCCAAATCAATCCTCTGGTAGATGATAAGGGAATGGTGAAAGTAAAGGCATCCGTCAATGGCAGGGGACGTCTGTTTAGCGGCATGAATGTGAGGGTAAATGTACACCGTTCTCTGGACGGTCAGCTCGTGATACCCAAAAGTGCCGTCGTACTGCGTTCGGGTAAGCAAGTCGTCTTTACCCTGAAAGACGGAAAGGCGCAGTGGAACTATGTGCAGACCGGACTGGAGAATGCGGAAAGCTACAGCATGGCCGACGATGCCCTGAAAGAAGGCGATACGGTCATCGTGACGGGAAATGTGAATTTGGCACATGAGGCGCCGGTGAAGGTGGTGGAAAATTGAAAGATGAGAATTGAAAGTAGAAAATTCATAATTCACAATTTAAATTCATAATTGAAAATTGATAAAGTTCTTGATACAGCGGCCTATTGCCGTACTGATGGCATTTACAGCATGCTTCATTGTCGGGCTGGTGACTTACTTCACCTTGCCGGTATCCTTGCTGCCCGATATTGCCATCCCGGAAATTACAGTGCAGGTGTCGGCGCAGAATACCTCGGCGCGTGAATTAGAGAATACGGTGGTGAAACCTCTGCGGCAGCAGCTCATCCAGGTGGCGAAACTGAAGGACATGGACAGCGAGACGCGCGATGGTGCAGGCATCATCCGCCTGGGCTTCGACTTCGGTACGAATACCGACCTTGCCTTCATAGAAGTGAACGAGAAGATTGACGCCGCCATGAACTATCTGCCCAAGGATGCCGAACGCCCGAAGGTGATAAAGGCAAGTGCGACGGACATTCCTGTCTTCTACCTCAATCTGACTCTAAAAAATGACAGTGCATACGGCAAGGTGGACGAACGCGCGTTTCTTGATTTGTGCGAGTTTGCCGAAAATGTCATAAAGCGTCGCATCGAGCAGTTGGCGGAAGTGGCAATGGTGGATGTCACGGGTTTGGTCGAACGCCAGTTACAGATTGTGCCCGACCCGGATAAGCTTGCTGTGTTGGGGCTCTCCATTGAAGACATAGAAAACGTGCTGGCGCAAAACAACGTGGAGCCGGGCAGCATGACCGTGCGCGACGGCTACTACGAATACAACATTAAGTTCTCCACCCTGCTGCGGACAGAGGAGGACGTGAAGGGCATCCTGCTGCGAAAGGAAGGACGTATCATCCGCTTGGGAGACTTCTGCCGGGTAGAGATTGTTCCTGCCAAGGAGAAAGGTGTCTCCATGAGCAATGGCAAGCGTGCCGTTACCCTTGCCGTCATCAAGCAGGCGGACGAGAATATGGAAGACATGAAGCTTGCCATCAACAGCACGATGGACTACTTCAAGAAAGTATATCCCGACATTGATTTTAGCATCAGCCGTAACCAGACGGAGTTGCTGGACTATACCATCTCCAATCTTCAGCAAAATTTGTCGTTGGGTTTCCTGTTCATCTGCATTGTGGCGGTACTCTTCTTGGGGGATGTCAAGTCGCCGTTCATCATCGGCCTGAGCATGGTGGTGTCCATTGTAATCTGTTTCTTGTTCTTCTATCTGTTCAGGATGTCGCTCAATATCATTTCTCTGTCCGGATTGATTCTGGCGTTGGGTATGATGATTGACAGCAGCATCATTGTCACGGAAAATATTTCGCAGTACCGCGAACGGGGTTATTCGTTGAGGCGGGCTTGCGTGACGGGAACGAGTGAGGTGATTACGCCCATGCTGAGTTCGTCGCTGACCACTATTGCCGTATTTGTGCCGCTGATATTTATGAGCGGCATTGCAGGGGCGTTGTTCTATGACCAGGCATTCTCTGTTACGGTAGGGTTGCTGGTTTCCTACTTCACGGGTATCATGCTGCTGCCGGTCCTCTATATGCTGGTCTACCGGACAGGGTTGCGCGGCAGGTCGTGGTTCTCCCGCATCCGCATCAACAATCCGTTGAAGGAACATACGCTGGACCGTTTTTATGATGCGGGCATCGACTGGGTATTTTCCCACAAGACGGTAAGTAGCGTATTCTGTGTGGTTTCTATACCTCTTTGTGTCTTTCTGTTCTATTCCGTCGGCAAGGAGCGTATGCCGCAGATAGACCAGAATGAACTGATAGTCCACGTGGAATGGAACGAAAACATACATGTGGACGAGAACCGGCATCGTGTGAATGTGCTGTTCGGACAGTTGCTGGACGAGACTGTGGAACAGACGGCTGCCATAGGCCAGCAGGACTATCTGCTGAACCGTGAGCAGGCTCTCTCTTCTTCGGAGGCAGAATTGTATTTCAAGACTTCCTCGCCTGACGGGATTGCTCCCTTGCAGAAGCAGGCGGGCGAGTGGCTGACACGGGAATATCCGTTGGCGACAGTCTCCTTTTCTCCACCCGAAACCGTGTTCGAGAAGCTTTTCGTGACCGGGGAGGCCGATGTGGTGGCGGAACTTTATGCCCGCAATAAGGAGAAGGCGCCGGCGGCGGAAGAATTGCGCGGACTGGAACAACAGTTTGCGGAGCTTACGGGGACAGCGCCCGTAGGTATCGCTTTCGAGAACCAGCTTGACATAAGCATCCTGCAGGAAAAGCTGTTGCTCTATGACGTTTCGTATGACGAGCTTTACCGTACGCTGCGGACGGCATTCAAGGAGAACAGCGTAGCTATGCTCCATTCCTACCAGCAATACCTGCCTATCAGCATTGTGGGCGAGGAGCGGACAGTGAACGAGGTGCTGCTGCAGACATTGATACAGACCCGTCCGGACAGTAAGGGCGAAGTGGAGTATATTCCGCTTCGGGAGCTGGTAAAGGTGCGTCCGGCCGAGGATTTGAAAACGATTACGGCAGGACGCAACGGTGAATATATACCGTTCCGTTTCTATGAAGTGGACGATGCTCCGGAGTTGATGGAAAAGGTGAAGCGGGAGGCAGATGCCACGGGTGACTGGGATACGGCCTTCTCCGGCAGTTTCTTCTCCAACCGCCAGATGCTGGACGAGTTGGTGGTGATTCTTTTCATCTCTATCCTGCTGATGTATTTCATTCTTGCCGCCCAGTTCGAAAGCTTCGTGCAGCCGCTCATCGTGCTGCTGGAAATTCCGATAGATGTGGCGTTTGCCCTGCTTCTGTTGTGGATATGCGGGCATACCCTGAACCTGATGTCTGCCATCGGACTGATTGTGACGTGCGGTATCATCATCAACGACTCCATCTTGAAGCTGGATGCCATTAATGAATTACGGAGGGCTGGTATGCCGTTGCTCGAGGCCATCCACGAGGCGGGGCGCAGAAGGCTCCGGCCCATCATCATGACATCGCTCACCACCATTTTCGCTATGGTTCCGCTGCTGTTCTCGTTCGACATGGGCTCGGAGCTGCAGAAGCCGCTTTCCATAGCAATGATTGGGGCGATGTTCGTGGGGACACTGGTCAGTCTGTTCATCATCCCGTTGATATATTGGTTTATTTATAGAAAAGAAAGAGCATGAAGAAATTAAGTCTTATACTTTTGTTCAGTCTGGGAGCCCTTTCCGCTTTTGCCCAGCAGCGGATAACGCTCGATTTGCAGCAGACCATTGCCCTGGCGAATGACAGTTCGCTGGAAGCCTTCCGCACCAAGAACATGTATCTGGCCGGTTATTGGGAATACCGCACCTATAAGGCAAACCGCCTTCCCAGCCTGACGCTGAACATGACTCCGGCACAGTACAACCGCGATATCACCAAGCGTTACGACTCCGAACAGGACCTTGACATCTATCGCAGCCAGCAATCCTTCTATGCATACGGCAATCTTGCCGTCAGACAGAATTTCGACTTGACGGGCGGTACGTTCTATCTGGATACGGAGCTGGGCTATATGCGGAGCTTCGGTGGAAACAAGTATACCCAGTTCACCAGTGTTCCGGTTCGTTTGGGCTACTCGCAGAGTCTGGTCGGTTACAATCCTTTCCGTTGGGAACGCAGGATTGAGCCGCTGAAGTACGAAAAGGTGAAGAAGGAGTATATTTACAATGCAGAGCGAGTATCCGAGCAGGCCACTACCTATTTCTTTGCGCTTGCCATGGCACAGGCGGAATATGACTTGGCCAAGGACAATGCCGTCTCCACCGATACCCTCTACCGCATCGGTATGCAGCGCCTGAAGATAGCCGCCATCAGCCGTGCCGACCTGCTGACGCTGAAACTCGACGTGGTGAACGCCCGCAATACTTTGCAGAATGCCGCCAGTGCCTTGAAGCGCGCCATGTTTTCGTTGGCATCTTTCCTGAATATGGAGAAGAACACGGATATCAGGGTGTCGCTTCCGGGACGTCCGAGGGCGCTGACCATACCGGTTGATGAGGCTTTGCTGGCCGCTCAAGCCAACAATCCGGAATTTCTGGGGCTTCGTCAGGAAGTGCTGGAAGCCGAGCAGACAGTAGACAAGACGAAGAAGGAATCGCGCTTCAACGCCAGCATCAACGCCAGCGTCGGCTTCAACCAGGTGGCGGAGAAATTCGGTGAAGCATACAGGCATCCCATGCAGCAGGAGATGGTGTCGGTCAGTGTCTCCATTCCACTGGTGGACTGGGGCGTGAGGAAAGGCAAATACAACATGGCGAGGAACAATCTGAACGTGGTGAAGACTTCTGCCAGGCAAAGTGAAATCAGCATTGAGGAGGAGGTTATCATGACCGTCAGCGACTTCAACGTCCAGCAAGCCCTCGTCGCCAGTGCCGAAGAGGCCCTCGACCTTGCCATCCTGGCGTATAACGAAACCCGCCAGCGCTTCATTATCGGCAAGGCAGACATCAACAGCCTGACCCTCTCGCTGAACCGCCAGCAGGAAGCGCAACGCAATTACATCTCCGCCTTGCAGGACTACTGGCTGAATTATTACAAGATACGGAAACTGACGTTGCACGACTTTGCCAGCGGATTTTCGCTGTCGGAAAAATTTGATTATAATAACTGATGAAACGAGTTTCTTCCTTCACCGTCATAGTGGCGTTTGTCTGCCTTGCTTTGGTAGGGGTGGCGTTGATACCGCTGCTCCCCGTCAAGCTGAATCCGTCACGCAGCCTGCCCGGCTTCACGGTGGGTTTCAGCATGCCTGGCACTTCGTCGCGGGTGGTGGAGATGGAAGTGACCAGCAAGCTGGAATCCATGCTGGCGCGTATCCGCGGAGTGAAGCGGCTGAACTCCACTTCGGGCAACGGCTACGGCAACATTACTGTGGAGCTGGACAAGCATGCCGATGTCGAGGCAGTCCGCTTCGAAGCTTCCACCATCATCCGGCAGACGTGGCCCCAATTGCCCGAAGGTGTCAGCTATCCCACCATTCACATGAAAGTGCCCGACGAGAACGCCTCACGCCCTTTCATGTCCTTCACACTGAATGCCCCTTCCACTCCGATATTGATTCAGCAGTATGCCGAGGAGCATATCAAGCCGCGGCTGGCAAATATTCCGGGTATCTATAAGGTGGAACTCAGCGGTGCCACGCCCATGGAGTGGAGACTGGAATATGACAGTGAACAGTTGCGCTTGCTGGGTGTGACCCTATCGGACATCAGCGAGGCAGTACAGCGGCATTACCGGAAGGAATTTCTGGGTACGCACAATGTGGATACAGGTAACGGTAGCCGGGAATGGATACGCCTGGCACTGGTGCCGGAGAGCAACTCCCTTGGTTTTAATCCTGCTGCCATCACCGTGACGGCTACCGACGGGAAACTGCTCCGCTTGGACGAACTGGTGTCGGCTGTCCGTATGGAGGAGGAGCCGCAAAGCTATTACCGCATCAATGGGCTGAATTCCGTCTATCTATCCATTACTGCGGAAGAAACTGCCAACCAGTTGCAACTGAACCGTGCCGTGATGGACGAGATGGAAGCTGTTCGGCAGGTACTTCCTGTCGGATATGAAGTGCATACCAGCTATGATGCGACCGAGTACATACGGGAAGAACTGGACAAGATTTACTTCCGTACCGGTTTGACGGTACTCATCCTGCTTGTATTTGTATGGCTCATTACTCGTAAGTTGAAATATCTTTTTCTGATAGTTACCAGCCTGGCTGTAAATATAGCGGTGGCACTTATCTTCTACTACCTCTTCGGACTTGAGATGCAGCTTTATTCGCTGGCGGGTATCACTGTCTCGCTGAATCTAGTGATAGACAGCACCATTGTCATGACCGACCACATTCTGCATCGGCGTAATCTCAAGGCCTTCCTGTCGGTGTTGGCGGCAACCCTCACTACGATGGGTGCGCTTGTTATCATTTTCTTCCTTGACGAGAAGATACGGCTCAACCTGCAGGACTTTGCAGCGGTAGTGATCATCAATCTGGCTGTTTCCTTGATGGTGGCGTTGTTCTTTGTTCCGTCGATGATTGAGAAGATAGGACTGGTGAGGCGGATTACGGGGAAGAAGAGGCGTCTTGTCTTGCCGGGGCTGACGCAAACATTCAAAACAAGGTTGGGACGGATTTTCAGACGTTTCCCCGTTTATTTCTCCTGCTGTTACTCTGCTCTCATCCGTTTTCTATGCCGTTGGCGCTGGGCTGTATGCCTGCTGTTACTGTTGGGTTTCGGTCTGCCCGTTTTTCTGTTGCCCGGCAAACTGGAAGGAGGGGGAAAATGGGAAGCTGCTTACAATAAGGTATTCGGTTCGGATACCTATAAGGAGTCGGTGAAACCCGTTGTGGACAAGGCGCTGGGCGGCAGCTTGCGGCTTTTCATACAGAAGGTGTACGAAGGCAGTTACTTCACCCGTAATGAGGAGGTGGTGCTCTATGCCAACGCCAACCTTCCCAATGGCAGCACCCTCGAGCAGATGAACACTTTGATGAAACGTATGGAGACCTACCTCAGCCGGTTCAAGGAAATCAGGCAGTTTCATACTTCCATTTACAGCCCCCGGCGTGCCAGTATGCAGATTTATTTCAAGAAGGAAGTCCGGAACAGCGGTTTTCCCTATACACTGAAAGCCAATATGATAAGCAAGGCACTGGAACTGGGAGGCGGCAGCTGGGGCATCTACGGATTGCAGGACCAGGGGTTCAGTAATGACGTCCGCGAGAGTGCCGGCTCCTACCGCATCAGGATGTACGGCTACAACTACGACGAACTCTATGAGTGGGCGGAGAAGCTGAAGGCCAAGCTGCTGACGCACCGGCGTATCAAGGAAGTGCTCATCAATTCGGAGTTCTCCTGGTGGAAGGATGACTATCAGGAATTCTACTTCAACCTGAACAAGGAGCGCATGGCGCAAGAGGGCATCGACGCGCAAGTGCTTTTCTCTGCGGTGCGCCCCATCTTTGGCAAGAATCTGGAGATTGGTTCGGTAGCGGCCGAGCAGGGGATGGAGAAAATCAAGCTCTCTTCCCGCCAGTCTGCCGAATATGACATCTGGGCAATGCAGTTCTTTCCCTATGGAGTAGGAAACGGCAAGCATTACAAACTTTCCGAACTGGCTACTGTGGAAAAGGGACAGATGCCGCAGGAGATTGCCAAAGAAAACCAGCAGTACCGCCTCTGCCTGCAATACGAATATATCGGCTCCAATGAGATGGGCAACAAGATACAGAAACGTGACCTGGAGGAGTTCAACAAACTGTTGCCGATGGGTTATACAGCCGAGTCGGACAGCAACAGTTGGTCATGGGGCGAGAAGGACAACCGCCAATACCTGCTTCTGCTGGTGGTGATAGCCATCATCTTCTTTACGACCAGCGTTCTGTTCAACTCCCTGAAGCAGCCGCTTGCCATCATCTTTGTGATTCCGGTTTCTTATATCGGGGTATTTCTTACTTTCTATTGGTTCCGGCTGAACTTCGACCAGGGCGGTTTTGCCTCGTTCGTCCTGCTGTGCGGCATCACGGTGAATGCCAGCATCTATATCCTGAACGAGTACAACAGCATCCGACGTCGTTTCCCCCGTCTTTCCGCTCTTCGTGCCTACGTCAAGGCGTGGAATGCGAAGGTCGTTCCTATTTTCCTCACGGTAGTTTCTACCATTCTGGGATTTATCCCTTTCATGATAGGTGAGGACAAGGAGGCTTTCTGGTTTCCATTGGCGGCGGGTACCATTGGCGGACTGGTGATGTCCGTCATCGGTATCTTCTTTTTCCTGCCGGTTTTTGTGCTGAAACAGCGTGATTTTCTTAGGAAATGATTACTTTTGCTCGATTTTGTTACCAGAATGGATACTTGAATTTTAAATATGGAAAGTGCGGAGTACTCTTTGGATGAGTTATTATGTCAGTCTCTTCTGTTGTTTCGTCAGTATCGGTTTTATGATGCTCCGGAATGTGGAGAAAAGGCATTCCGGATATTGGAGGAAGCCCATGTATGGATGGGGCGTACGCAAGAGTGTGTGGATATGGCGAAATGGGGGTGCGTGATAGAGTGTCTTGCGCAGAAATACTACATAGAAGATGATACGGATGCGATTCTGGAAGAAATTGATGCTGCCTTGGTTGCGCATTGGAAGAGGATAGAGAAAATCCATGCAGAAGTCACCACCGTTTATTTATGGCTGGGGTACTATTTCCTGCTACGTTTCAGAAACCGGGAATCCCGTTCCCATTCCCGTTGTAAACAGATAATGTCCAGCTTGTTGTGTGCTTTGGTCGAAATCTTCCGTAAGGTGGAGAAGGGGGGAGCCCCGACAGAAGTCTTGTCACATCTTTCGGTAGATGTTTGGGGAGAGACCGTCTGCTGGATGGAGCAGGTACATGATTCCCGTCTTTGCGAGAAGCAGTCGTCAGCTTTGCTGGCACAACTCTATAACCTGAAAAGTGTGGAGTTGGAAAAAGGTCCGGGAAAGCAGGATGCTTTGCTCCAGCAGATTCTGGAGTTTTATTGCTTTTAAGGGAAAATTATCTCTGCTTAGTTTTATCATTTCTGCTTCCACACTTCCACCTACTTCCTGCATCCCTTTATTCATCGGCATTACAAGTGCTGTGGAAGCAACTCAAAAAGGTGGAAGCAACTTTTGCTTCCACAGCGGAAATACGCCGAAAAGTAAGTTAATATCTTGTTTGTTAGTGTATTAATAGAATGTACAGCATTTTGCAAATATCTTGTTTACACGATATGCGTTTCGTGTAAACACGGTATTAACTTCGTAAAAGACCGTTTACCGATAGACTGCAGCTGGGCTCATAATAGGAATAAGATAGGTGCACAGTATGGGGAAACTATGAGTATAATAGGTGTTCAACGGTTATGAAGCACCTTGTTGACGGTCGTTAGTCGAGTGGTTGACGGCCGTTGGCAGAGCGCATCACGGCCGATAGGCGCTGATAACTCCGTACAGAAAATGGAAAGGAAGCCTATGTAAGGGGAAACAAGCTCTGAGCTATTTGTTTTGTTTGTCACATTTATCTTGTTTTTGTACATTGTTGAAGCGGTTTTTTGTATCTTTGAAGGGAGAGGCCGTAAAAAAGCTTATTCTCATCCAAAGTTTAATTATATATACATGGATTATGAAGCGATGTATAGTACTGTTCATAACATTCTGCTGTGCAGTTGTTTCTAATGCGCAGACAAATGGCATTGTGACTGATGGGGAAAAAGGATTGCCGTTGGC